>ENA-OSET01005401-OSET01005401.1-sediment-metagenome-genome-assembly--contig:-NODE-5401-length-10794-cov-9.922273_pt1 | contig 10794 bp, 10 predicted proteins | sample MGYA00237882_ERZ534229 | MGnify/ENA primary metagenome ERZ534229 (study PRJEB26408, sample SAMN06266212) | sediment metagenome | isolation source: Hudson Canyon methane seep mesocosm | place...
TTTTTCCACCAAACAGCCCAATTTTCCCATTGGTGTAAATCAGTAACTTGCTCATAAACAATATAGGTTGGTACATTTATTTCTACACTTCTTTCTACCTTATATTCTGGTGAAATAAATAAGTTAAATGATGTAAAAGCAAGCATAGTAATAAGTGCCCATTTAAGAATTTGCATTAAGGCTTTCATTAAATAATGTTTTTAGTTAGTTTGATGTGCAAATTACAAATTATCTCTAACTTTGGGCTTTCAAAATCAGAACATTAAATTATGATAAAAAAAATAGGAATATTACTACTAATTTCTTCATCAGTAATTGCACAAGACAAAGGGAAATTTGAGTCCTATTCAAATAACTTTTACGGTAAAATTGTAGAGGAAAGCAAGGAATATGATAAAGGTGAAAAGGAAGAATACAAATCCTTTAAAATGAATTTTGATGGGAAACAAATTCCACAAAGTTTAGATGAATTTACAATTATTGAGGCCGAAAACCCAATCTCACAAGGAAACACAGGAACGTGCTGGTGCTTTTCAACTACTTCATTTTACGAAAGTGAAATCCATAGGATAACAGGAAAAACAATCAACCTTTCGGAGTTATACCCTGTCTATTTTGAATACATTGAAAAAGCAAGAGGATTCATTAACACTAGGGGAAATACACATTTAGGAGAAGGGTCAGAAACCAATGCAGTACAAAGAATGATGGATTGGTACGGTATAGTTCCTGCAGAAGCTTATGAAGGCAAACCAAGCGACCAACCTTACTATAATCATGAAGGAATGTTTAAAGAATTTGAGGCATACTTGAAAAACTGTAAGCAAATCAACTTTTGGGATGAGGGAGCAATTCTTTCCAATATCAAAGCTATTTTGAATCATTATATGGGAGTGCCACCTACTTCATTCAAATACAATGGGAAAACCTACACGCCAAAATCATTTTTGAAGAATGTAACAAAACTAAAGCCAAACGACTATGTTGATTTTATGAGTTTGATGCAAAAACCTTACTGGAGTCAGGAAGAATACAAAGTTCCAGATAACTGGTGGAAATCTGATGCCTACTATAATGTACCTTTAGATGAGTTTATGTTTGCAGTAAAAAATGCTATTGAAAATGGTTATTCTATCTCAATTGGTGGTGATGTTTCAGAAAGTGGATACTCATCAACACATGATGTAGCTATGGTTCCCTCTTACGATATTCCTTCAGAACACATTGATGAAAATGCTCGTCAGTTTAGATTTTCTAATGGAACAACCACAGATGACCATGCAATACATTTAATTGGTTATAAAATTGATGAGAATGGAGATTGGTGGTTTTTAATTAAAGATAGTGGCTCAGGTGCCCGTAATGGAAACTTCCCTGGATACTACTTTTACCATGAAGATTTTGTAAAATTAAAAATGATGACTTTTACTATTCATAAAGATGCTGTTAAATCAACTTTAGATAAATTCAATAAATAATGAAAAAACTGCTTTTCCTTTTACTTATCCCTTTCGTAGGGTTTACTCAGAATATTGACGAACTTTTTTTAGAAAGAGGTGAGGTTAATTTCTCTTTTGAATACAAAAATAAAAATCAGTTAAATGATATCTCAGATATTGTTTCTATTGACCACAAAACAAATGCCGAACTTGCATATGCTTATGCAAATAAAAAAGAGTTTTCTGAATTTCTAAAGCTTGGAATTGATTACAAAATTATTCCAAAGAAAATTATTTCATATAATAATGGTAGCAAAAATAATTGGGACTACTACCCTACTTATGAAGAATATGTAGATATGATGATTGCTTTTGCAGATTCTTTCCCTGATATCTGTAAACTTCATCATTTAGGCACACTTAATTCAGGAAGAGAAATATTAATAGTCCAAATTTCTGACAATGTAGGTCAAAAAGAAGATGAACCATCCTTTTTATATACCTCATCAATGCATGGAGATGAACTTGCTGGTTATATTTTAAGTTTGAGATTAATTGATTACATCCTAAATGGATATAATAACAATACTAAATTAACAGAATTAGTAAATGAAATTGATATATGGATAAATCCTTTAGCAAATCCTGATGGAGCTTATTATGGAGGGAACCAAGATGTTTGGTCGGCAATTAGATATAATTCAAATTGGGTTGATTTAAACAGAAATTATCCAGATCCAGAAGATGGAGCGCACCCTGACGGAAATCCTTATCAAGAAGAAACAAATATATTTCTAGGGCTTGCTGATACTGTAAACTTTACAATTTCAGCAAATATGCACGGGGGGGCAGAAGTCTGCAACTACCCTTGGGACACTTGGAGTAACTTAACTGCAGATGACAATTGGTGGCAATATGTATCACAAGAATATGCTGATAGCTGCCAAACAAATAGCGGGAATGGATATTTTAATTACTTAAATGATGGAATAACAAATGGTTGGGATTGGTATGAAGTAGATGGTGGAAGGCAAGATTACATGAACTACTTTAAACATTGCAGAGAATTTACCTTAGAACTTTCTGATAATAAAACTCCAAACCCTAATGATTTACCAATGCTATGGAATGCTAATTACCCTTCATTATTAAATTATATGGAGCAATCACTTTATGGAATTAGAGGTATAGTTACTGATAGCATTACAGGACTTCCATTAAAAGCAAAAGTGGAAATTATTAACCATGATATAGATAGTTCTCATGTCTATTCTAATTTACCAATAGGGAATTATCACAGGCATATCTACCAAGGAAATTACAATTTAACTTTCAGCAAAAATGGCTATTATTCAAAAACAATAAACGCTACAATTTTAAACAATGATATAGTTATTGAAGATGTACAACTCCTTCCATTTGGAAATACTAATTCTATTTCAGAGATAGCAACATCAAAAAGTAACAAGATTATTAATATTGATATCTTAGGAAGAGAAAGTGAAACTAATAAGATTAAACTCATCAAAACAAAAGAAGGGACTATCAAGAAACAAATTACTATAAATTAAATGAAAAAATTAATTTTACTTATTATCTGTTTACCATTATTTACCCTTGGACAACAAACTATTAATGCAAGTATTAATCATGGAGGAATTACAAGAGATTATATCTTATATGTACCTAACTCCTATGTAACAGGAAATCAAGTGCCACTGGTTTTTAATTTTCATGGATACACATCTAACGCGACTCAACAAATGTGGTATGGCGACTTCAGAGCTATAGCTGACACTGCAGGGTTTATCATTGTTCACCCTGAAGGAACTTTAGATAATTCTGGTGTTACACACTGGAATGTTGGTTGGGGAGGTAGCACTGTTAATGATATTAATTTTACTTCCACATTAATTGATTCTATTGCTTCAGAATATAGTATTAACTTAGATAGAGTTTATAGTACAGGGATGTCTAACGGGGGATTTATGAGCTATCAACTAGCATGTGAATTAAGCGATAGAATTGCAGCCATTGCATCAGTAACAGGAAGTATGAACCTTGGTTGGTTCAACAGTTGCAATCCAAGCCACCCCATGCCAGTTATGGAAATACATGGAACATTAGACCCAACAGTATCCTATAATGCTAGTAGTTTCACAGAATCGATTCCTGATATAATGGATTTTTGGAAAAACTTTAACAATTGCAATAGCACTGCAATTGTAACTAATGTACCTAACACAAATACTGCAGATGGCTGTACTGCTGAGCATCAAATTTGGGAAAATGGGAGCAATGGAGTTGCAGTAGAACATTATAAAATAATTGACGGGGAACACAGTTGGCCAGGCGCCCTATTCCCAAATGGAATAACTAACCAAGACATAAATGCAGCAGAAAAGATTTGGGAATTTTTTAATAACTATGATATTAATGGACTGATTCACCCAACAAATATTAAGAATATTACTACTGAAAAATCTGCTAAATTAATTAAGGTTGTTGATGTTTTAGGGAGAGTAACAATTCCTAAACCAAACACTCCTCTTTTTTATATATACAAGGATGGCACTGTAGAAAAGAGAATCCTAGTTAAATAATGTTGGATATTGTAATCCTTACTGACCACCGTTATGTAAATCCTAAAAGTGCTGAGTTATTAGCTGAGAAAATCTCTAATTTAGTAATTTCCAAATAGTACCTAAAACCCCACCAACTGCAATAATAGATTTAAAAAAAGAGGACCAAAATTTGAGTCCCCTTATTCTTTGATTTACTGCAATTAAAAATGATATAACTATAGAAATTGCTAGTAATATGTATAAACTCACTATTTAACTGATAGCAAGAAAATATCAAATTCAATTTCATCTAGGATTAGTTTATCACCTAAATCTTTAAAATAATTGCCTGAGTTGTATTTGATATCCCATTTAGTTCTATCAATTTTAATTTTAGCAGTTGCTAAAAAGTTTTTTCCATTAACATTTACATCAGCAGCAAAACTAATAGGATGAGTAATACCCTTAATAGTTAAGTTTGCCATAATTTTATAAGAATTCCCACTCCCCCTAACTGCATTAATAATAGTTATAGAAGCTGTAGGGAACTCAGATACATTAAAGAAGTCTTCATCTTTAAGATGATCAACTAAATATTTATTCTTTTTTTCAGGTTGAATATCTGTACATGTAATTGAGCTCATGTCTATACTAAACTGACCACCAACTAAGGTCCCATGATCAATATTTAAAGTACCTTTAAGAATATTTACTGTACCTTCATGGCCAGATGAAATTTTAGAACCCTTCCATTTAACTGTTGAATTTTCAGTATTAACTCTTACATGATCAACATGTGGTTTTGTAGCCATTGCAAAAAGTGTAATAACACTCAATATTGCAGATAAAAATATTTTCTTCATTTTATTTAATTTTTTAGTTTCAACAAAAATACATATTTTTACAGAAATAAACGTTTGCATGGTTGATATAAAAAAATTCACTTTTTCAGATGAGTCTTTAATGAAAAAGGCTCATGCAATTAGGCATGAAGTTTTTGTAATTGGACAAAACTGCCCAGAAGACATGGAATGGGAATTTGAGGAAGAATCAACTCATTTCTTAATTTTTTATAATGAAAAAGCAGTAGCTACAGCAAGGCATAGGAAAACAGAAAAAGGGTTTAAATTAGAGCGATTTGCTGTATTAAATTCAGAGAGAGGAAAAGGTTTTGGAAATATAGTTCTTAAAGCAATACTAAATGATTTATCAGATTACAAAGGTGAAATTTACATGCATGCACAAACAGATGTAATTCCATTTTATGAAAAGATGGGTTTTAAGAAAAGTGGAGCAGAATTTGAAGAAGCAGGAATTATGCACTTCAAAATGAAATTAATAAATTAAGATAAACTCACTTTTGATACAACTTTAGAAGTCCAACCTAATTTATCTTCTAACTTACCTTTTTGAATTCCTTGTAATTCTTGTTTTAATTTTATAGCATAAGAACTTTCAATTGTAGGAATAACTAACTTCTCATCTCTAAAAGTAATAGAGTTAATAGGATTAACAGTAACTGCTGTTCCTGTACCAAATACCTCAATAATTATTCCACTTTTAATTCCTTCAACAACCTCAGAAACAAGTATTTTTCTTTGCTCAACTTTTATACCATTATTTTTAGCTAAAGTAATTATGCTTTCTCTAGTAATCCCACCCAATATACTATCTGAAAGTTCTGGTGTAACTAGTTTATCCCCAACTCTAAACCAAATATTCATTGTTCCTGATTCTTCAATATATTTATGTTCAATTGAATCCGTCCAAATTAATTGTTGAAATCCTTTAGCATTAGCTTGTTTAGTTGGATAAAATGATGCCGCATAATTTCCAGCTGCTTTTGCTGAACCCACACCTCCTTTTGGAGCTCTTGTAAAATGCTCTTCAACAACTACATTCATCTCACCCGCATAATATTTAGTTGATGGAGACGTAATTATCATAAAAGTATATTCTTCTGAAGCTGATGCTTTTACTCCCTCACTTGATGCAAAAATAAAAGGTCTAATATAAAGAGAGTAACCTTCATCAGCCTTGCACCATTCATTATCTAGTGACAATAGCTCATCCAAACCATTCATAAAAACATCCTCTGGAATTTCAGGAATTGATAATCTGACAGCTGAACGATTAATTCTTTTATAATTTTCTTCTTTTCTGAAAAGTAAAACTTCATTATTTGAGTTTTTAAAAGCTTTCATACCTTCAAAAACTGACTGTCCATAATGCAGAACTTTAGCCCCAGGGGCAATTGAAATTGGGCCATAAGGCAAAACCTCAGGAGCACCCCATTTTCCATGCTTAAAATTACAAATAAGCATATGGTCAGAAAAAACTGTACCAAAAGGTAAGTTAGAAAAATCTGTTGATTTTAATCTTGAAATGCTTGTTTTTGTAATCTTCATACTCTAGAGCGATTTGAATCATTTTCGTTTTGCAAAAATATAAAAAATAAATCTAAAATATACTACTTATTTATGATAAAAAACATACAAAAAAAGAGGAGATTACTCTCCTCTTTTCAATTGCATTAAACTGTTATATTTACTTTACTACAACTAATTTTTTAGTTGTAATTGCTATACCATTTTCATCAGCAAGATTAACAAAATATTGCCCACTTCTTAAATCAAAATTCTTAACAAGAATATGATTTCCTGAAGCTAAATTTAATTCCTCAGATGAAACCTTTACACCTAAAACATTATAAATATCCAAAGTGATTCTTTGTCCTTTATCTAAGTTAATTGGAAGTGTAAAATTAGTATTGGCAGGGTTAGGGTAAATATCCATAACCTCAAAAACATTTACATCCTCAACTGCAGTTGTTAAACTCACCTCAAACTGAACCGTTTCATCAAAATAGAAGAAATTATCAGTAGTACGGAAAACAACAACATAAGGCTTAGAACGCACTTGACTGATATCTGGAGTCCAAGCAAAAACCCCCTCAATTTCATTTCCATTTCCAGTAGTTGAAACATTAAATGAAGCAGGATTAAGAATTTCAAATGGTTCACCATATACATCCATACTTACAACATCATTAGCATCAGCATCTGAAGCTAATAAAGTAATGTCATAATTTTGTCCCGGCATAATTTTAACATATGGGTAACCCAAATTATTAGTAGGTGGCGATTGCATAAAGGAAACATCAGGCACTGCATTAGTAGAATCAGGGACAACAACAAATTGCATATCCCTACTCATAGCACCAACTAACACCCCATTTCTGTACTCTTGAATTGCAAATGAAGCGACAAAATTACCAATCATTTTAGGATCCCAAGTAATCTCTCCTGTAATTGCATCCATTGAGAATATACCAGTAGTGTTAGAATACAAAACAGTATCAGATAAATACTGATAACCAGCAACTGTAGTATTGTTAGAAAGCGGAACAGATAAGTTCCACACTAAAGAATCTCCATCAGGATCGAAAGGCAAAGGATTGTATTGCCAAACATTATTTGTAGGCAAATAAATGACTGGAGGTGCTAAGTAAGTCGGGGAGGAATTAGGATTTGCGCTATCAACATTTACATAAGTTAAAAACTCCATATCCTCAGTTAAGGGAGAACTCATATTTATAATTGCTCCATTTCTACAACAATCACTCCATTTAATCATATAATATCCATTTGCTGGGAAAGTAATTGAATCTGCAAAATGATAAATCTCCACACCATAAACAGCTGACATTGTAGCTACAGCACCTGAAGCTCCTAAAGAAATGGAATCAACAGAAACTAAATTATATGTTCCAGTTGTAATGTCTAATTCATAAATTTCAACCGTTTGTGCTAATGTCATTTGAACGCCAAGTGTATCGCGATAAACATCAAGCTCAACAAAATAATGTGAACCAGTTGTATCTGAACTTAAATAAGTTGCTGAGATTTGCCCACCCATTAAATGAGTAGCATAAGAAGAAAATGCTAGAGCAATTCCTAAAATTAAAGTAATAAGTTTTTTCATAATGATAAGTGTTTAGTTAACAATTAAGTATCTAATACAATAGTACGAAAAAAAATACAAATAGTTTTAATATTTATTTTTTATAACTTGTATCATAGTCTATGCAATACTTTTACCTTTGCAAAAATGAATAATAAAATTGTAATCACAAATGATGGATCTCATTCTATATTTAACCCTGAGATAAATGAAACTTACCATTCAAAACATGGAGCGATAGTTGAAGCTGAGCATGTATTTATTAAAAATGGATTTTCTAAAGCAAATAAGAATGAATTAAATATTCTTGAAATTGGTTTTGGAACAGGATTAAATGCACTTTTAACGTCACAAAAAGCAGTGCAGAAAAGTATAACGATCAATTACCATACAATGGAATTATACCCAGTACCAAAAGAGAATTATACTCAACTTAACTTTACTGATTTAATCGGACTTGAGAAAGAATCACTTTTAAATTTGCACGAAACACCATGGGAGGAAGAATGTAAAATAAACGAGTTCTTTTCTTTAAATAAAAGTAAAAGTGATTTAGAAAACTATACTTCCAACACAAAATTTGATATTATTTATTTTGATGCTTTCTCACCTGAAAAACAACCGGAACTCTGGACAGAAATCATCTTTAAAAAAATGTACAACTACTTAAAAGAAGATGGTTTTTTAGTAACCTACTGTGCAAAAGGAGTTGTAAAACGAACTATGAAAGCGGTTGGTTTTGATGTAATTGCTTTAGATGGACCTCCAGGAAAAAGACAAATGACAAGAGCTGATAAGAATACTACTCCTTCTCAAAAATAGCATTTAAAATAAGTCCGAATCCTTTATAAGCAAAAAAGAAAATTGCAGGAATTAATAGCAAGCCAATAATCAGCATAGTATAACTTCCAAAACGTATGTTATTAAAACCAGCAAATAAGCTCATTGCAGAAAGCATAATACTTAAGGAAAATCCTGAAAGCCACATTCCTCCTTTTATAAGTTTTTCTTTATCCATTATAATTATTTACAGCATTTCTTACAGAACCAAATTCAGTTAAAAGAGCATTAGCTGTTTCATAATCTACAGCTATTTCTTTCATTATCATTTTAGTTCCTCTATCCACTAGTTTATTATTAGAAAGCTGCATATCTACCATTTTGTTTCCCTTTACCTTTCCTAATTTTATCATTACTGATGTAGAAATCATATTCAAAACTAATTTCTGAGCAGTACCCGATTTCATGCGAGTGCTTCCAGTAACAAATTCAGGACCAACCACAATTTCAATTGAAATATCTGATACTTCAGAAACAGGACTTCCTTCATTACAAACTATACAAGCTGTTGTGATTTTTTGTTCTTGGCATTTTTTAAGCGCCCCAATTACATAAGGAGTTGTACCAGATGCAGCAATTCCTACTACCACATCATTTGTATTTATGTTATGTTCCGATAAATCCTTCCACCCTAATTCAATATCATCTTCAGCAAATTCTACTGCTTTACGCATGGCTTTATCGCCTCCTGCCATTAAACCAATTACCAATCCATGATCTACCCCAAAAGTTGGAGGACATTCAGATGCATCTACAATTCCTAGTCTACCAGATGTACCCGCACCAATATAAAACAATCGTCCTCCAATTTTCATTTTGGGAATGATTGCTTCAACTAGTTTTTCTATTTTTGGAAGCTGTTTTTCTACAGAGTTTGCTACTGTTTTATCTTCTCTATTTATATTAAGCAAAAGTTCTGAAACAGACATCTTGTCCAGACCATCATAATTAGAGTCAGATTCAGTAGTTTTTTTCATTTAGTATAATGAAGGGAATTTAACAGGATTAGCTTCATGCATCATTGCATATACTTTTTCAAATACATCTTCAGAAGATGGTTTTGTAAAGTAATCACCATCTGCCCCATAAGGAGGTCTGTGTGCTTTAGCTGCTAAAGTTTGTGGTTCAGAATCTAAGTAATTATACGCATCTTGTTCTTCTACTATTTTCTGCAAAATATAAGCTGTACCACCACCTGGAACATCCTCATCAATAACTAATAATCTGTTTGTTTTCTTAACGCTTTCTACAATATCATGACTCAAATCAAAAGGAACTAAAGTTTGAATATCAATTACTTCACAAGAGATTCCTGCTCTTTCTAACTTCTCAGTTGCATCCATAACTACCCTCCAAGTACTACCATAAGAAACCAAAGTAATATCACTACCATCTCTTGTAGTTTCCACCTTCCCTAAAGGAACTCTAAACTCACCAATATTAGTAGGTAATTTTTCTTTTATTCTGTATCCATTCAAACATTCAATAACCATTGCAGGATCGTTTGACTGCATTAAAGTATTGTAGAATCCTGCTGCTCTTGTCATGTCTCTTGGTACACATAAATACATACCTCTCATTCCGTTCAATAACATTCCCATTGGAGAACCTGAATGCCAAATTCCTTCTAATCTGTGCCCTCTGGTACGAATAATTAAAGGAGTAATTTGTCCTCCATGAGTTCTATAATGCAAAGATGCGATATCATCAACCATTGGTTGGAAACCATAAATTACATAATCCAAATATTGCATTTCTGCAATTGGCTTCAATCCTCTTAATGAAAGACCAATACCTTGTCCAATAATTGTAGCTTCTCTAATTCCTGTATCTGCAACTCTACTTTCACCAAATTTATCTTGCAATCCTTCCACACCTTGATTTACACCACCAATTTTACCAACATCTTCACCAAAAATCATTGCTTCTGGTATTGCATCAAACATATGATGGAAATTATCTCTTAAAATAATTCTTGCATCTACCTC
>ENA-OSET01005402-OSET01005402.1-sediment-metagenome-genome-assembly--contig:-NODE-5402-length-10792-cov-2.987867_pt1 | contig 10792 bp, 8 predicted proteins | sample MGYA00237882_ERZ534229 | MGnify/ENA primary metagenome ERZ534229 (study PRJEB26408, sample SAMN06266212) | sediment metagenome | isolation source: Hudson Canyon methane seep mesocosm | place: USA:Hudson...
TTTGTGTGACCCGGCATATCAAGAATGACAACACTGCCATCCCCAAAAACATCGTAGTCGCCATTAAATACAGAACGGTCAAAATCTTTAAGTGCCGCAAATTCCTTCGAAGATTCTTCAGTGGCATACATCGCTTCGAGCTCTCGTTCATGCACAAGCCACGTTGCTGCTTCAAACGATGACAACTGACCTACGTGGTCAAAATGGCTGTGTGAAATCGATGTATATTCAATGTCTTGCTGCTTGATACCAATCTCATTCAGTTGTTCGATTAAGGTTTTGGTCATCGTTAAGGTAAAAATACCGTTAACCGTGGGTTCGGCATGTGCAACGCCTGCAGGGAGCCCGGTGTCCCAGAGCAAATCACCCTTAGGGTGGCGAATCAAAAAGCAACTGCCCGACAATGTGGCCTGCTGTTTTGCATAATCTCCAGAAGAAGAAAAAGCATCCATGTCAGAGACCGCAATGGTACCGCAATCCAAGACATACATTCTGATGTCAGGGCGGGCTTTGTCGCCCGCCTGTGTGGGCACGGCCACTATGGCCGTCATAATATACATCCAGACTAACAAGTTACGCATGATCTTCCTCTTTTGTAGATAACAACGGGTGGCGATTGATAGAATTGCGGTATATCCGCCTCAACGGTAGAACTCGAATCATATAGAGTTAAACCTGTTTGGTTAAGTACGCACTTTTTTCTCAGGTAGTTCCCATCAGTATACTAATGAGCCCCGCTCTCTTAACTAAACGGGTGTCAATGGCCCAAATTTCTGGCTTCTGTAGCGATAAGGTCACTGGTTAATATAGAAGGAAATTGGTGGTAAAGTGACAACAATTACACTCAATTAAGAAGACGCTCCATGAAACTATTCAAACCCTTTGCCCCGTTTCTTATTGCCTGGCTGCTCCTGCTGTGTAGCGATAGTTTTGCCGGCATAAGCCTGGTTAACGGGCTGCTACAACTCACTCTTTTTCTTTTTGTTGTGTGCATCCCCACCTGGCGTACTGGGCGGATGTCTTATGTGGACATCGGCTGGCCCTGGGGTTTGGTTCTATTAGGTGTGCTCACCTTTATCTACAGCAATGGACATTGGCTTCGCAGTGGCATCGTAAGTGCCGCCTACATTTTTGCAGGTGCAAGAATGGGCTTAGGCGCTTTGAAGATGTGGAAAATGGGTTACTTAAAAACAGAATTCCCACGTTATGAATACCAAAAGATCCGCTGGAAAAAAGCGGGGAAAACTAACATTCCTCTAGCGATGCAGATCGAAGCCATTGTCCAGGGTTTGGCTAATGCCTCTTTTTTAGCCTTCCCTGCCTTCATCATTGCGGCTAATCCAAACCCTGAAATCTCCATTTTTGAGATCATCGGGCTGTTGGTCTGGCTGGGTGCCTTTTTAATGGAATCTGTCGCCGATATGCAAAAGCTAGCGTTTTTGAAGGCGATGAAGAAAGCGGGCGAGAAAAACAAAGTGTGTAATGTCGGGCTCTGGCGTTATTCAAGGCACCCCAATTACTTTGCCGAGTGGATGGTTTGGAATGGCTTGGTGATTGCCGCTATACCTTCCTGGATCGCACTCTACTCCGTTGAGTCCACACTCGTATGGGGTTTGTTGGCTATCGGCTTACTATTCGCCTCAAGGGTCATGTACACGACTCTGGTGTACTACACCGGTGCCGTGCCATCCGAATATTACTCCGTTCAAAAACGTCCGGAATATAAGGACTACCAGAAAACAACCAATATCTTCTTTCCTGGCAGACCAAAGATCTAGCTTAAGCCATATCTAAAATAGCCGCACAACTGCGTGCGGCTTCGGCGCCTTTAACAATGAAGTGGTCGCCAAAAAAAGTTTGATGTTCAGCATTATCATGGAAATGATGCGGCGTTAACACAGCAGTAAACATAGGCACTTCGGTTTCAAGCTGAACTTGCATAATGCCCGTAATAACGGCTTGTGCCACGAACTCGTGCCGATAGATGCCGCCATCAACCACCAAACCCGCAGCAACAACGGCAGCGTATTTACCTGTCTTAGCCAGCTTTTTAGCCAGTAGTGGAATTTCGTAGGCGCCAGGCACTTCAAAGAGCTCAACCTCTTTGTTGCTCAGTTTGGCGATTTCTACCAAAAAAGATTCCTTCGCGCGATCGACGATATCCCGGTGCCAACAGGATTGAATAAAAGCAATTCGAGTGGGAGTGTTTGTTTGAGACTCGGTGTTATCTGTAGATGTTTGCATGTTGTAAGCCCTTATATAGAAAAATAGAGGGCGACCGGGCCGTGCACGCACTACGCTCAAGCGGGAATGATCCCATCGTAAGGTGTGTGTGTATGCCCTATTCTCATAACCGGACTTTAACCGTCGGCCTCGGAATCACACCGAGTCTGCTGTCCCTGTTGAACCTGCCAACAGGCGCCCGCGGGCTACACCCAATCAAAAAGACTAAAGGTGATTACCGCCGGTGGGGACTTCCACCCCGCCCTGAGAACCCCAACTGTTACCAGTTGTGAGGCCGCGGATATTAGCACCAGATTTTGGTCTTGTAAATGTCAGTCAATGTGTAAATACCTTCATCTCTAGTCAATGTAGATCTAGTTTTTGAGCCTATTTTCGGCTAAACGGACAAAGTGTCCGCGTGTGTCCGGCGTTCACTCCCGGACACTGTACGATCCGGACCTAGAAATTACATTAACTAGAAGGAAGTGTTAGAACACTATAAAAATCAATCACTTAGACAGATCTTCTAAACTGGCACGCTTTCTGCAATACCTAAATAAATGAAACCCAGACACGGAAATGACGGGAAACAACATGATTCAAGACACCTCAGCTCAAGACACTATAGTAGAGCGTGAAGCCACACCACTCTGGCGCAAACCCTGGATGTTAGCGCCGGTGGCAATACTCTTGCTGGCCGCGGCCTACCCCACCGTTGCCACCTGGTCTTCTGCAGACGCGTCGGTCAACCTCTCCCGAGTCAGAGTGGCGTCGGTTGAAAGGGGCACATTCACCCGAGATGTTGCCATGCAAGGCAATATTGTTGCGGCCAACAGTCCTAGTTTATACGCGCCTGCCATTGGCACCGTAACCTTGATCGCCAACCCTGGGCAAAACGTCAAAGAGGGAGAGCTCCTCGCTAAAATAGAAAGCCCTCAACTCACCAATCAACTGCAGCGAGAACTCGCGAAACTTGAGAGTTTGCGAATAGAGCTGGATCGTCAACGAATCGCCAGCAAACAATCAAAAATTAAGAGCCGACAACAAACCCAGTTGGAAAAAGTGGCTTTGGATGCTGCTAAAAGAGAGAAACGACGTGCAGAACAATCTGTTAAGCGTCAGGCGATCAGCCAGTTTGATTACGAAAAAGCCATTGATGACTTTAAACGTTCACAACTAAAATTTGATTTCGCGGTTGAACAAGCGGCTCTGGAAAAAGAGATATTGCAGTTTGAGCTCAAAACCCGCGAATCGGAAGTCAGCCAGTATTCGCTTGAAGTAGACAATACACAACGGCTAGTGGCCGAGTTGGACATTGTCGCCCCTGTCTCGGGTGTTGTTGGCTCGTGGTCCGTTGAACAAAAGGCCGCTGTCGCCGTTAATCAAGCTCTATTAACCGTTGTGGACCTTTCGGCTCTGGAAGTAGAAGTCGACATTCCGGAATCTTACTCAGATGAACTGGGCATAGGCATGGCAGTGAAAGTGACCTACAACAGTCGCCAATATGATGCGGCGATAAGCAGCATTTCACCTGAAGTGAGCGGCGGCGTTGTTAAAGGGCGTGTGACATTTACCGACACTCCCCCAGCCGGCATCAAGCAGAACCAGCGTGTCTCCAGCAAAGCCTTGTTAGAACAAAAAGATAATGTCTTGTATCTGCCCAGAGGCTCGTTCGTTCAGCATTATGGCGGCATGAAAGCTTTTGTTGTGGAAGACGGCGTTGCCACCTTAAAGGACATTGTTTTGGGTAGCAGCAGCATCGGAAAAATTGAAGTGCTTTCCGGATTAAAAGAAGGTGAAAGAATCATTATTTCAAATACCGACTTTGTGGAAGACGCGAAAGTCTTAGTACTTAACTGAATATTTATCAAAACTAAATCTTAACTAAATCAAATACAAACACACAATGAGAGGAAGCTCATATGTTGAAAATGAATAATATTAAAAAGGTGTTTCGCACGGACCTGGTTGAAACCCATGCACTGAGAGATTTCAGCCTGGAAGTGAACGAGGGGGAGTTTGTCGCCATTACCGGGCCTTCCGGCTCAGGCAAAACCACTTTTCTCAACATTACTGGCATGCTCGAAACCTTTAGCGGTGGAACTTACCACCTGGATGGCAAAGATGTTAGCAAGCTGAGCGACAGCCAGCGCTCCCGTTTGCGTAATGAAAAAATTGGTTTTATTTTTCAAGGCTTTAATTTAATTCCAGACCTTAACTTATTTGACAACGTTGATGTTCCTCTTCGCTATCGTGGTTTCAGTGCCAAAGAACGTAAAATACGTATCGACGATGCGCTGGAACGGGTTGGCTTGTCGGCCCGAAAGAAACATCTACCCTCGCAGCTTTCCGGAGGGCAACAGCAACGTGTAGCCATCGCCCGCGCTCTGGCGGGATCCCCTAGGTTTCTGTTGGCGGATGAACCAACCGGAAACCTCGACTCCCTGATGGCGCGACAGGTCATGCAACTTCTGGAAGACATTAATCAGCAGGGAACCACTATCATCATGGTCACCCACGACAACGAACTCGCCCGCAGAGCGCACAGGAATGTGCACATCGTTGATGGCCAGGTAAGTGACTACAAGGATTTACAGCCTGTGCTGGAAATGGCAGAAGCCTAGGAGATCGTTATGTTTTTATATTATTTTAAGCTGTCGTGGTTGAGCATCAAAAGAACACCCATGCTGTCACTGCTGATGGTGCTGGCCATTGGCCTAGGTATCGGCGTGAGCATGACGGTGCTGACCGTAAACTACCTGATGGGGCAAGACCCTATTCCAAGTAAAAGCAGTGAGCTTTACGCGGTACAGCTCTTTTCCTATGGGCCAGGACACGAAAATAGTAATACGGATGATAATTATGCGCCTCAGATAACCTATCAAGATGCGATGAATATCCACGAGTCTCCTGTACCTCTACATAAAACCCGGAGTGTCGTAACCGGTGCAACCGTGATTCCTGCCACCCCAGACGTCAACCCCTGGGGTGAGGCCATTCGTGCCATTGACAGTGATTTTTTCACCATGTTTAAAGTCCCTTTTCTTTTTGGTAAGGCATGGGATGTCAGCGTCGACAGCGCGCCTGAAAACGTAGTTGTTATAGGCAAGGAGATTAACGATAAACTATTTAAAGGCGAAAACAGTGTTGGACGCGAAATTAATCTCGACTCCATTATCTACACCATTGTTGGCGTAGTTGACGACTGGAACCCAAGCCCGCGTTTCTACGATTTGAACAATGGTAAATTTACTGACTCCGAAGTGATCTATGCGCCCTTCTCCCTTGTCCCAGTGCATGACTATGTAAGCTGGGGAAACAACTGGGGTTGGAAAACAGAGGAAATAACCAGTGAGGAGGAAAAACGTCGATCTGAAATATTCTGGAATCAATACTGGGTTGAACTGCCCGACAGTGACTCCGTGGAGGGCTACGAAAATTGGTTAACAGGTTATATCAGTGAACAACAGAAGCTGGGGCGCTTTCAGAATGAACGTGCTGCGGCTTCACTGAAAGATGTTCTTGAGTGGATGACCTACAGCGAGGTTGTCTCGAGCGACAACTCCATTTTAGTCGGGCTGTCATTTATGTTTCTGGCAGTTTGCATGATCAATACCATTGGCTTGCTGCTCGCCAAGTTTTTAGGACGAGCTTCAGAAGTGGGAGTCAGGCGCGCGCTGGGTGCCAGTCGCAGTGACATTTTCAAACAGCATATCGTTGATGTCAGTTTAATTGGCGTCACGGGTGGCGTATTGGGTTTGTTATTAGGCCAGGTAGGATTGTTGGGAGTTAAATCCCTCTATTCCAATTACGACAAATTGGTGCATATGGATTTCACCCTGGTTTTGATTGCCATTTCGATCGCGCTGGTGTCCAGTGTTATCGCAGGCCTCTACCCCGCTTGGTTGATTTGTCGCACAGCGCCTTCCATCTACCTGAAAACTCAATAGGAGATCATCATGTTTGAATTGAGACCTATTCTAAGCACGCTTTTGAGGCATAAGAGCGGTACATTATTGCTAGTACTTCAAATAGCAATCACTTTTTCTGTCGTTGTTAATGCGATTAGCATCATCGATGAACGCATATCAATGGCCAATCACAAAAGCGGACTGGCCGAGGAGCAAATGTTTAGCTTCTCAATGTGGGGATATTTGGAGGGCTACGATGAAGAACAGAATATGCGAGCGGATATTGAGCTCATTAGAAATATTCCTGGCGTTATTGACGCCGTTCATCTTAACCAGGTGCCCTTGAGCGGTAATGGAGATGCGTCTGGTTTTGCTGCATCACAAGCCGATCTGGACAACCGCTCTACATCCACAGCAGGAGTGCTACGGACTGATCATCACGGACTTAATACCTTGGGAGTACGCCTGCTAGAGGGCAGAAACTTCCGGGAGGACGAGGTTGTAAGCGGCGACAGCACCTTGGATGCTAATGTCGCTCTGATCACCAAACCCTTGGCAGACAAGCTCTTTCCTGGAGAGTCCGCACTTAACAAGACACTCTATGCGGGCACCAATCAGTCCACCATTATTGGTGTCGTGGAGCACATGGTCGGTTTCTGGGCTCACGCGTCATTTTTTAACGACAATGTTATCTATCCGGAATTCTCTCAACAACGAACACTGGTGAGAGTAGAAACAGGCTCACTTGACGAAGTGATGGGTGGCATTGAACAGCGCCTTTTGGATCGTGACCCAAACCGTGTGGTCTCTCGCTTGAGAACAATGTCGGAAATGCGGGAGTTTTCCTATAGGGGAGATACCGCGATGGTAACGATACTGTGGACTGTCATTGTGCTGCTGGTTGCCATTACCGGTTTGGGTGTCGTTGGCAGTGTGAGCTTTAGCGTTAACCAACGAATCAAGCAGATTGGTACTCGCAGAGCATTGGGAGCTAGGAAAATTGATATTCAGCGTTATTTCCTCACAGAGAATATCCTAATTAACGCTATTGGCTTGTCATTGGGCACTGCTCTTGCGATCGGGGTGAACATTCTCCTGGTTGATAGCTTCAGCGTCTCGCCAATGAACTGGGTGTTTATTCCTGTGGGGCTTTGCGCCATGTTTTTATTGGGTTTGGCTTCCGTGTGGTTCCCCGCTCAGAAAGCCGCCGGCATTTCGCCTGCCATCGCTACCCAGAGCATTTAATAAGCCCAAGCCATGATAAGTCGTCGCGGCACCGAGAGGTGTTAGCGGCGCATGTTTGTGGCAAACAACTCCACTCTGCATTAAGATATTCACTCTTTACGGGAAAGGCAGCCCAATGGCTCAAATATTAATCATTGACGACAGCGCCAGTATCGCAACGGCACTTGAAATCCTGTTTTCACTCTATGATATCGATACCCACCACGCGGAATCCCAAACGCGAGGCCTCGAATTAATCGAGTCACATTCCTATGATCTGGTGATTCAGGATATGAATTTTTCCGAAGACACCACTTCAGGAGAAGAAGGTCGTGTCCTTTTCAATCAAATTCACGAAAGGCACCCGGATCTCCCCGTGATATTGCTCACCGCTTGGGGCAATATTGAGATGGCCGTTAATCTTGTAAAGCTAGGGGCTGCTGACTACCTGACAAAACCCTGGGACGACAATAAATTGGTCACCACCGTCAGTAATCTGATTGAATTAGGCCAACTGAGACAGCAAACCCACACAATGCTTCGCCAAAAGTTTAGTCGCGCGAAGACCCTTTCTGATCAATATGATTTATGTGGCACCATTTTTAACAGTGAGTTGATGTTGCAATCTATGAGCATGGCCACTCAGATCGCCCATGCCGATATTCCTGTGCTCATTACCGGGCCAAACGGTAGTGGCAAGGAAAAAATTGCCGAGACCATTCAGGCCAACTCTGCTGTTAAAAGCAAACCCTTTGTTAAGGTGAATGTAGGTGCCCTGCCCGTAGACCTTCTTGAAGCCGAACTTTTTGGTGCCGAAGCGGGAGCTTTTACAGGCTCCCAGAAAAAACGCATCGGTCGGTTCGAAACTGCCGATGGCGGCACCCTGTTCTTGGATGAAATTGGAAACCTACCGCTATCAGGGCAAATTAAGCTTCTGCGTGTGCTTCAAACCGGTGAGTTTGAACGGTTGGGCAGCTCTGAAACAAGGCGCGTTAATGTGCGCGTATTAAGCGCAACCAATGCTAACTTACTGGGTGAGATTGCGGCAGGCCGTTTTCGTGAAGATCTCTATTATCGATTGAACGTCATTGAAATCAAAGTTGCGCCGCTTGCAGAGAGAGTTGATGACATATTGCCTCTGGCTTTGTTTTTTATGCCGCAGGACTATGTACTGTCTGTCGACGCAGAAAAATCTCTTATGACCTATCACTGGCCGGGCAATGTCAGAGAGCTTGAAAATGTCATGAAGCGAGCTTGCCTGCTGGCTAGCAGTAAACATATTTCTAGCACCGATTTGGGTTTACCGCTGTCGGCACCAACATCAATATCCCGCGCAATGGTAGAAGAGCCCGACAAAACTGATTTGTTGCAGGCCTTATCGGATAACCGCTACAATATTTCTCAAACGGCCAAGCAACTGGGTCTCAGTCGTCAGTCTCTCTATCGACGAATGGATAAATACGCCATACCGAGAGAACCTGATCAGGCATAAGGCAGTGTGATAATGAAACTGAGTCTTGAAGGCAGGCTGACAATTTTGGTGTTCAGTTTGTCAATAATGGCAAGCGGTATAGCGACACTCTTTCACTACTGGATAGATGATCTGTTGCTCGCATTTCTAGTCGCCACAACCCTCACACTGATCAGCGCCCTCACGGTACTTCGCTGGTTTATGAATCCCATCAATCGAGTGCTACAAGCCCTGGTAGATGGTTTTCACAATTTCCTGGACAGTGATTTTAGTGTTTCACTCGGCAAACTTCACGATGATGAATTAGGGGCTCTTATCGACGCCTATAATCGTGTTGGAGAGTCTCTTCGAGATGAACGTGTACATTTATATCAACGCGAGTTGCTGCTAGACACGGTCATTCAGGCAACACCTTTGTCCCTACTACTGACGGATGACTCGGAAAAGATCATTTATAGTAATAATGCTGCCCGGAAATTATTGGCCGAGGGTAAAGCGATCAACGGGCTGGATTTTTTTGAGTTACTGGACAAAAACCCCAGGCCTTTCAGGCGTTCGGTGGACGCCGGCTTAAATGGCTTGTTCACCGTCGAAATAGAACAAACTGCTGAAACATTCCACCTGACGCACAGTCAGTTTTTACTCAATGGCAAAAAACATCAATTGTATCTCTTTAAAGCCTTAACCAAAGAGATTAGCCGCCAGGAGGTGAACACGTGGAAGAAGGTGATCCGCCTGATCAGCCATGAGTTAAACAACTCCCTGGCCCCCATCAGTTCTTTGGCACACTCAGGGCAGTTGCTTTCACAAAGAATCAGTGACGACAAGCTCAGTAAGATCTTTGTTACCATGGAGGAACGCGCCAAATACTTGCAAGGTTTCATTGAGGGTTATGCAAAATTCTCGCGTCTACCCAAACCCCGAATTGAGAAATTGAGCAGTTACGCCTTTCTGGCAGGATTACAGCAAATTCATCCCTTCACCTTGGAGTGTGAAGAGAACACGCCAGACATTCACTGTGACCCTGCGCAGATGCAACAGGTTGTGATTAATTTGGTAAAAAATGCCTTGGAGTCCGGCTCTGAAGAAAACCAAGTTAGCGCCTCTTTGACAGCCAATGCACACAGTTTTGAAATTCAAATAAAAGATCGTGGCAAGGGAATGAATGAACGCACGCTCAGCAATGCACTCCTGCCATTTTACTCAACTAAATCTGAGGGCACGGGCCTTGGCCTGCCACTTTGCCGTGAAATCGTAGAAGCCCACGGCGGCAAGATGCTGATCGCAAACCGTACGGGTGGAGGTTTGAAAATCTCCCTGTTACTACCCAATCTTGATCCTGCGATGGAGGATTAGTCCTCCTTCAAAAGTGAGCGCTTTACTGCCTCGGCCGCATGAATCTCGGTGGTGTCATAGAGTGGTACGTTGGTTTGATTCTGAGTCACCAATAGGGCAATTTCTGTACAGCCGAGAATCACGGCTTCGGCACCCCGACGATGCAGCGTCTGAATTATTTCAAGGTATTGCGTTCTGGAGGTTTCTTTAACTTCGCCGAGGCACAATTCGTTGTAAATAACATCGTGAACCACTTCACGCTGTTCCTGTTCCGGCACTAAGACGTCTATGCCATAACGCTCGGTCAGTCTGCCTTTATAGAAATCTTGTTCCATAGTGAACTTGGTCCCCAGTAAACCTACGCGCTTTACGCCATTTGCCTGTAACTTTTCAGCGGTTGCATCCGCGATATGCAATAAGGGAATAGACACTGAGGCTTCGATCTGGGGGGCAACTTTGTGCATTGTATTTGTGCAGATCAGGAGAAAATCCGCCCCACCCGCCTCGACGGACTGCGCCGCATTAATGAGTATCTCTGCGGTTTTATCCCACAGCCCCTGATGTTGAAGCTGTTCAATTTCCTGAAAATCGACGCTGTATAAACAGATTTTAGCGGAGTGTAATCCAC
>ENA-OSET01005408-OSET01005408.1-sediment-metagenome-genome-assembly--contig:-NODE-5408-length-10780-cov-3.762123_pt1 | contig 10780 bp, 8 predicted proteins | sample MGYA00237882_ERZ534229 | MGnify/ENA primary metagenome ERZ534229 (study PRJEB26408, sample SAMN06266212) | sediment metagenome | isolation source: Hudson Canyon methane seep mesocosm | place: USA:Hudson...
GGAGCTATGGGGCAAGGTGGAGATGTGTTTGTATTAGAGATGGGCGAACCAGTACGAATTGTTGATTTAGCTAAACGAATGATTCATTTAAGTGGTTTTATTGAAAAAGGTGAAGCTCATCCTGAGGGTGATATAGAAGTAATATTCACAGGATTACGCCTAGGCGAAAAGTTGTATGAAGAGCTACTGATTGGTGATAACGTCTCTGATACCAAACACCAGAAAATCATGCGAGCAGAAGAAAAGGTGATTCCTTGGGCAGAACTCACGGTAATTCTTAGTGAGTTGCAAGAAGTGAATGAAAATGATGACTGCCAAGCCGTTAGAGCCATTTTAGTAAATCATGTAGATGGTTTTAAGCCTCAGTGTGTAGTTCAAGACTGGCTTAACTAACACAATTTTTCAGCTTTAGTATTTCTAATCAAAGAAAATTATAGGGTTCTAAATTGTGGAAGATGTTAGGTTTAGAATACTCGGTAGTTTGCTTATATTATTAAGCATTCGTCAGCATACAAATATAAACCTAGTGTATAATTCTTTCTTTAATTTTGGGGATATAGTGTATGTGTGGAATTGTTGGTGGAATAGCTGAACGAAACGTTACTCCTATCCTCTTAGAAGGGCTACGTCGATTAGAATACCGAGGCTATGATTCTTCTGGGATTGCATTACTAGATCCTCAGAATGCTATTCAACGAGTTCGTTCTATTGGCAAGATAAAGCATCTCGAAAATAAGATTAAACAAGATACAACTGCTTTTTTCGGAAACATAGGCATCGCTCATACTCGCTGGGCTACACATGGTGTTCCAGCAGAAAATAATGCACATCCACACATATGTAACAATAAAGTAGCTGTTGTCCATAATGGCATCATTGAAAATTATCAGTCTTTGAAGAAAGAGCAAGTTGCAGCAGGATATCGTTTTACTTCAGAAACAGACACTGAGGTAGTTGCTCACGCTATTCACCAGCAATTAGACTCTACGGATGATTTATTTCAGGCCGTTTCACAAACATTAAATCAATTTGAAGGTGCATACGCTTTAGGTGTTATTGCTATTAATGACCCAAATACATTGATTGCGGCCAGAAAAGGTTCTCCTTTGCTCATTGGCGTGGGTATTGGAGAGTACTTCATTGCCTCTGATGTGTCTGCTTTATTACCTGTTACTCAAAACGTTATCTATCTTGAAGAAGGCGACATTGCCAAGCTAACTTGTCAATCAGTAGAAATTTATGACATGAGCGGTCAATTAGTTGATCGACCGATTAAAGAATCAAGCCTGAGTGTTACTGCAGTAGAACTAGGTGAATACCGACACTATATGCAGAAAGAAATCTTTGAGCAGCCTCAAGCTGTTATTGATACTTTAGAAGGTCGAATTAGTTTGGATAAAGTTTTTGTATCTAGTTTTGGTCCACAAGCTGAAGAGATCTTTCGGAGTATAGAACAGCTACATATCATAGCTTGTGGAACAAGTTACCATGCAGGTTTAGTAGCTAAATACTGGTCTGAAGATATTATTGGTCTACCTTGCCAAGTTGAAGTGGCAAGTGAATTTCGATACCGAAACCCCGTCATTCAAAATAATACTTTGTTTGTCACCATCAGTCAGTCAGGTGAAACAGCCGATACACTAGCAGCATTACAGAAGATTAAGGCATCTAGTCATTCTGGTGAAGGCGATAATCCAGTAGGCTGGACTTCAGTCCAACAAAACATTGGCAATATCCCAACTCTAACCATCTGCAATGTTCCTGAAAGCAGTCTAACAAGAGAATCAGACCTTAGCTATCTTACTCATGCTGGCCCGGAAATAGGTGTTGCATCAACCAAAGCATTCACAACTCAATTAGTTGCTTTAGCACTTCTTATTACAAGTATTGGCAAGGTTAAGCAGATAATTGATGTCGAACGTGAGGCTTTGATCGTCTCCGGCTTGCAGCAATTACCAAAGCTTATTAGTGGTGCCTTGAAGCATGAAGACAGAATAAAAGTGGTCGCCCAACTATTTGCCGATAAACAACATGCCTTGTTCTTAGGTAGAGGCACTATGTACCCGATAGCAATGGAAGGCGCATTGAAACTAAAAGAAATTAGTTACATTCATGCTGAAGCTTATCCTGCTGGTGAGCTTAAACATGGTCCTCTGGCTTTAATTGATGAAAATATGCCGGTTGTAGCGATAGCCCCATTGGATGATTTACTTGAGAAGCTTAAATCGAATCTACAAGAGGTCAAAGCTCGAGGTGGTCAGATGATTGTGTTTGAAGATGAGCAGTCAGGTATTAGTTCAGAAGATGGGTTTAATGTGATTAAAGCAACAACGAATGTGGGACGAATTACAGCACCGATCACTTATAATATCTTGCTACAACTTCTAAGTTATCATGTAGCCTTAATTAAAGGTACGGATGTCGATCAGCCTAGAAATTTGGCAAAATCTGTGACGGTTGAATAAGATAAATTTGCTAAGACATATTCATGGTTAAAACACTATTTCTATCGTCCTTGGTTTTCAATTTTGGAATTATACTGGGAAGGCTTTCGGGGTTCGCTAGGGAGGCTTTTGTCGCATCGACCTTGGGGGTTTCATCTGAAGCAGATATTGTAGTACTAATGCTGACAGTCCCAGATTTGTTAGTGAATATTTTGATGGGAGGAGCATTGGGAGCGGTTTTAGTACCAGAGTTCAGTCAAAAGTCTTTAGAGTCATCTAAGAAACTGTTATATCAGTCACTACTTTTTTTGGGTTTAGTATTTACTGGCGTAACTGTGGGGCTTTATTGGCAAGCTGGACTGTTGATAGATATGCTGGCTCCTGGGTTTGTTGAGGCACAAAAAGAGGAAGCATCAATAGCTATAAGATGGGTACTGTGGCTTATTCCCTTAACAGTTTTAGCGGGCGTTGTTACAGCCTATTTGCACTCTAAAAATAGGTTTTTTGTAGCTGCATCAGGGACGTTAATAGTCAATAGTGCGATTATTATTGGGCTTGTTATTGCTGAACTAGGCGATAAGTCTTTATTTGTGGTTGCCATCTTTGTTTTAATTGGCGGTACTCTACGTCTATTAAGTCAATTATTGCAAGTCAAAATAAAGTGGAGTCCATTCGTAAGTTTACGGCCCAATCAACTTCATCGGTCCTTACTTACTCGTTATGGCCAGGCTGTAGTTTCGGGCAGTATATTGTTACTCTTTCCTGTTGTTGCAAGAGCTATAGCATCTTATCAAGGAGACGGAAGTATAGCTTTATTTAATTATGCAACTAGACTAATTGAATTACCTTTGCTTATTGCTATAACATTTTTAGCAACTGTTTTTTTCCCTAGGTTAGCTCAAAGCTTTTCTAAAGATTTAATATTGCATAAGAAATTAATAAAATATGGGGTACAGATGACTGTGGCTCTATCATTGGTAGCATCAATTACCTTGATTTTTATGAGTGAAGCGTATATCAAAAGTGTTTATGGTTATGGGGTTATGACTAGCTCAAATTTAAAAGAGGTAGAAGAACTAGTGAAAATTGGACTACTAGCGCTTCCGTTACAAGGTCTCTCAAGTTTTTTCACTGCTACATTTAATGCAAGAAGAGATACGCGAACACCATTGTTAATCAATGGAATGGGTTTCTTATTTTTTGGAGGCATTAATTATATTGGAGTTTTCGATCAAGAATTAGAGGGCTTAATGTGGGCGATAGTAGCTAGTTATGGGGTGATTTGCTGTCTACAGCTAATATTTTTGAAGGTACATGACCTTATTTGGTGGAAGGTGTTTTTCGAAAAAACATTTTTGGCAGGAATGATTAGCGGTTTAATATTGTTAATATATGCCAGCAAGCTAATTGAGCGTGTCACCGTTTCACCATTTTTGATATTAGCATTGACATGTATAGTCGCATTGATTTCATTATTTGTAATGGCTCTTTTTAATAAAGATATAAGGTTTGGATTGAAGGTGAGAATGCAGTGATTAAGTTTATGCTAATAACCAATTCTCCTGAATTAGCCAGTCATGCTGAAATGTGTGGAGTGGATCGTATTTTTGTTGATTTGGAGTGGATGGGGAAACAAGAGCGTCAAGGTCACCTTGATACATTAATAAGTTATCATTCAATGAGTGATGTGGCTAAAGTGAAAGAAAGCCTATCCCAAGCAGAGTTATTAGTACGCCTTAATCCCTTATATGATGGAACTAAAGCAGAAATAAATGATGCCTTGGCTGGTGGTGCAGATCTGCTTATGTTACCAATGTTTCGTAATGTTCAAGAACTTAAAGACTTTTGTATTTTGGTTGATGGGCGTGCGGGAGTGGTTCCTTTGGTTGAAACTTATGATGCCGCGGAAGCTATGGCTGAAATTGTGACTATTTCTGGAGTGACAGAAATATATATAGGTTTAAATGATTTGCACTTGGATATGAAGTTGAACTTTATGTTTGAACCACTGGCCAATGGTTATATCGATAAATTGGTAAGTATAATAAACTCTGCCGGATTACCTTTTGGTTTCGGCGGAATTGCACGTGTTGGAGAAGGAATTATTCCGGGCGGACAAATATTGGCAGAACATATTAGGTTGTGCTCAAGCTCAGTAATATTATCTAGGACATTTCATCGGAAAAGTGAAAACATTTCGTACTTTAAGGATAATGTTGACCTTAGAAATGAATTGGATAAATTAAATAAGGAAGGCAATAAATTAAAAGCTAGAAGCACTGAACAGATAGCAGCTGATCACAGGATGTTTCAGAATGTTGTTGCTGAGATTGTTAAAGTAAAGAAAATATGAAAAGAGGAGTTGATATATTAATTTCTTTATGGGCTCTTATTATTTTGATACCTGTCATGATAATAGTTTTTTTGTGGATAAAATTTGAATCAAAAGGCTCAGCAATTTTTGTACAAAAAAGAGTTGGTCGTAATGGTTCTGTCTTTCACATGTATAAATTCAGAAGCATGGAGGCCAATGCTGTTACGAATGGCCCCCACTTTACTAAAGTAAATGATTCTAGAATCACGAACTCAGGCAAGTTTATCCGTAGAACCAGTTTAGATGAACTGCCGCAATTATTTAATGTTCTTATGGGTGATATGAGCCTCGTGGGGCCGCGACCTAATGTTCCAGTTCAACGTGATGAGTATACTGAAGATGAATGGACTAAGCGTAATACGGTACATCCTGGAATAACAGGATTGGCACAGGCAACACTTCGTTCTGAAGCTACTCCAGAAGAACGTACTCGATTGGACTTAGAGTATGTTGAACAAGCTTCTTTTATTTTTGATATAAAAATCATTTTATTAACAATTAAACAGCTTATGTTAAAAGGAAGTCATTAGAATGTGTGGAGTTTTTGGTTATTTCGATAATAATCATGTTTCATTATCAGCTGAAACACTTCAGGAAATGGGGGAAGCTATTCAGCATCGTGGACCAGATGGATATGGTTGCTATCATGATGAAAGTAAAGCTATTGCAGTTGGAAATCAGCGTCTTGCTATTTTAGATGTGGAGCACGGCCAACAACCATTTATCTCAGATGATAGCAATATTATTGTAGTGCAGAATGGAGAAATATTTAATCATGTAGAGCTTGCTAAGGAACTTAATCGTGATGGTTACCTTTGCAAAACACATTGTGATACCGAGGTGATTTTAAGGCTTTATGAGCGAGATGGCATAGAAAGTATATCGAAACTTAATGGCATGTTTGCTATTGCAATATATGATAAGAATATTGGTGCTTTATACCTAGTTCGAGATAGAGTTGGAGAAAAGCCTCTTTATTTTGCTAATGAAAATGGGCGAGTGCTGTTTGCATCTGAGATTAAATCCATATTAAAGGCATCTGATAGCAAAGAGTACAACCCTGAAGCGCTAAACCAATTTCTGGCCTTTAATTATGTGCCACCTCCACTGACAATGTTTAAAGGTATACAACATGTAATGCCTGGGCACTGGATGAAAATATCAAGTGAAGGCATCGAGCACAGATGTTGGTGGGATCTTTCATTAATAAAAACTGAAGAATGTAGTGAAGAGCAATGGATAAAGCGTTTTAACACTATTTTAGATGATGCAGTTCGGATTCGCTTAAGAGCTGATGTTCCTTTTGGCGCATTCCTCTCTGGAGGTGTTGATTCAAGCTCAGTGGTCGGTTTAATGAGTAAGCATTTAACCGAACCTGTAAATACTTTTTGTATTGGTTTTGATGATTCAAAATATGATGAGTCCCCCTATGCTCAAGCAGCAGCAGATAGGTTTCATACTCATCATATTATGCAGAAAGTTGAATCAAATTTAATAGATCTGTGGCCTATGGCCACTTTTTATTGCGATCAACCGCATGGTGATGTGTCATTTCTTCCCACCTATAAAGTAGCTAGCTTGGCAGCGAACAAAGTTAAGATGGTGTTAACGGGGGACGGTGCTGATGAGCTTTTTGCTGGGTATGATAAATATAGAGATTTCTTTTCTGTAGATATCGAGAACTTGTCAGACAAAAAATTTCATCAACAATATCAGGATAACATTTCGTTATTCACACTAACTCAACGGCAACAATTATTCACAAAAGAATTGATAGAAGGGATTGATGAGATTAATACTTCCTATGTTTTAAAGCCTCTTTACGATAAATCTGCAGAAATGGATCGTATTAATCAAGCACTTTATATTGACATGATGTTATTACTACCAGGAAATAACCTTGTAAAACCAGACCGAATGGGTATGGCTGTATCTATAGAAAATAGAGCTCCATTTCTAGACTATAGGATGATGGAATTAGCTTTTTCTATACCTGGTGAATTAAAGCTAAAAGAGGGCGTTACTAAATATATATATAAAAAAGCAGTAACACCATTAATTGGCGAAGATTTAGCTTATCGTAAAAAGCAGATGTTTACAGTCCCTGTCGGAGAATGGTTTAAAACAGAGCTTTCAGAGCTCTGTGATGACCTTTTATTATCAGAGAAAACAAAAGCAAGGCGATTGTTTGATTATGAATATGTTAGAAAAATATTAGAGGAACATTGTTCTGGAAAAGAGAATAATACCCGTGAAATTAGGGCTCTGATGGCTGTTGAAACTTGGTTTAGAATATTTATGGATGAAACTAATTTGAATAGAGAAGAATGGTTATATAAATGATTATGACACTAATCTGCCGGAGAGATTAGTCATTACTTCTTTTAATATTGAACCGGGAAAAGGAAAGGTGGTCAATTTCGAAGTAAGAAAAACATTTTGACGGTGTTTATGTTATTTCTACCCACTGATAAATGGGCAAATTCTATTTGTGGATACTCAGTTAGTTTATCTATAATAATGCTATTATTTGTGTACAGTAAGCTGTTGTATTATGACGTTGAGAATAAACAAGTTTAAGAGAATACATGATAAAAAAGAAGATAGTTTTGGTTACATATGGTGGTGGGCATGTCAATATGATTGTGCCGATTGCCAAAAGATTACAGAAAATTGATCATGTCGAGTTAGTCGTTTTAGGGTTAACAACAGCAGGTAAAGTTTTAGAACTGAACAATATACCTTACATAGGATTTAAAGACCTATTAAGATCAACAGATCAAAAGGCGGCTATGTGGGGTAAAAAGTTAGTCGGTTCACCTAATGAGGTCAAAGCTGTTTCACACGAAGAATCTATTGCCTATATGGGACTCTGCTATAGAGACCTTGAGCTTCAGCATGGAGAAGATGAAGCTGCTAGATTGTATCGTTCTTGTGGTGGGCGTCAGGCTTTTTTCCCCTTATTGGTTATAGAGAAATTCCTCAGAGAGGAAAAACCAGACTTACTTATTGCTACAAATTCACCAAGAACAGAACGAGCAGCCATAAGTGTGGGTTGTAAATTAAAGATCCCTACTATCTGTCTAGTTGATCTTTTTGCTATTCAGGAAGTACAGTGGATAGGGATGCTAGGTTATGCGGATAAAATTTGTGTGCTGTCTAACTTTGTAAAACAAACTTTGATGAATGCAGGTCGATTAAGTGATGAAATAGTTGTAACAGGTAACCCAGTGTTTGATAACTTGGCAACATACAGGTCTCAAGAGGATAAATGGCGAAGGAAAAAAGGATGGGGGAAAGATAAAAAAGTAATTCTTTGGGTCTCGCAACCAGAACCTGAGCAGCATCCGTTCGTCAATAGGAAAGGTAACCCTTTTTTACCTAGAGAAATTGATTCTGCACTTATAGATATTATGTCAAAACACTCAGATTGGCATTTGATAATTAGGCCTCATCCTAATGAATCCATAAAATATGATGAGTTGCCTTATAATGTTGAATTAAGCGATTCTGCGGAACCTTTATATGAACTCCTTGCTGCGATTGATATAGTTATTACTATGTCGTCGACAGTTGGTTTAGAAGCTGCCCTTATGGGTAAGCCCCTCGTGTCGATAGATTTATCAGTTTTTACCGACGATGCGCCATATTCCAAGATGGGGATTGCTTTTGGTGTTGATAAGCTTTGTATGCTTGAAGAAGCTATTTTGACTACTTTGAAGGGAGGTTGGAAATCTGCTATAGATTTACCAGAAATTGGAAATGCAACAGACAGGATACTTTCTGTGGTCAATAACTATCTATAATTGATCGTCAATTAATACGTTGATTCTATTATGACAGTGATTAATATATATTTGATTTAGAGAGTTGATAGGCCACTCATCAAAATGATATTTATATCGAACATAAGATGTTGAGAAATTTATGAGTATGAGAATTATTGCAAAACTAGATGTAAAGCCTCCTTATGTGGTAAAGCCCGTTCACTTTGAGGGGGTGAGAAAGGTGGGGTTACCAGCTGAATTAGCTCAAAAATATTATGAGCAAGGAGCAGATGAAATAATATACGTTGATATTGTTGCATCTTTATTTCAACGAGAAATTCTATACTCTGAGATTGAAAAAACAGCTTCTAAAATATTTATACCTCTAGGTATTGGTGGAGGGGTAAGGAGTGTCGATGACTTTTCTAAGCTATTTCATTCTGGTGCAGATAAGGTGATTTTAAATACCTATGCTGTGCAAAATGATTCTGATCTTATTCGTGAAGCATCTGAAGTCTTCGGATCTCAATCTGTTGTTGTTAATGTTGAAGCAAAAAACTGGGGGAATTCATGGGAATGTTTCACCGATTGTGGTCGAGTTCGAAGTGGTAAAAATGTATTAGAATGGGTTGAGGAGGTTGAGAGCCTAGGTGCGGGTGAAATTATGATTCAATCCGTTGATCATGATGGGAGGCAACGTGGTTTTGATGTGGAGTTGATTTCTCGAGTTGTTGATAAAGTTGATATTCCTGTTATTGCAGCAAGTGGTGCTGGGTCACTTGCTCATATACTTGAAGTATCTAAGCTCGCTCAGCCTGATGCGATAGCTATATCCTCACTGTTACATTATGACGTGAAAAAAATAGGCGAGATTAAGAAATTTTTACGTGATAATGGTATTGAGGTTTCAGAATGAGTAATGTTATAGGTGTTGTTGATTACGGCGTAGCAGGTAATATTCATAGTATAAAGAAAGCACTAGAAAAGGCAGGCTCAAAAGTTATTGTTGTTAATGAGCCCAGCGAGTTACTGAAAATTGATAAACTGATCTTACCAGGGGTCGGAAGCTTTAAGGATGCGATGAAAGAGATAGACGACAATGGACTACGGGAAGCACTTTGCAAACATATAAGAGAAAAACCAACATTGGGAATATGCTTAGGAATGCAAGTTTTAGCTAAAGTTGGCTATGAGTTCGGACAAACACAAGGTATGGGATTAATAAATGCTGAAGTAAAGCCCATGCTTTGTTCAGGAACTGTTCCGCATATGGGGTTCAATAATATTGAAGTTGTTAAAAAGAACCCAATACTCGATGGAATTGAGGATGAATCATTTTACTTTATGCATTCTTATGAAGTTGTTAATTATACAGATGTAGCTGCTTTAACAACCTATTGTGATCATCAATTTGTTTCGTCGATAGCCAAAGAACACCTTTATGGAGTACAGTTTCATCCTGAGAAAAGCCGTGATGCTGGAATTCGATTATTTAAAAACTTTATAAATTTGTAAGGGCTGAGAAAATGACCGAGAAAGTAGGAAAGTATGGTTTACCTTTAGAAGTTCATTTTTGTAAAAAATGTACGATGAATAATCAAAGACCATCATCAACGGTAGAGTTTAAGCAAAAGGCGAATGAAAAGAAAAGAACACTTGCTTTTGATGATGAAGGGATTTGTGAAGCATGTCGTTATGCTGAAAAGAAAAAGAGTATTGACTGGGAAGAGAGACATCTTGAACTAGAAGCATTGTGTAATAAGTTTAGACGTAACGATGGAAGGTATGATGTGGTTGTGCCAGGAAGTGGCGGTAAAGATAGTGTTCAAGCTGCACATATGCTTAAGTATAAATATAATATGAATCCCATATTGATTACCTGGCCTCCTGCTTTATACACAGATATTGGGCGCCAAAACTTTGATGCTTGGCTTGATGCAGGTTTTGCAAATTATACTTACAACCAGAATAAAAAATTACACCGGTTTCTAACTAAGAGTGCGTTTGAAAATCTGGGCCATCCTTTCCAGCCCTTTATTCTTGGTCAAAAAAATCTTGCACCTAGGCTATCTGTATTGTTAGATATACCATTAGTTATTTTTGGTGAAAATGAGGCGGAGTATGGAAACGCAATAGAAGATAATGAAAAACCTACAAGAGATTCAAAATACTTTTCATCTGAATTAGCAGTTTCT
>ENA-OSET01005409-OSET01005409.1-sediment-metagenome-genome-assembly--contig:-NODE-5409-length-10779-cov-7.149972_pt1 | contig 10779 bp, 11 predicted proteins | sample MGYA00237882_ERZ534229 | MGnify/ENA primary metagenome ERZ534229 (study PRJEB26408, sample SAMN06266212) | sediment metagenome | isolation source: Hudson Canyon methane seep mesocosm | place...
TTAGTTTGTCCACAAAATAGCTCCATAATTGCGTTTAGATATTTAAGCAATGCGAAGGTTAATGTAATTTAATATATGCTTTTATGTTATTTGTGATAGGAAAAACCTTTCACATGAAGTCATAGTAAGTGTATTATGAGTAATATGAAAAACCTGAATATTTCATTAAAACAGTTGCGTTATTACCTTGTAGCCGCGAAACATAAAAGTTTACGGCAGGCTGCTAAAGAACTGCGGATCTCACAGCCCTCTCTAGGTGCACAATTAAAGTCACTGGAAGATGCATTGGGGGTGGAGTTATTTGAAAGAACCCGGGGCGGCGTGACACTTACGCCTGTAGGTAGAGAATTGATAACTGAAACAACCGTAGCAGTGAATGCGGCAGAATCAATCATTGATGCCGCCAATTTTGCAGCCAAAGGCCCTACAGGAACGTTTAGGTTGGGTGTCAGCCCTTCATTGGGTCCTTATTCCTTACCTTGGATATTGCCTGCTGTAAGGCATGAGTTTACGGGGGTGAAGTTTTTTGTGAGAGAGGAGGTTCCCTCATCGTTAGTAGATGGTTTGATCTCTGGAAATTATGATTTAATTTTCTCTCCACTTCCTATTGATGACCCAGCAATTACCGTTATGCCTTTATTTCGTGAGCCATTATTTCTAGTGGTCAATGCTAATCATCCTCTGGCGAAGTTTGAATACATTAAAGCCAGTCAATTATCTGGACTAGATATTCTTGCCATTGAGGAACATCACCATTTTTTCAAGCTGGTTGAGAATTTGTGTCAACGGTTCCATGCTCACTTATTACATGATTATGAAGGTAGTAGTCTCGATGCGATAAGACAAATGGTATACATGGATATGGGCGGTGCATTTCTACCGGCTTTATATATCCGGTCTGAAATACGTGACAGGGATGAACTACATGTATTGAGTATCGAAGATGAATCAATTTATCGTGTTCATGCTCTAGCCTGGCGCAATACGTCTCCGCTACGTGGTTTTTATCGCAGTCTGGGAGAATTTTTTCAGCAAGAAATAAAAAAACAGTTCGACCAAACCGTTATTATGATGTGAAATGACTACAAGACAGTGTAATTAGCTCACATGCCCAAATCACTATTAGTGAAACATTTTATTGTGTTGGTTTACTGTAGGGCAGGCAGTATTAAGTACGACTTTTACGACGTAAACCTAAAAAATTAGTCAATGCTGGAATAAATATGAAGGTTCGTTCTGTGATGGCTATGTCTACCGAAGTGTTTTGAGCGCACCAACCCAAAAATAAAGCTACTGTTAAATCAATGACTGCTTGTGGCTTGGCACTTAGCAGGCTGTTAGAGCCTATCGGAATATACGTTTTAAATATGTCAGATTAAGTCGTAACTAGTTCCCTAGGAATAATAAGAGCTATATGTGATCTAAGCTTACTCATATTGTAGGTTTCTTTGGTGCATAACAATCAACAATTTTGTAAAATGCGTGGTATTACAATTATTTCCTGATGGATCTGTGTGTTTTGACCTGTTTTTGTGACGTCACACACATAAAGCCTTTATCTTTTTTGACCTTTATTAGCGGTTCCTGATTTAATCTAATTTGGTCTTTAAATCAAGGATTAATCATGGAAGATAAATTGTCACTGACAGAGGTGTTTCACAACTATTTTGAATTTGTTCCTGCAACAACTAAGGTGTTACGAGAACAGGCATTTAAAATTCGCTATGAGGTGTATTGCGAGGAGCTAGCTTATGAGAGCCCAGATGAGTTTCCTGATCAACTAGAGCAAGATAGTTTTGATGAAAACTCCCTACATTACCTATTAAAACATAAGGAAAGTCAGGAATTTGCAGCCTGTGTTCGTTTAGCTATGGTGGATGACAATAAGACATTACCTTTCGAGTCAACTTGTGGCAATAGTTTGTATGTAGATACCATTCGCCCTGTATCTTTAGAAGAAAATAGTTGTTTTGAGATTTCAAGGTTAGCTGTTCGCTCACAATTCAGGAAGCGTAGAGGGGAGCAAAATAAACCGTATTCTATTGACACACCTGAGAGACAATCAGATACAAGACGAACAAACTACCCACTGATTACCTATGGACTATATATGGCCTGTTTTGCAGGTTCACTTCATCATCAACTCAGTAATGTATTTGTGATGATGGAAATGAGTTTAGCAAGAAGATTACGTATTATGGGGGTCTTATTTGAACAGATTGGCTTGCCTGTCGAGCATAGAGGATTACGTGCGCCATACCGTATTTTAGCGAGTGAAAGTCAAGAGCAAATGAGCGATGATCTGCAACAGCTTATTCAGGATATGCGTGCAGTTTTAGAAAATGTGGAACCACCTATAAAATACAACAATTTTTTAGAGCATGGCTAAATAAGGTATATTAATATTGTCTGGAGCTTTGTGATAATAACTGATGTTTAAATTAAAAATACCACCACCCATTTATATGTTGTTAATAGCTGGGCTAATGTGGTCATTAGATAACTTTTTACCTATTATGGAGTTGTTTCCATCACCATGGAATAAGTATGGGGTGATAGTAATTATTGTAGCCTTGTTTATGGATGGCATGTCTTTGATGCAATTTTTCAGAAACCATACGACAATCAATCCGCTTCATCCTGAAAATACTAAGAAATTAGTCACAACAGGCACCTATCAATATACCCGAAACCCAATGTATCTTGGCTTGTTGTTTGTATTACTTGGCTGGGCAATCGTACTTGGGAGCCTATCTCCATACCTGTTGTTACCAATATTTATTGGCTTAATAACAATAGAGCAAATTATTCCCGAAGAGAAAATATTAGAGCAAAAGTTTACTCAGGAATATAGAGACTATAAAAAGTCAGTTAATCGCTGGATTTAAAGTCACTTAAATTTAATGGCTAATAAGATTATCGTGATAGCTATGTATTATATTTAACCAACGCTCATTATTAGTATTTTGGTTCTTTCCGGCGGCTGACAGGGTCATTTTTGCCGTTTTCAGCTTGTCATTTAATCTTAATAATGAATATTGATGCCGGAATTCTTGTCCACTTAGCACTGGCTTATCGCTTATCATGCTGTGTTCCCTCCACCTGCAGTAAAAAGAAAAGCTTTTCGTTTCCTTATTTCTAAAGCAGAGAATATGCCAGTAATACACGAATACTGATTTTTATTGAGTTATAAACTGTCCCGTATCGGCATTAGTTAATAGTGATAGTAGATCTGATGAGGATAATGAGAGGGCATAACCTAGCACGCCACTGCCAATAATGACTTTATCAAAGCTATTAATACTGTCATCCACTAACACTCGAATATCTGCAGGTAAGGCGATAGGAGGAACAGAACCAACGATATAACCCGTGGCTTGTTCAATTTCATCAAACTCAGCCATTCTTAGTTTTCGTACGTCAAGGTGTTGTCGTAATATTGCCCAATCAGCTCGGCCATTGCCAGCAACGGCGAGTAATACAAAATCACCTGTTTTTGTTTTAAACAATAAACTACGTACAACAGAGTGCGGGTCACGTCCTTCAGATTCGAGTAGTTCTTCTAATTGTCGAATGGGTTTTTTATCTTCTGAAAGGGGAATTTCAACAACATCAAATGGAATATTACTCTTATTGAGTAATTCGACAACAAGGGATTCAATCATGAGCTGCTCCAGTGAATAAGCTATTGAGGAATAGCTTTATATGTCTCATTTCTAAAAATTACTTTCAGATTTGTCTCTTAATATGCTGAAAGTATTACATAGACCTTATTTTTGTGTCACTTTGTATTTACAATACAAATTCTCAAAATAGCTATTATTTTATTTGATTCAGTTTATGACATAGGCAAGTGTTTTTTAGCAAAATGTTATGCTGTGGACCAAGATGAAACTGTTTTTCGTAAAGGATGAATGAATGACAACAATTATTTTAGTGCTACTGGGCCTTTTTATTGGTGTAGCCGTAGCTGAAGAAGAAGGCCTCGTTATCGGTCTCTTTGTTGGTTTAGCCTTTGGCATGATAGCCAGTTTAAAAGGGCGAATATTCAAGCTAGAACAAGACCTGGCGCGAACCATGAAGTTAGTCAATCATTCACGGCCCATCAAAGATGAACCTGCTCCAGAACCGGATTTACAGTCAGAAGTTGATACTGAATCGACAATATTATCGGAGCAATTTTCTCAAGTTGCACAGGCGGTAGCTCAGCCTTCGGTTGACGATGCACTTGCTCAGTTAAATATTGAGACACAGCCAAAGACACCTGAACCCAACAAAGTAACAACAGAGTGGGATAATGCGGAATGGCAACAAAGTAAACCAACGACACCTAGAAAACCTGATTTTGCTCAGAAAGTGTTTTTTGCCGTGCGCGACTTTTTCACCAAGGGCAATGTGGTGGTCAAAGTGGGCGCCATTGTCTTGTTTTTTGGTGTGGCTTTTTTACTCAAATATGCTGCAGAAAGAAGTTTATTCCCAATCGAATTACGTTTGATGGGCGTGGTTGTCGCAGGCATTGCCATGTTGGTCATTGGCTGGCGATTGCGTGAGGATAAATTGGAATATGGTTTAGTGTTGCAAGGTGCGGGTGTGGGCTTGCTCTATCTAACCGTATTTGCAGCTAGCAAGTTGTATCATTTATTACCGATTAGTTTTTCATTTGTGATGATGTTGATCCTAGTAGCACTGTCAGGCGTGTTATCTGTGCAACAAAATGCCAAATCCTTGGCCATATTTGGTGCTACAGGTGGCTTTTTAGCCCCGATATTGATGTCTACAGGCAGTGGCAGCCACATTACCTTATTTTCTTATTACGCCTTATTAAATGTCGGCATTTTTGCTATTGCATGGTTTAAATCGTGGCGAGTACTCAATTTGATCGGTTTCTTCTTCACTTTCGCTATTAGTGCTGCGTGGGGTTATAAAGCCTACCAGCCAGAACATTTTGCTTCAACGGAAGCATTTTTGATCTTGTTCTACTTATTTTATTTAATCATTCCTATTTTATTTGCCTTTAAACAAGCACCCAAACTGAAGGGTTATGTAGATGGCACCTTAGTATTTGGTTTGCCATTGATTGCCTTTGCCTTGCAAAGTGGCTTGGTTGATCAGTTTGAATATGGTCAAGCGATCACCGCCGGTGTTATGGCAATGATTTATTTGGGCTTGGCAAAAACACTGTGGATGCCAGAAAAAGATGGCTTTAGATTATTAGCTGAATCCTATTTAGCCTTAGGTGTGACCTTTGCTAGTTTAGCCGTGCCGTTAGCATTAGATGGCCGTTGGACTGCGGCAGTGTGGTCATTAGAAGGTGCTGGTTTAGTGTGGGTTGGTTTGCGCCAGTCGCACTTTGTGCCACGTTTATTTGGTGTATTACTGTCAGTCGGGGCAGGTATTGCCTTTATCGAATCAACCCACCGTCATTTACCTGAAAGCATGCCAATTCTAAACAGCGCTTATATCGGCATGGTATTGATCAGTTTGGCGGCATTTTTTATAGGCTATTTGTATCACAAGTATCAACAGCGCAGTTATTCATTTGAATACCAACTAAGTGTAGCGATGATTATCTGGGGTTTGATGTGGTGGTTTTATGCTGGTGCATTGGAGATTGATCGCTTTGTCTCCCATCGTTATGACACAAAGGCATTAGTATTATTTATTGCTTTGAGTACATTCGTTCAAATTATTGCCAGTCATAAATTCGACTGGCAGAAAATTTCACTCTCAGCCTTTTTGTTCACACCTGCAATCGTACTGCTGCTGTTAGTCGAGTTTATTTTCAGCTCTCATATTAATCCTATGGAATATCTGGGCTATATCGTGTGGCCAGTAGCAGTGTTAGTTCATTTATTAGTATTACGCCGTAAACAAGATGCTTGGCCAAATTGGATGCTGACAACATGGCATGCTGTGGGAGTGATGATAATCGCACTCATTGCAACATGGGCTGTAGAAGATTTAGTCGATAGCGTGACGGTTTTATCCTACACATGGGTGAGTAGTACGATAGGCGTGATGTTGGCTTTAGTCGCTTGGAGTCTGATGCGCTGGGGTCACAAATTAACATGGCCAGTAGGTCAATTCCCCCGAGCCTATTATTCTTTAGGTTTATTACCAGTGATGATCGCGCTGTTGTTCTGGCAGCTTGTCGCAGCAGAGAGAGCAGGTAGCCCATCTCCACTAAGTTATATTCCCATTCTTAATCCACTTGATATTGCTCAAGGCTTAGCCCTAGCTGTGATGGTGTATTGGTTATGGTTTATAAATAAACATGTCGAAAACAAATGGTTATCAATATCTCCTACGATTATTGGCTTGGCAGCAGGGATCATGAGCTTTGCTTGGGTGAACGTTATTATCGCTCGAACAGTTCACGCATTTGGTCATGTTCATTATTCAGACTATGCCATGATGAAATCCAGCTTATTTCAAGCGTCAACATCCATTATTTGGAGTGTGATTGCAATGGCGTTGATGGTGGTGGCATTTAAAAAAGCATCACGACTATTTTGGTTTGCCGGTGCAGGATTATTAGCCATTGTGGTGGCGAAGTTATTCTTCGTTGATTTGTCTGGAAGCGACACGATTTCACGAATCACATCATTTTTAGTGGTCGGGGGCTTGATGTTAGTGATTGGTTATTTTTCACCGTTGCCTCCAAAAAATGAGCCATTAAACGACTAGTCAAATTAGGAAGAAGGTTTTCGATATGGATATGGAGCAGTCTACTCAGACCAAATGGTGGGCCATTGGCTTAATAGCTGTGTTTATAGTTTTAGGGCTTTGGGGGTACAAACAACAGACAAACCAACAGCTTGTAGACACTGTTTTTATTGCTGAAGGTTTTGAAGCCGGCGTGATGTTAAAACAGGCCACAGCGGAGTTTTATTATCATCAGGGAAAACTGCCAAGTTCAAATCAGGACGTGGGTTTAGGCGGCCCAGAGGTTTATGCTAGTAATTCATTACAAACTGCTGCAATTACTGAAAATGGTGAAATTGAACTGACTTATGATGCTAAAAGTGGTGTTGAAGCGGGTGTTGTTCGCTTAATTCCAACGGTTGTTCCTGGCATGCTGAAGTGGCGCTGTGAAACGCAAGACTATCAAAATATTGCTAAATATATGCCTCAGTGTAAATATCTTCCTGAATTTAATACTGAAAATATTGTTGTTGAGCAGGTTAAAAATATATTACCTATTGAGCATGATAATAACGACCAACAACAAACTGTCAGAGCTGTTGCAAGTAAGAATTCGGCTCAGTGCAAAAGTATCAATAAACCGATGTTGTTGGATGGAGTATTTAGTCGTCAGATTGTTAATTCTGCCCCCGTTGATCACATTCAATCGTTGGGTGTTCGTCAACAAGAACTTTATTTCTATAGCACGGTTATTGGTGGTGCAGAGCAGGCTATCAGTCACCGTTGGTTATTTAATAATCAACAGGTAGAAGAGCAAACCTTCGTCTTGGGTTTTGATCAGTTTCCAATTTGGTCTAAGCAATTGCTAGCTGATAGACAGGGACAATGGGAGGTTCAAGTATGGGCGGATGGCTGTTTATTAGAACGGTTCAAAATTGCACACAGAGATAAGGATGAAGCTCAATTAGTCGGTATTGATCAAGCTAATAGCTGGCATAAACCAAAAGATGTGCTCGATACGATCATTATAAATAGTGCTAAAGCGCTCATTCCTGAACCGAATTTCCAAGCTGAAACGTGGATGCTGCTTGATGAATATTGGCAAAAAGAAAGGGATTCTTCGTTTGTTTACAGTGATGATATTACTAATATTATTCGTACTGGAGAGCGAGCAAAATTGTCAGGATATTTTAACCGAAACCGCCGTAATCAGAGTGGCGACACACCTTTAATTGAAGCGATTAAAAGTGATCGAGAACAGATTGCCATTCAATTACTTAAAATGGGCGCTAATCCATTTATACGAGGTGTAGATGGTACTAAACCTTACAACCTTGCTGCTGAACGTGGTTTATCTCAGTTAACGACAGTGATGTTAGCTTATGCTGCAACAGAAAAGCTGTGGATTCAGGGCAAAGATGAACGTTTCCATACCGGAATTATCAACAGGATTATGAATCAGCAGAAATGGCAGCAACGTAATGCCTTGGGTGATACACCGTTATTGTTGGCTGTAAGAGAAGATAATGATTGGGCTGTGGCAGTACTACTACAAGGACAAAGAAAGGCGGACTCTCAAAGTTTTAATACTATGCACGTGAATCCTTTTGTAAATGATCATCTGGGTAAAAGAGCCAATGAGGTTGCACGAGATAATGATAATTTATTTGCTGCTGAATTGATTGAGCGATACCAGCAACAAAGCAAAGCACCATGGCAAATACTTGAATCATCCATTAGTACGGGAATAAAAGGTGATCGAGCATTTGATTGTGTTGGCAAACAGCCGTTATCAAAATCGATTACATACTACTATTTTAACCGACTTATGGACGTTGATACGCAAGGATTAAGGCATAAATGGTTTTATCAAAATAGATTGGTTAAAGATGTAAAACCTAATATAGGTAGTCGTGAGAATACATTTTTCTCTGCCCATAACTTAACTGAAATAGATAAAGGCTATTGGCATGTTGAACTAGTGAATGAGCAAGGTGATGTTTTAGATAGAATGCAGCTAACGTATGGTGAAAAATATACTGCTGGTGGAGGTACACCACTATCTACACCCTGTTTAGGAACTCGTCGATCATTAGCGTCATTGATTGCTGGTTGGCAAAATCCAAAATTGATTGCTGAGTTGATCGATAATATGGATGATTTTAACCCAAGTAGTCCTACAGGAATGAGTGAAGCAATCAAATATGGCAATATTTCAGCGGTGAGGATATTGCTTGACCGTGGTGTGAATCTAACAACACTTGTTTCGACATCAGGCTCTGCAAAACCACCGTTATTATTAGCTGTAAAAAGTGGCAATGCTACGATGGTGAGATACTTATTACACCATGGGGCTAATCCCAATCAACACGGACGAGGCTATTCCACTGCTTTATATCAGGCAGTGGTTGAACGCAATCAACAGCTTGTCAATATACTGCTAGAAGCGGGTGCTAACCCAAGTTTATTGCCAAATCACTTTGATGCTTTACCGTTAATAAAAGCGGCTAATACTTGTGATATAGAGTCAATGAAATTGCTAGTTGCTCATGGTGCTCGCTTTGATCAAAAAACATCAAAAGGAGTTACAGCACGGGATATTGCTAGTCGTGATTGCCGTTACTCTGAAAGCTGGCAAGGAATCAGACAGTTAGTAGAGCAAGAGTCAGGTAGCCATTAGATGAAAGCTGTGAATGTTCAACGCTACATAGTCTTGTTTTTACTACTGTTTTCATCAGCAAGTTTTGCTGATGAAGGTATGTCAGGTTCACTCGAGTTTATAGATTCTTTGATTCTAATAATACTGATAATGACCGTTATTATTCATGCTGGTATTGTGTGTTTTTTAAGAAAAAAGGAAACCTTTAAACGGATCGAGATACTCACGACATCGATTTTATTTAGTGCTTTTGAAATAATATTTTGGCTAGTTCAGTTTCTAGATAGTCTTGCGAATAGACTTATTTATTCATGGCCAAACTATCATGGTGGTGTATTACTCCCCATCACTTTAGTAATCCTGATGGTTATTATTATTTGGACAGTGAGAGAGCCTTTAAGGCAGCATCTACATTCAAATGGTCATACTGATGATTAAGAGAGTGAATTTTATCAAACAGATTTTATGGCTAATATTATTGATGCCTGTAATGGCATTTGCACATAGTGGACGCATTCCTGGAGGTTTAATTCTTGGAATTATTGTCATCTGGCCTGCAATATTTTCGGCAATCCATTGTTTAATCGTGCTGTTAATACGCTGGAAGAGCTTATTTAGGTATCCTTCCTTCGTTATGATCTCAAAGATTATTACTTTTTTTACTTCACTACTTCTAGCCGTGTCAGCATTTATGTACACCATAACGCTAGGTGATACTGTGATGGGCGGTAATGATTATTATTCACAACATCCATGGGAGTTATTAGCATTACTTTTTGTCATTCTGGCCAATTTGTGGATGATAATGTGGGCATTTAAAACACCAAGAAAGCAGTACCAACTATTATTCAAAAAAGATGACACTACGAGCTCAATTAATGAAGCTTTAGGTATTAAAGACAATAAAGGATAGATATGAAATCAATAACACTAAGCTGTGGCATTCTATGGGCAATGGCAACATTATTTTCTCTTTATAATCTTACATTGGGTGATTTTCCAATTACAGAGATATTTTTAGACTCAATAATAGATGGACTCGAGTCAATTGTTTGGTTTTTATCTGATATCGCCATAACCGTTTTCTTTTTTGTATTATGGCAAAGACAGGCTTAGTTTTCATATCCGTCACTATGACAATGCCGTAGAATATGTCGTATTAAGAAAATGGAGATAACAATGTTAGATGCAAAAAAAATTGAAGAGATTGCTAATACAATAAGTGGTGCTTTACCTTCTGGCTTTACAGCTATGCAAGCCGATGTTGAGAAGAATGTTCGTGCTGCAATGAGTGCTACTTTTTCTAAGCTCGATTTGGTGACACGTGAAGAGTTTGACATTCAAACTCAGGTTTTACACCGTACTCGTGAAAAGCTAGAGGCCTTAGAAAAACAAGTTGCTGAACTAGAAAAAAATAAATAAGAGAACAAGATGTCTGAATTTAATAATGTAACAATCACTCGTGAAGCTAATGT
>ENA-OSET01005410-OSET01005410.1-sediment-metagenome-genome-assembly--contig:-NODE-5410-length-10777-cov-3.295607_pt1 | contig 10777 bp, 11 predicted proteins | sample MGYA00237882_ERZ534229 | MGnify/ENA primary metagenome ERZ534229 (study PRJEB26408, sample SAMN06266212) | sediment metagenome | isolation source: Hudson Canyon methane seep mesocosm | place...
CTGCATCTCTTATTATAAAAATACATATAGAACGCAGGCTTTAGAATTTATCTAAGCGATATAAATATATCACTAAGCCTCACATCTTAAATAAGTGTCGTAAACCCGCTTAATTTAGTTAATAAAGCTTCTGCTTCGTCATAGGACATATATTTTGCGACGGCATACGTAGAGTTGGCTTCTTTGAATGCTTCACGAATAATATCTGAATGATCTTTCTTTTTGATGACGGGTACCGTTGGTTCAATACCGATGCTCTTAATTAGGTCTTTCACCGCAGTTATAAACAAATCTGCTAAGACGAGTTCGTCGTCTTGTTCGTCACCTAACTTTAAAAACAAGGCCATTTCGGCAAGTCGTTCTGCGGTGGCGGTCTTATTAAATTCTAAAACGTAAGGCAATACTTTAGCGTTTGATTCGCCGTGTGGAATACGATACTTTGCACCTAACTGATGCGCAAAGGCATGTACATAACCAAGCCCCGCAATATTTATTGTTAACCCACCATAATATGACGCTAAGGCCATCTTTTCTCGCGCTTTCATATTTGTTCCGCGCTTATAGACCTTAGGTAAATTTTCAAAAATCATTTGAATGCCTGAGCGTGCATAATAGTCAGACTCTTCGTTTGCCATTCCACTTAGATAGCCTTCAATTAAGTGTGTCAGCGCATCCATTCCTGTAACCGAAGTGATATGTGCAGGTAAACCTTTCATTAGATCAGGGTCTAGTGCTGCAACTAATGGAACTAGCTTGGTATCAATTACCAGCTCTTTTTTATGCGTGACAGAATCTGAAACAACTGCGCCGATCGTTGCTTCTGAACCTGTACCCGCCGTTGTAGGGATAGCAAAAAATGGTGCCGATGGTTTACGGCCCTTTAAAATTCCCACTAAAGCAACAGGTTCCACTTCATTACTTGCCGCTAGTGCAATAACTTTTGCAGCGTCTATTGATGATCCCCCTCCAATTGCCATGACAGAATCACAATTAAGTTCGCGATATTGACTTAAGCCTTTCTCAACAACCTCAAAAGTCGGATCAGGTAAAACTTCTGTAAATAAACTATATGCCATTTCAGATTCATCTAACTTTTTCAATATCGGGTCGAGTAAACCTAAATCAAAAAGCGCTTGGTCCGTTACTATTAATAATTTTTTTAAGCCAAACTGAGCAACAGACTCACATAAGCGTATAGAAGCGCCCTTGCTCATAAATATGGTTGGTTTTGGAATACTTAATAGATAGGTAACAGCTTTTAAACCTGTTACATAACCTTTGCCAACAACCTGGTTCTTAAAACGAGATAGTTTTAATGTATTAATTATTTTAGTTTCAAGCTCATCTATAACCTTAGGGATTTTCACGAGAACTCCTCATTTATTTATAATTATAAATTACGTCTGAATTGATGATCTCTTTGTCATATCAAAAACGCAATTATTCATTGTATAATGATTCACACAGATTTAAAGTTTACGATTAATCACCAGTGAAATTACTTTGTTTTCAAATACCTCGATTGTTTTAGCCTTACCCTCAAAGTCGCCTGGACTTGCAATAGGCTGACCTGAAAAAGACACTCTAGCTGAAACATTTACTTTAGTCGCATCAGATAATTTTGCCATAGGGCCCATTGAATTTTTATCTGAAAGTATTAATTGTATTGGCAAGTCTTTAACGCGAATCTTTTTAGCTGCCAGAGGCATCGAGGGGCCACTTTTGCCTGATGATTTTGCAAACAAGAATATAATATCCGTATCAGCTACTTGTGACTTAAGCTCGGGGCTTAAACTTAAATTGACTGTAATTTGTGCCAGCGGTTCAGTTTTGTCTCCTGCCTGTATATTTTGATCTTCAGTAATATGATTAGATTCTTGTGGTAAACCTAATGCTATTCTAGCCCGATCAATACCCGCCTCTATTGAGCTTCGTGAAGGATGATCAGGTGTAGCATTAAGAATACGTTCCCAATATTCAATGGCCGTCTCAAACTTGTTAATCGTAAAAGAGTGTATGGCCAATAAGCCTAGTGAATTCACTTCATCAGGATCTCTTGCCAACGCTTCTTTTATTGCGCTATCAACATTCCCGGTCATAGTTTCATTACTTGAATAGTATCGAGCTTGGGCTAATAAGCCATATACCGCTGCAGGATTTTTTTGCTTAGAGTCTAAAACACGTATGATTTGGAGGTATGCTTCTTCCGCTAATTGATAATTTCTGGTATTCATGGCTGAGCGCGCTAACAAAGCCCAACCTTCAATATTATCTTGATTTTCTAAGAGTTTTTCATGTAATTGCTCTAACAGTTCAGACATATCACCGCTTTCAGCTGAACGTTTTGCCTTCTCCAGTTCTTTATTATCAAACTTAGCAGACTGATCCGTATTCAATTGATCAATGGAACCTAATTCGAAATAGATTAGATAAGCACTGACTGGAATTAGAGCTAAACAGGTAAAAATTAAAATCAGCGAAGATAATGAGGCTTGAGATGAGCGCTTAACAGTTGCTATTTCTGCATCGATTAACAGTGTGGCCCTTAACTCAGAAACCAATTGATCATAGTCAGTGGCAATTAAAATACCTGCTTCTTTCTCGACATCTAACTCAGCAAGCCGGTCTTTAAAAATTGCAATATTTTTACTTTCGTAAGTGTTGCCTGGCTCAATAGGCGTTGGATTTTTTCTATACATGTAGACCGGAACTATCACAATTAATAGCGCTAAGAGTGTTAAAGATAAAGTAGCAAGCCAGAATTCATTCATTGTTTTACCTATTTAGTACCTGTACGGAAAGTCGATCGTAATGAGACCATTCCAATTGTGTAAGATTTGCGCTTCAAAATATTGGCGTTTAGTTATTCTAAACAGCGTGATCTTGTGGTGAAAAGTTTGCGAGTTTGGTGTTGTCGGGATAGGTCTGACTTTTCGTTCAAGCACTATTTATCCTTGTGATTTTCTTTAGAATACTGAGATAGTAGCTCTTCTACATTTTTTTTATTATTGGCCTCAAGAGCTTGATCAGATTCTTTAGCATTTGAGACTGAGCGAGAGCGAATTAAGAGACCGATAAACAAAGCACCAATAAAAACCAATAACCAAGGGCCATACCATAACAAGTAGGTTGATGAGTGTACTTTAGGCTTGTAAGAAACAAACTCGCCAAACCGCTCTACCATAAAATCAACAACCTCAGAATCTTCTTTCCCTTCTAATAATAATCGGTGTACTTCTCTTCGCATGTCAGAAGAAATAGGAGAGTTTGAGTCTGCAATATCCTGGTTTTGACACTTTGGACAGCGTAGTTCTTTTGTTAGTTTTGTATAACGACCTCTGGTTTCTTCATCTTTAAATTCGTACAAGTCAATACTTGCACTGACAGGCAGATTCACAAATAGAATGAGTATCAAAAAACGAAGAATTTTATTCATTATCAAAGCCTACGGTAACAAGTTAATTATTTAACTGATATTTTTCTATCAAAGGCATAAAAATACCTTGCCAAACCTGATGGTTCACAACACCTACATGGCGATAGCGTACAGTCCCCTGCTTATCGATTAAATAGGTTTCTGGTGCACCGTAAACACCAAGATCAAATCCTAAACGACCTTGTTCATCATAAATTATAAATTTATAGGGATTACCTAACTTTGTTAACCATCGAGTTGCAGCTACTCGTTCATCTTTATAATTTAAACCAATAATATTAACACCTCTACTGGAAAGCTCATTGAGATATTCATGCTCAACTTGACAAGAAGGGCACCAAGTAGCCCAAACATTCAATAATGCTAATTCACCTTTGAGATCCTGCTCAGTCAAGGTGTGCGATTTATCTAACAATGCAGGTAAACTGAAAGCTGGAAGAGGGTCGTGAAGACGAGCCGTTTCGAGCTTTGTTGGATCTTTACCTAAAGCCGTAAATAAAACGGCTCCAAGTCCAATAGCAATTAAGAGCGGCGTTATATATACCCAGCGCTGCATTATAGAGTTTCTCTTGTTAATGGTTGAGATATAGGTTTTTTCATTCTGTACCGGCGATCAGAAATAGCTAAAACTCCACCCAGTGCCATCAGTAATGCGCCTAGCCAAATAAAACGTATGAATGGTTTAATTTGAATTCGGACAGCCCATGCACCATCGTCTAATGGTTCACCTAGGGCAATATATAGATCGCGGAATAATCCGGCATCGATGCCCGCCTCAGTCATGGGGCTACCACCTTTAGATAGATAAATTCGTTTTTCTGGATAAAGAGTCGTTATCATTTTCTTGCCAGAACTTACATGCACCGTTGCTCGTTCAGCTTTATAATTAGCCCCATCATACGAATCGATACTACTGAGTGTAAACTCATAATTAGCAATCGTAATGGACTCACCGGCAGCCATTCTAAGGTCTCTTTCCTCTGACTCAATTGAAACAAGCGTTGTGCCTAAAATCATCATGGCAAAACCGATATGCCCCAAACTCATGCCAAAATATGAAGGCTTAATCCTCAAAAGTCCCTGTATTCGACTTTGTTTATGGGCTGACTTCTGCCATATATCTTTGATCGTGACACCGAAAATCCAAGAAGATAATAACACTGCTAAAAAAGCACCAGGATGAAACTCTTCAAATAAGATTATAGGTAAAATACATGCGGTTAAAAATGCGCAAACAGCTAACCACTTTAGCTGTTTTACTAATAAGGAAATTTCAGTATTTTTCCAACGGCTGACGACACCAAACGCCATAACGACGGCAAGTATTGCCATAAGTGGCGCAAAAACAGCGTTAAAATAAGGAGGGCCAATAGACAACTTACCCGCGCCAACGAAATCTAGCACTAAGGGATAAAGTGTACCCATCATCACCGTCAACCAAGCAACAACAAGCAGCAAATTATTGATAAGCAGAAAAGTTTCTCTTGAGATTAAACTAAACTGAACCTTGCTACGCACCTGAGGTACTTTAATGGCATATAAGGTTAAAGAACCAACAAGAGTAATACCTAACAAAGCTAGTACAAACTGCCCTCTTTCCGGATCAGAAGCAAAAGCATGCACCGAGGTCAACACCCCAGAACGAACCAAAAAAGTACCTAATATGCTAAGTGAAAAAGCTATAATGGCTAAAAGAACGGTCCAGCTTTTAAAAGCACCACGCTTCTCCGTCACAGCCAAAGAATGAATTAAAGCAGTGCCGACAAGCCAAGGCATAAACGAGGCATTCTCAACCGGGTCCCAAAACCACCAGCCTCCCCAACCCAGCTCATAATATGCCCACCAGCTACCTAGAGCGATGCCTACGGTTAGAAATGCCCAGGCAACGGTCGTCCATGGTCGTGACCACCTAGCCCATGCGGAGTCTAAGCGTCCACCTAATAAAGCAGCAATAGCAAAAGCAAACACTACTGAAAAACCAACATAACCCATATACAGCATTGGTGGGTGAATAATTAAGCCAAAATCTTGTAATAAGGGGTTGAGATCAGCGCCTTCTACGGGGAAATTAGGTAAAAAACGATCAAAGGGATTTGAGGTAAATAAAATAAATAATAAGAACCCAACACTGATCATTCCCATCACTGATAACACTCTAGACAGCATGTCGAGGGGTAATTGTCGGCTAAAAATACCGACTGCCCCCGTCCAGCCTGCAAGAATCAAGGCCCATAACAATAACGAACCTTCATGCCCACCCCAGATAGCGGATATTTTGAATTCTAATGGTAAAAGAGTATTTGAATGATGCGATACATATTGAACACTGAAATCATCATGAACAAAAGCATAACCAAGGCAAATAAAGCTAATCAAAACAAATAGAAATTTGCCAAAGGCAAGAGGCCTCGCAACATTCATATAGACAGAGTTGTTGGTGGCAGCCCCGAGCATGGGAACAAACGCGAGTAAACACGCTAAAATCAGAGAAAGAATTAAAGAGAAGTGACCAATTTCGGGAATCATTTAGGCTCAACCTTGATATTATTTTTAGCTTTGCTTTTTGCTAGCGCGTCTGCGACCTCTGGAGGCATGTATGTTTCGTCATGCTTGGCAAGTACTTCGTCAGCAATAAAAACGTTGTTAGCATCCAATCTACCTAAGGCAACAATTCCTTGCCCTTCTCTGAATAGGTCAGGCAATATCCCCGTAAATTCAACGTTAATATTTGAGTTGTAATCAGTTAGTTCAAATTGAATCGCTAAACTATCTTTACTACGTTTAACGCTCCCTTCTACTACCATTCCTCCAGCCCTTATACGTGCATTTTTTGGTGCTTCACCCTTTGCAATTTGGCTGGGATTGTAAAAAAGATTGATGTTTTCAGTTAATGCATACATAGCTAGGCCAATCACCGTTCCAAACCCCACAAGCAGAAAGATAATTAAAATAAGCCGCTGCTTTCTCTTAGGCTTCATCATTATGCTTCTCCGGATTTTTGTTCATGTGCAGAAAAATCATCAGCTTTTTTACGTCGTTGGATTTGTTTCAATTCTTTGACCAAGTTTATTTTTGCTAGGACGGGTTGTATAGAAATCACTACAAAGATGAACAGAGACACACCATAACATAGCCAAACGTAAAGGCCGTGCCCTCCCATGCTAAGGAACTCTGAAAAACTATTAAAAATCAAACTTGTTGCTCCTCAGCGTTCAACACTATTAGTTTCTGAACCCACTTCGTTTTTCGCTCTCTGGATAAAATTTCATTTCTCATACGCATTAAAACAAGACCCCCAAAAAACAAATACACTCCTAATACCATAATAAGGAGGGGTATCCACATTTCAGAGGGCATAGCTGGTTTTTCTGTTAACGTAAAAGTTGCAGGTTGATGAAGGGTATTCCACCATTCTACCGAGTATTTAATAATGGGAATATTCACTACGCCAACTAAAACAAGAATTGCACTGGCTTTAGTCACCATCTCGGCATCATCTAAAGCATTGCGTAAAGAAATAACACCTAAATATAAAAACAATAAAACCAACATAGCTGTTAGCCTTGCATCCCAGACCCACCATGTGCCCCATGTAGGCTTACCCCAGACAGCCCCCGTGAATAGGGCTAGAAATGTAAATGCAGCACCAACAGGCGCAGCCGAAGCAATAAACATATCTGTTATTTTCATTTTCCAGACTAAGCCAACTACTGCAGATACGGCCATCATCATATAACAAGATTGCGCTAAAATTGCGCTAGGTACGTGGATATATATGATTCGGAAACTGTTTCCTTGTTGATAGTCTTCGGGTGCAAAGACAAGCCCCCAAATGCTACCGACTAGCAAGGCGCTTATACCTGAAGCTAAAAACCAAGGAATTAACTTCTCGGCTAATTCATAAAGCCACTTAGGAGAACCAAGTTTATGGAAAAAAGACCAATTCATTTGCTACATATGACTCAAATAGATAATTAAGGGTAGACAAGTTATATGATTACTCTCAACTACTAAAGTTACAAATCAATTAGAAACGCTCATTTTTAATGCAGCAGCCGTTGCAAAAGGTGCCAAAGTTATTGATAAAACTAACATCAGCAACATAATAGCTAGGTGTCCTGATATCGGTAAGCCATCTATGCTTGCTTGGACCGTACCGCTGCCAAAGATAAGGATAGGAATTGTTAAGGGTAATACTAACAAGGAAATAAGCACCCCTCCAGAGCGCAAGCTGACGGTTAATGCTGCTCCGACGCCCCCTATCAAACTAATCACTGGCGTACCAATTAATAACGTTAATAGAAGTGTCGGTAGGTGTTGTGAATCAATATGTAACATTAGTGCAAAAAGGGGAGAAATTAAAATTAAAGGTAAACCTGTCAGCAACCAATGCGTCAGCGTTTTCACCAATATGATGAGATACAAAGGCTGAGCACTCAGTACCAATTGTTCAAGTGAACCATCGTCATAATCAAGTTGGAATAAATGATCCAATGAAAGCATCATAGCCAATAATGCTGTCACCCAGATTAGCCCAATTGAGGCCGGTTTTAAAAATGAAGGTTCAGGGCTAACACCAAGTGGAAAAAGAACAATCACAATTGAGAAGAAAACTAGCGGATTAACTAAAGATTGGCGATTGCGAAAAGCCAGCAAACTTTCTCTTACAAAATTAACCTTTAAAACGCCCATTAGGTTCTGACGCTTAGTTTCTTCAAGCATGGTTATTACCCGTTAAGAGGCTATTTACGCAGAGCGTCTTTAAATTAGGAATAGATAACTTATGATGCGTAGTGAAGATAATCATTACGCCTTCTGTAGATTTTTTTTGTAACAATGCTTCTAGTTGTGTCACGCCCTTTAAATCAATGGCAGTAAAAATCTCATCTAGAATCCATATCCTTGCATCAGATATATATAAACGAGCAAGTGATACCCTTCGCTGTTGTCCAGCCGATAAATTTTGGCAAAGCGAGTATTCATATCCTTTAAGGCCGACTGCCTCGAGAGCTGAAAATAAAGCCTTCTCGTTAACGGTCTGTTTTATGCCAATTAAAAACCGTAAATTTTCAAGGACTGTTAGCGAGGACTTAATCGGCAATTTGTGACCAATCAATAATAAATCAGACTGAAATTCGCTCGAACGTTCACTGAGAGGTTCGCCTTTATAAAGGATATCCCCCTGATAAGAAGTGTAAAGACCGCTTAAAATTCTTAAAAGTGTTGTTTTTCCTGAGCCATTTTCACCTTCAACCTGGACAATATCACCTGCTGAGAATTTATAATCGAAATCGTTAAAAAGATCTCGATCATCTCGTTCGCAAGTTAAATGCCTAATCTGTAATAAGGGCTGCTCCATAAAGGAATCTCTGGATTATTGTTCTGACGCTAAAATGAAAGCATTATAACGACAAACTCAAACATTACAGAAGCAGCAACACGAAATATTTCAGTAATTTATACAAATAATAAAGCTATAGATAACTAAACAGTTAATTTATGGTCTTATATACCCATAACCTGTTTCATTACCATTCTTTCTTCATTGAGGACCTGTTTGAAAATCTCTTCAGTTGTTACTCTGTCAATATAGGCTGCAACTTTAGGCCACCTGTCAGCATCACAATAGACATCACAATGCATCATAGAAATAAACGCACCGCATACAGCAATGTCTGCAACTGTTAATTGATTTCCTACGAGATATTCGTTTTGCAACTGACCTTCCAAGTAAGAGAAAATTTCAGGCAATTCTTCATTAATTGCTAAGTCGATTTCTTCTTGATTAGACGCGCGCTTAAATAAAGTCGGTGCTAGAATTTTCTCAGCAAATAAGTGACCCCCGACCACACTTACAATACGGCTATCTGCATATTCTTCAAACCATAAGGCTTTTGCTGCTTGTATATTATTAGCAGGCAACAATGGACTATCGGTATACTCTCGCTCCAGAAAAGACACAATAACGGAAGAGTCTGAAAGGTATTGATCTCCGACTTTAAATAAGGGAATTTTCCCTAAAGGACTGTTATCTTTGAACTCTTGAGGCTGTTCAGGTAAGAACGGTATGACCGATACGTGCTTATAAGGTAGTTTTTTATACGCAAGTGTAAGGCGAACCTTACGAACATAAGGTGATAAGTGTGCGCCAAATAGAGTAATGTCTGCCATGATTGTATCTCTAAGTATATTGTTTGAATAGTACAATAGGTGATGTCATAGGGGAAACACTAGCCATTTAAATAGCAATTCACTGTTTCAAAAAACTAAATAGAAGTAATACACCCTTAAAGAATAGACATAAAAAAAGACCTGTTAGAAACAGGCCTTTTTATTTGATGCTTACAGCTCACTAGCTTATTCAGGTGTACCGCACTCTGAATTAGTAGGCTCTGTTGCACAACGTATTTTCCAAAGCATTTTAAGCGCTTTTGGCTCAAGTACGCCTTCATCTTTTAGTGCTAAGCGGATATCTCGGCCCATCTTTTGAATAGCTGTCTTGGTTTTTTCATCAGTACGAATCCAGTACTTAGCAGGAATTTCAGCTTCTGCATCCTTAACCATTCTATGGATATCTGGCACACGGCTTAAGATATATTCACGCATCTTCTGACCAAAATCTGCTGGAAAACTCTCATGATTAGTGATCATCTGCATCATACCGTAAAGAAGTTTCTCATCGATAATGCCGCCATTTTCACCTAAACCGTGGTACAACTCAAATACGTTATAACCAAGCGCAACCATAGGAACAATATCAATATTGCCGTTATTAAACTGACCAGAGAAGGTTGTTAATGATGTGCCAACTGGAGAAGCGCCAACTAAGTTAGCAAGCTTTAGCGATTGAGGGTCTTCATTTAAAACTGAGATTTTCTTACCACTAAAAGTTTCAACTGAGTTAATCTTTTTATCATTAACGAATAAATAAACAGAACCAACAGGTAAAGTACCTACCATTTCATATTTGCCATTCTTTAATAACTTACCAACCTTAGGGTTTGTAATTGCTTTAAGTACGATATTCAACTGCTTTTCAGTTTTGATACCGCCTGTTGCATTCAGGGAGCCACCGAATGGCACAAAAGGTGAGCTTAGAATGGATGTTAAAAACGTGCCGTCACAAACGCCCGCTTTAAAATCGTTAGATGCAACTTTTTCATCAGTATAAGCATTCAATTGAATATCCAAACCCCAAGCAATACCCTTTGCTTTCAAGTCTGAGAAAAATGTCATGACAGGCCCGTTCTTTCCAACAGGGTCATACATACAAAATGTTTTGGTTTCCAATGCAAGAGCATTGACACTCATAGTTACAGCAACGAGTGATAATAAAAATTG
>ENA-OSET01005411-OSET01005411.1-sediment-metagenome-genome-assembly--contig:-NODE-5411-length-10776-cov-21.346014_pt1 | contig 10776 bp, 10 predicted proteins | sample MGYA00237882_ERZ534229 | MGnify/ENA primary metagenome ERZ534229 (study PRJEB26408, sample SAMN06266212) | sediment metagenome | isolation source: Hudson Canyon methane seep mesocosm | place...
ATTTAATTTTTTCATCATTTTTTACAAACCTATTTCGAGGATTATTGAAAACCCTGTTTTACTGGTTGCGACCTTTAGTACGCTTACGAACACGTAACCAGCCGGTAATTATTGCTAATAATGCCACTAACAATGGCACAAGACCGATATTAAAGAATTTTAGCTGAGTATCCAGCGTATCAATATCCTTACGCAAATCACTCTGAACAGCACGTAATTGTTGCTGTGTTTTATACTTCATTGTACGAAGATCAGCGATTTCTTGCTGTTGCTCAGAGTTAAGAATTTCTTCGCCGCTACCACTTCGCTCAACTTGCATACGAGCAATACTTTGCTCTGTTTCTTTCAAGATTTTTTGTAATTCACGCTCTTTAGTTCGGTACAATTTCTCAGCATGTCGCTGTAAATCTAGAACACGATCAAATGGACGAGAAAAACCAGAACGAGAACGAACACTAATAAGTCCATTAGTTTCTGACATCTCATCAATCGAGTTGATCAAGAAATCAATATTGTTCGACGTACTATAAGCAATTTGTTGCCCATAGAATTCTTGCAATTGAACCCAAAAACGATCTTGCAACATATCTACATCAGCCACAGCAATCACATCAATATCTTGCTCAGATGCATCCACATGACCACGCATTTTTTGTAATGTGTCATCATCGCCTTTTACGCCATCAGGAAATGCTGTTTTCACTGCACCATTGACATGAACTGCAATTGGGTAGCTTAATGTTCCCGCTTGATACTTAGTCAATAAGGCCATTGGATCATTACGAAACTGAACAACACGTTTATCGACTAACATTGCCTCATCACTTGACGAGAATAATGGAGTCAATTGTGTGCCAACGCCCTCAACCACTTTGAAATAACCTGGTGTAGCCACTTCAATTTTCTTTAATTGGCTGGTAATGGCTTGTTCTTTATTGAGCTGTTCTGCTGGAATACCTTGCCACAAAACATAGTCAATTGGTTTGTTACCTGTACGCTCACCAAAGTCTACTTTAATCGCTGTTTTACGATCAGCAACAACATCAGCTGCAGCACGCTTAAATCCCCAAGCTTTAAATAAGTCTGGCATATTTGAACTACGAGATTTCAACTTAGCAGCCATGGGATTATCAGGATCTTTTTCTGGAATATCACTCTCAGAATAAGGATCAACAAAGGTAATCAACTTGCCACCACGCAACACATACTGGTCAATAGCATACAAAGTACTGTCAGCAAATTCTTTCGGATGAACTACCATCAAGACATCAATACTTGATGGGATACGCTTAATATCCGTTGGTAGTACTGATACATTAAATAATTGACGCAATTCAGCCATAAATGCCCAAGGTTTAGCGCCGTCATCTGATTGCATTTCTCCTTTTAACGGGTCATATACTTCGCCATTCACTTCTAATGAACTCATGACAGCCACTGATTTTCTATCTGCACTAGATAATTTATAAATCAGTTTGGTTAAATCATATTCAAGTACATCTTCTTTTTCTGGCTGAAAGAAAGAAATATGCTCAACACCATCTAGTAAGTTACTACCTGCTAGACCAAAATAAAGTGAATCAGACTCACCTTCGATTGGCACTGATTGAAGACCATATTGCTTCGCACGTTGCTCATTATCCGAGAAAGGTTCTGGATTAACGATAATCAAATGAATCATGCCGTTAGATGCACGTTGGTATTCTTCTAACAATTCTTGCACACGTTGAGCATAAGATTTAATACTCGGTAATTCTTGAGCAACCTGCTCAGAAAAATACAATCGCAATGTAATTTGTTCAGTCAATGACTCTATAATGTTCAAAGAACCATCTGACAAGGTATATAGCTTATCTTGCGTCAAATCTACGCGAGATGATTTTAAATTACCATTGGTCACAATATTGAATGACAGAAATAAAATAACAGCCAGTATTAAACCAGCGGTCGATAATAGTTGTTTATTCATCTAGCAAACACTCCTAATCGGCCTTACGGGCATTAACGACAATGGCATTAGCAAATAACCATACCAAAATGACAGAAGCGAAATACAACATATCACGCATATCAATCACACCCTTAGAAATAGCATCAAAATGCGTTAAGAAACTAAATGAACTCACTGCATCAACAAGTGCAATCGGTGCCCAGCTACTGAAGAAATCGAGCACGATACCGTAACCACTTAATACAAAAATAAGACTGACAATCAAACTTAAAACAAAGGCAATAACTTGGTTTTTAGTTGTTGCAGATACACATGCACCAATCGCTAAAAAGCCACCCGCCATTAAGAAGCTTCCTAAGAAACCGGCGAAAATAACGCCATTATCAGGTGAACCTAGATAATTTACCGTTAACCATAAAGGAAAGTTAAGCAATAAGGCTAAGCCGGTAAAAGCCCATGCAGCCAAGAACTTCCCTAATACTGCTTCAAAAACAGAAACAGGTAAGGTCATCAATAACTCTATCGAGCCACTCTTGCGTTCTTCAGACCATAAACGCATTGAGATTGCAGGAATTAATAAAACATAAATCCATGGATGAATTGAGAAAAACGGATATAAATCTGCTTCACCACGATCAAAGAAATTTCCTACAAAGAAAGTAGAAAAGCCTGTTAACAATAAAAAACTAATAATAAAAACATAAGCGACAGGCGTTGCAAAATAACCATTCAACTCACGCTTCAAAATAAACCAGATATTTTTCATATTCATTTAAAGCCACCCAGTAGACTATTCGTAGTTATGGTGCGGAATACCTCATCTAAACGACCATGCTCGGCATGAAGTGAGTCCACTTGCCAATTATTATCTCGAATAGCTTGTGATAATTCAGCGGTAATTTGTTGACCTTTATTAGGATAAACACGGAAACCGCGTTCTCCTGGTAATAATTCAATTTCTTTAACATAATCCAGCGTAGTTAAGAATGAAGACAAACTATCCTGTTCAACATCTACAACCGATACGCAAACCGCATTATGGTAACGAGACATAGCCTCGAGTTCGTGAGGTGTACCATCAAATTGAATTTGGCCATTAGCAATCAATACATTGCGATGACATAAAGCATGAACTTCTTCAAGAATATGCGTTGAAATAATAATCGCTTTATCATGGGCCATATCATTAATTAGTTTTCGCACTTCATGTTTCTGATTTGGATCTAAACCATCAGTCGGTTCATCAAGAACCAAAACAGGTGGATTATGTAAGATCGCTTGAGATAAACCAACACGACGTTTATAACCTTTAGATAAAGTTTCAATTGGCTGATACATGACATGTTTAATTTGCGCACGTTCTGCAGCAGAATCAACAGCCATTTGTTTTTCTTTACCAGACAAGCCACGAATATCAGCAATAAATTTAAGGAAGCCATCTGGTGTCATATCAGCATAAGCTGGCGCACCTTCTGGTAGATACCCTAAATTGGCTTTAACAGCGATAGGATCTTTCAGCACATCATGGCCACATACACGCACTGTACCGCGCGTCGGCGTCAAAAATCCCGTTACCATTTTCATAGTCGTTGATTTACCCGCACCATTAGGACCTAAAAAGCCTAAAACCTCACCTTTTCTTACTGAAAATGACACGCCATCTACGGCTTTAATCGCACCAAAATGTTTGGCCAACTTGTCGATCTCAATTCTCAATGACATATAAAAGCGTCCTCCGCTTCATCAAATTTTTTTGCAAACCGCACATTATTCTGGGGTTAGTGACTACAAGTCAAGTTTGTTTTATTTATCCCTAGTAAATTGCTATTGCTATCACCTCATTTAGGGCATAATCTGTTTTACTATTATTCTATGTTTAAGGCTTTTTTCAGCATGGCATTCACACACATCATTCAACAGGGAAAAGACTTTGGCTGGTCAATTATTGACCGATTCCAAGATCCTGACTCCCGAAACAAAACTGTCAAATTCATTACTGCTCTTATTCTCAGTATTATTATTCTATTATTGCTCATCATGTTGTGGTGGGACCGTACTCCAGATAACTTTGAGCCGCTCAATCACGCCAAAGAAGTCTCAACACAAAAACAACAAAACCTAGTGACCGGATATACATCGACGCTCACTTTAATTGAGCTGACTAATAGCTTACTTAATAAGTCGGGTGGTTATCTTAGCAATGATGTTATCCCCCCTTCGATATGGATGGACAACATTCCTAACTGGGAGTTCGGTGCTTTAGTTCAAATTCGCGATTATTCTCGTGCATTACGAAATGATATTAGTCGCTCTCAATCTCAGTCATTAGAAGACCCCGATTTAGCAATAGCTGAGCCGCAGTTCAACTTCAACTCTGAGTCATGGTTGTTTCCACCTACCGAACGTGAATATCGCAAAGGCATTACAGCATTAGAATCCTATCTAAGTCGCTTAAGTAATAGTGAGCAAGATAATGCACAGTTTTATGCCCGTGCAGATAACCTTGCAGATTGGCTCGCTATCGTAGAAAAACGTCTGGGCAGTTTATCTCAACGCCTGAGTGCCAGTGTAGGTCAAATTCGTATTAATACTGATTTAGCTGGCGATCCTGAGGCAAATCAATCAACCCCAACCCCAACTGAATTGGTAACCCAAACACCATGGACCCAAATTGACGATGTATTTTATGAAACACGTGGTTCGACATGGGCTTTAATCCATTTATTAAAAGCTGCTGAACATGACTTTGCTGATATTCTGCAAAAGAAAAATGCCTTAATCAGTCTCCGTCAAATCATCCGTGAATTAGAGGCTAGTCAAGAAGCCATATGGAGTCCGGTTATTCTTAATGGTAGTGGTTTTGGTTTCCTAGCAAACCATTCCTTAGTCATGGCTTCCTATGTATCTCGTGCTAATGCGGCTATCATTGATTTGCGTACATTACTCAGCCAAGGTTAGAAGTAGAGCTCTGAATCCCTTGTATTATTTTAAGCTTCCATCTTAGAATCTAAGAAATAACGTTGATACTAACATTATCATCGACTTCTTTAATTGCCGCTATTTCATCACATCAGGATAAAACAACTGCTGGCCCCCCATCTTAAAATTAGCAATCATTGTTTGACCTTGTTCGCTAGTGACAAAGTTAATATATTTTGTCGCTAAGTCATATTTCACGTGGCTATGTTTATCAGGATTCACAGCCATCACATGATAGGGATTAAATAAAGTTTCATCTCCCTCAAAAGCAATCGTTAAACTCATCTTATCTTGAAAGGCTATTTGGGTACCACGATCTGTTAAGGCATAGGCTTGTTTCTCATCGGCCATTTTTAAAACAGCCCCCATTCCTTGCCCTGCTTGAATATACCAACGACCTTCTGGTGTAAGCTTTGACTCTGACCACAAGGTTTTCTCTTTTTTATGCGTTCCGGAATCATCACCTCGCGATATAAAGTCTATTTTAGCTTGGGCAATTAATTGTAATGCGTGATGGGCCGATTGTGCCTGTGCGAGCTTTGCAGGATCATTTTCTGGTCCAACAATGACAAAATCATTGTGCATCACCGCTTTGCGATCAATGAAATCACCTTGTTCAACATATTTCAATTCAGCGGCTGGTGCATGCACAAACACCACATCCACATCTCCATTACCCCCAATTTTTAACGCTTTGCCTGTTCCTACTGCTATGACATCAACTTTGACGCCATATTTAGCTTCAAAAGCAGGATGCAACACTGCTAATAAACCGGAGTTCTCAGTACTGGTCGTGGTCGATAATTTTAAATGTTCAACTGCAAAAACTGAACTGCTGAAAGACAATAGGAGCAGCAATATCTTTTTATTTAACATTATCATTTTCCTCATACTATTCATTAAAATGCCCATTGGCTACGCATTTGAAAAATGCTTGGCTCTTGACTGTCATACGCACCGCCTTTTATATCGAGTACGTCGATATAGTTTGCTGAGAAACGTAATGTAGGTGTTGCATACCAATTCAAGCCCACAGTAACAGACTCTGCTTCTCCTCCATCAATATCCCGATCAATCAAATCAACTGTGCTGTATCTCATGCCTATTTCCCATGCACCGACACCACCTTCACCTACGATACTTGTGGGTGTAATACTCGCAAAGGCACCCTTTTTATAATGTCGAGACTCACCTGTGAAGAAATATCCTAGCTGTGCATACCAACCATCAAAATCTAAATCACTAGCATTATTACGATCAACAGACGTTGTTATGTATTCTGCCTGAGCAGAAAAAGCCCCCATCACTGCGGCAATCTCAGCGCCCACTTTGAAAAAGTCTTCCACATCACTCACTGTTCCCGTATCTACAATATTAACTCCCGAAATATGTGTTTCTGCTTGCTGTTTGAATGATGTAGAGCCCAATCCACCTGTATCACGGTAATTTAGACCCAGTCCAAAATGAATAACTTTACCTTTTTCATTGAGCGGCGTAAAAGTACCACGAGCTCCAAGTCCCCAACCTTCATCTTGATCATGACTTGTGCCGTTTGTTGTTGTTAAGGTATCGCCAAATAGACCACCAGCTAAAGACCAATGCTTCTGTTTGCTGGAAACCATTATGCCGATATGGCGTCCAGCTGAAAATGCTGCAGGTAAAGCACGTTCAGTAAACAGCGTAAATTTAGAACTAGCTTGCTGTTCTAAACTAAACGGATCTTTGAAATTACCCATTTTAAATTGCACATTTTCAAAGCCGTTATAGCTTAAATAGGCATCAGCAATACCTTTTCCTGTTGCCCCTGTACTTGCAAAATCATATTGCAACTTATAGCCCCAATCGGAATACATTGTTCCCTGTAAATATAGTCGAGCACGACGAATTTCAGTCCCATCGCCCATTTCAGGTTGACCTGCATAGGTAGCTGCATCAGCTTGCAGACGCCCTCCTAATTTAGTTGAGAACTGTCCATCTCGCGTTTTTACCGTAACACCACCTTTTACTTTCACTTCAACATCTGCAGGTTTAGTAGCACTATCTATCTGTCTCTGTACGGCTTTTTTTGCTTTAGTTGTATTCAACTTAGTCTGCTGTAATTCAGCTTGTAAACGGCCAAATTGCTCGTCACTTACCATGCCATTTTCATGCAACATATTAATCAAAGTTTCTATCTCTGACCCTGCATGAGCAGTATTTAACCCCATTGAAAAAATACTCGCGGCAATAAGTGTCTTTTTTACGTTCACCTTGTCGATCTCCTATTTAAATGAATAAGCAAACACCACCACCAAAATAGGATTAATAATGCATGTATATCTTTATAAAAATAGTAGTTTAAAGCCTATTTATCGAATATAAAATATGTTTAACTATGCATATTATGGATATTAAACTAAATATTAATTGGCAAATCTCGGCTTTAGAAGAACAAAGTGTCGATCCGCTACTGTTTGAGTTATTAGCAGAAATAAAAATTTTGGGCTCTTTAAAACAAGCAACTATAAAAACCAATGTTTCTTACCGCTTTGCTTGGGGCTTGCTAACCAAGTGGCAACAAATATTAGGCCAACCATTAGTCCTGCTTGAACGAGGACGTGGGGCAAGTCTCTCCCCTGCTGGAGAAAAACTACTTAATGCCAACTCACAGCTTATCGCTCGTTTTGCACCTGCGTTAGATAATTTCTCCACTCAATTTAAACGCGAGTTTGAAACACTCTTAGACAAAGCTAATTCACCTTCTTTATCCATCTTTGCAAGCCATGGTTTAGCCATTGGTACACTACGAGAACTACTTAATACACAGTCCAATTTCAAGCTAGATCTTCATTTTCATGGCAGCCTAGAAAGTCTGCGTGCACTCAATAATGGTGAATGTGAAATTGCCGGATTTCATATCCCTGATGGACCATTAGCTAAAACCTTAGCGCCGCAATATATTAATATCCTCGACCCTAAAAAATATCAACTCATTTATGTCGTCAAACGAAATCAAGGTTTGATGGTTCAGCAAGGTAATCCTAAAAATATTCAGTCGATAAAATCTCTACGTGACGATAAAGTTGAATTTATTAATCGGCAAACTGATTCAGGCACACGATTACTTTTAGACCAATTACTTGATGCTGAAGGGGTGAGTTCGAATGAAGTAATGGGATATGAAAATGAAGAGTTCACTCATATGGCTGTTGCCGCCATGATCGCAAGTAACGTTGTCGATGTGGGTTTCGGTATTGCTCCTATGGCAGATAAATTCAAGCTCGAGTTCATTCCGCTGGTTTGGGAGCATTACTGTTTAGCGATCCCTATTGCATTGGCACATGATGACCGTGTAAAACTGATAGCGTCCTTATTACAAAGTCATGATTTCAAACAAGACTTAGTAGGATTCTCAGGCTATGATGTCTCTCGATCTGGCGAAATAGTGCCATTTAAAGATATCTTTTCTTAGGGTAGTTATAGTTCCCTCACCCAGTGACCTGACTTGCCGCCTGCTTTTTCGAGTAGACGAATATCCGTCATAATCATGCCGCGATCAACCGCTTTACACATGTCATATATCGTCAACAAGGCTACTTGCACAGCCGTTAAGGCTTCCATTTCAACGCCTGTCTGCCCGCTTGTTTCTACTTGAGCACGACATTGCACTGCCACATCATCATCTAATATTTGAAAATCCACTGTGACCTTGGTTAATGCTAAGGGGTGACATAAAGGAATCAAATCAGATGTTCGCTTAGCAGCCATAATGCCTGCAATACGTGCAATCCCGAGTACATCACCTTTTTTATGATTGCCTTGTTTGATCAAGTCTAAAGTGTTGTCCAACATGATGATCTGACCTTCAGCAACCGCAACACGTTTAGTGACTGATTTATCACCAACATCCACCATATGAGCTTCACCTGCTTGATTAAAATGCGTTAAGTCTGACATGTCGTGTGTCCTTTAAAATGATATCCTGTTAATTTTGAACTAAGTGATAACAACAAGCAAATGAGCATTCAAGTTAAATTCTTTGCCAGCCTACGTGAAAAAATGGGCATTAGTGAAACTAAAGTTGATTCTGCTTCAACGGCTGGAGAGATCTGGGATATGACAACAGATAATGCTGAGCGTCCCCTTAATGTTTTAGTCGCCATTAATCTTGAATATGCTCAATATGACAGTCAAGTGAATGACGGTGATGAAGTCGCTTTCTTTCCACCTGTCACAGGTGGCTAAAATGTCAGCTCATATCCTCGCTTACCCCTTTGACCCTTTCCACTCAATTACTGAACATCAGCAAAAATCTGATCTAGGTAAGCAGTTTGGTGCCACAGCGACCTTTATTGGCTCGATGCGCGACTTTAATGATGATGCCGATGTCACCAGCATGGTCTTAGAACATTACCCTGAAATGACGCAGCGTTATTTAGATAAACTAGAGAAAGAAGCCAATCAACGTTGGGATTTATTAGACTCACTCATTATTCACCGTGTCGGCCAAATTAACCCTGCTAATCCCATCGTTTTAATTGCCTGTTGGTCAGCTCACCGCCGTGCAGCACTCGATGCGTGTAATTGGTTAATTGAAGAACTCAAACACAATGCTCCTTTTTGGAAAAAAGAAACTCGGCAAGATGGCGACCGCTGGGTTGAACAAAATACGGATGGTTTTTAAATTTAGACCTCTAATCAAGTTCTAATAACGACCAAAGTTCATCAACACGAGCAACAACATCTGGGTCACGTTCAATAGGCTTACCCCATTCACGATCAGTTTCACCCGGTAGTTTATTGGTTGCATCCATACCCATTTTTGAACCTAACCCTGAAACTGGTGATGCAAAGTCTAGATAATCAATGGGGGTATTTTCAATTAATGTTGTATCTCGTGCCGGATCCATTCGGGTTGTAATCGCCCAAATAACGTCATTCCAATCACGGACATTGACATCATCATCCACCACAATGACAAACTTGGTGTACATAAACTGGCGTAGAAATGACCAAATTCCCATCATTACGCGTTTAGCATGACCAGGATATTGCTTTTTCATACTCACCACTGCCATGCGATATGAGCAACCTTCTGGCGGCAAGTAGAAGTCTACAATTTCAGGGAATTGTTTTTGTAAAATAGGTACAAATACTTCATTCAAAGCCACACCTAAAATAGCCGGTTCATCGGGTGGTCGACCAGTATAGGTACTGTGATAAATTGGATTTTCCCGTTGCGTTATACGTTCAACAGTAAAAACTGGAAATTGATCTACCTCATTATAATAACCAGTGTGGTCACCATAAGGTCCTTCATCAGCCATATCATCAGGATAAATAAACCCTTCTAAAACAATTTCAGCACTGGCTGGCACTTGTAAATCATTACCTATGCACTTCACTAATTCCGTTTTTGAACCACGTAATAAACCCGCAAAAGCATATTCTGACAAAGTATCGGGTATCGGTGTCACTGCAGCTAATATTGTTGCAGGATCACAGCCCAGAACTACACTCACAGGGAAAGGTTCACCTGGATGTGCTTGTTGCCATTCTTTAAAATCTAATGCACCACCACGATGTGATAGCCAACGCATAATGACGCGGTTTTTGCCGATCACTTGTTGACGATAAATGCCCATATTCTGGCGTGGTTTATGTGGCCCTTGCGTCACTACCAACCCCCAAGTGATTAAGGGAGCAGCATCATCTGGCCAGCACAATTGAATTGGATATTGGCTTAAATCAACATCGTCACCTTCAATCACTTGCTGCTGACAGAGTGCGGATTTAACCACTTTTGGTGCCATATTCAGAACTTGTTTAAAGATGGGCATTTTCTGCCAAGCATCTTTCATCCCTTT
>ENA-OSET01005415-OSET01005415.1-sediment-metagenome-genome-assembly--contig:-NODE-5415-length-10771-cov-4.173649_pt1 | contig 10771 bp, 4 predicted proteins | sample MGYA00237882_ERZ534229 | MGnify/ENA primary metagenome ERZ534229 (study PRJEB26408, sample SAMN06266212) | sediment metagenome | isolation source: Hudson Canyon methane seep mesocosm | place: USA:Hudson...
GTTTTAAAGCCAAAACCATCTATTAAACTACCAAACACAAAAGGTATTATTGCTCCGCCAACAATGGCCATACAAAGTAAACCAGAAGCTTGTGCTTTTAAATCGCCCAAACCATCCAAGCTCAATGTAAAAATAGTTGGAAACATTATAGAGTTGAATAAACCAACGGCTAAAATAGACCACATAGAAACTAAAGATGTCGTATTTATGGAAATTAGAATCATTGCAATTGCCAAACTTGCAAAAATTACCAATACTTTTCCTGGGGCCATAACTTTTGTTAAATAAGCACCCACAAAACGACCAATCATTGCACCTCCCCAATAAAAAATAACAAATATCCCCAATAATGATTTTGGGTCAGAATCTGTAAAATTTTTATTAAAAGTACTTGCAATAGTATTTGCAATACTCATCATCGTCTCATTTTGAGAAACGATTACAGCTAAATTCATATCTGTAAAATAGTTTACCAAAAAACTACCAATTGCAACTTCTGCACCAACGTAAACGAAAATCCCTAAAGCCCCCATTAGCATTAATTTATTCTTTAATAAAATTAAATAGCCACCTTTAGGCGGTTCTTTCATTACTGTAGGTAACTTGATAAATAAAAATATTAAGGCTAAAATCACTATAAAAAATGAAATCATCAAAAAGGGAGTTTGTACAGTAGCTGCCTCCGAAATATAATAGTCCAATTTTTCAGTTTCAGACAATAATTTTATTTCTGATGATGTTTTTACAGAATCACTTAATAAAAAAAGTGCTCCAATTACTGGGGCAATTGTAGTACCTAAAGAATTAAATGCTTGAGATAAATTTAAACGACTACTCGCGCCGTCTTCACTACCTAATAAAGCTACATACGGATTAGCAGCTACTTGTAAAATGGTGATTCCTCCAGCCAAAGTAAAATATCCAATTAAAAATACCGAAAACATTCTATATTCTGCTGCTGGATAAAATAGAACACATCCTAAAGCCATTGTTAAAAGTCCTAAAACAATTCCTTTTTTGTAACCTATTTTAGATAAAATTGCACCTGCAGGTAATGAAAATAAGAAAAATGCCACAAAAAAAGCAAACTGTACCAATACTGTTTTTGCATAAGACATTTCAAAAACATCTTTTAATCTAGGCACTAAACTATCTACTAAAACTGTTATAAATCCCCATAAAAAGAAAAGTGATGTTAAAAATATAAATGCACTTTTATAAGATTTTTGTTCTGTATTTGTTAACATAAACTACGCTTTATTAAAATAATCTGATTTTATATTCTTGTTTTCTTTGTCTTTATATAAATTGTAACTAAACCACTCATGAATTGAATAAGCGCCAGTTTCACCTCTTTTATTTATGGCAATGTAGCCTACTTGAAAGTTTTTAAAATCTTTACCTGGCTTGTTTACAATTCTGCCAATTGCTTCTTCACAAGCTTGCTGAGGAGATTTTCCTTGACGCATTAATTCAACAATCAAAAAACTACCGACTGTTTTTAAAACTTCTTCCCCTAAACCTGTTGCTGACGCTCCACCAATTTCATTGTCAACAAATAAACCTCCACCAATAATTGGTGAGTCTCCTACTCTACCAGCCATTTTATATGCTAAACCACTTGTAGTACAAGCTCCAGAAATATCCCCATTTTTGTCTATTGCCAACATACCTATGGTGTCATGATTTTCAATATTGATAATAGGCTTATATTCTGATTTTATTTTCCAATTTTCCCAAGCTTTTTTTGATTTTTCAGTTAATAAATTTTCTCTTTCGAATCCTTTTGAAACTGCAAAACTTTCTGCACCCTCTCCCACTAACATTACATGAGGAGTATCTTCCATCACTTTTCTAGCCACAGAAATAACATGTTTTATGTTTTTAACACCTAAAACTGCCCCATAATCACCTTTTTCATTCATGATGCAAGCATCTAAAGTAACATCTCCATCTCTATCAGGTAAACCTCCTTTACCTACAGATTGACCATTTTCATTTGCCTCTTCAATTCTGCAACCTTGTTCCACGGCGTCTATAGCAGAACCCCCTTTTTCCAAAACTTCTGCCGCAGTTGTTACTGCCAAATCTGTTTTCCATGTTGCAATTACAAGTGGTTTCAAAATTTTAGAAGTTGTTATAGGCTCTTTCTTCTTCGCTAAATTAGCATCACATGAAACTAAAGATGAAGAAAAAGCTGCAAACCCTAAGCTAGTTGCAGACGCCTTTTTAATAAAATTTCTTCTTTTCATTATGTATTCAGTATTTATTTTATTTGAATTTCATCTACAAACAACCAAGACCTCCCATCATGTTTATATCCAATATGCCATTTTGGAAGTCTACCTAATTTTTTAGCAATAATTTTCAAATACCTTACTTTTAAATTTGATGGATATTTGAAAATGTACTCTTGAATTTTAGTATTCTCGTTTTCTTTAGTGTTATCTACAGCATAATTCCCCAAAGATTGATAGTTTTTAGCGTCTGAAGATACTAATATTTCTACCTCGCTAGGAAGAAAAATCCAAGAACGCTGATCTTCTAAAAAGTCAATTTCTATTCTTCCTTGCTTGTTATTATTTTTACCTAAATCAACAATTGCATTTAAATCTTCGTTAAAATAGCCTTGCCATGTGCCTGTTCTAAAGTCTTCAGTTCCTAAAATTCCATCAATTAAAGCATTGTCTCCACCTGCATTATATTGGTTTGCATACTTTGAATTTAAAACGATTTTTAAATTTGGATCAATTTTGTAAAAATCAGTTGTAATTATAGCACTTTTAACCTTTCCTTTTTGAGCATAAACTTTAAGAGTTGATTTATCTGAAATAGTAAATGGCTTCGAATACTTTTGAAACGCTGTATCTAAAGTAAAATAAATATCCACATCATTTTCTGCAGATTGTAACTCTATTGATGTACTCCCTTTAAAAGCCGTTTTTCCCTTTGCTATAAAAGGAGCAGCAACAATTAAGTGTTCTTTAATTTCTGTAGTTGGAATATATTCATCCTTTGTACCCCATTTAGAGGGATTATCAGTCATTTCAAAAATTAAACTTCCGCCATTCATAATATCATTATGACTAATATATGAATAGTTATAGTTCTTATCATTCAATTTTACAGATTGTATATATTTGTTTTCTTTAGATTGATTATTGGCTTTAACTGTAAACGTTTTACCATTTTCTAAGTTAATGCTCGCTTTTTCGAATAATGGACTACCGATAATATATTTATTTGAACCGGGAGTTACAGGATAAAACCCTAAAGAAGAAAAAATATACCAAGCACTCATTTGTCCACAATCTTCATTGCCTGAAATTCCGTCTGGAGTATTTGTATATAAATCTGTTAGAATTTGACGCACTCTTTCTTGAGTTTTTGCGGGTTTATTTACAAAATTATATAAATATGACATATGATGACTAGGCTCATTACCATGAGCGTATTGGCCAATTAAGCCAGTAATATCAACTTGATGACGTCCAGAAGTTTCATCTTTAGCAACAAACAATTTATCTAATTGACTTTCTAATTGTTGTTTACCTCCTAAAAGTTTCATAAACCCAGAAATATCTTGAGGTACATAAAAACTGTATTGCCAAGAATTTGCTTCGGTATAGTTAAAATTTACTTCGTAAGGATCAAAGGGTGCAAACCAAGTATTTCTAAAACGCCCTCTCATAAATTGAGATTCTGGGTCAAATACATTTTTATAGTTTTGTGCTCTTTGCGAATAAATTTTGTAATCTTTCTCATATTCCATGGCCTTTGCCATCTGAGAAATTGACCAATCATCGTAAGCATACTCTAGAGTTTTAGAAACTGATTCAGATTCTTTTTCTACAGGAATAAATCCTAGATTTTTATAAGAGTTTAAGCCTAACTTATCTCGAGTTGCAGAGTGCTTCATTGCTTGTAAAGCCTTTTTACTGTCGAAACCTTTGATTCCTTTTAAATATGCATCTGCAATAACAGGAACTGCGTGATAACCAATCATACAACCTGTATAATTTGAAGATAAATCCCAAATTGGCATAATTCCACCTTCCTCGTATTTTGCTAAAAATGTATTGATAAAATCGTTTGTTTTTTCTTGCTCTATAATTGTGTATAATGGATGTGCCGCTCTGTAAGTATCCCATAATGAGAAAACTGTGTAATAATCAAAATTTTTAGCTTCATGAATCTTCAAATCCATTCCTCTATATCTTCCATCTATGTCTTGATATAAATTTGGGGCAATAGAAACGTGATATAAAGAAGAATAAAAATTAGTTTTATTATCTTCATTTGAGTCTTCTAAAACAATTTTACTTAATTGTTTTTCCCATAAATTTTGTGCATTTTTTTTAATTTGATTAAAACTTTGATTTCCTATTTCTACTTTCAAATTGTTTCTAGCTCCATTAATATCAACAGCAGATATTCCTATTTTAATAAGTATAGGTTCATTGTTTGGGTTGATAAATTTTAAAGCTGTTTTTCTTGCTTCTGTTAAAGGATTCTTCCGCTTTGGTTCTAAAACATTTGTAAATGGGTGTGAAGTTTGAATTGAATAAAATAAGCGTTGATCTGTTGCCCAAGCTTTTGAATGTCTATAACCAACAATTTCGGTATTAGAAATTTCATCAATTTTAGCCTCTAAAACTTCATCTCTATGTTCTAAATCTAAAATCACATATTGATTTTCAGGAGATGGAAAATTGTATTTATGAATTCCACTTCGTTTTGAAACTGTTAACTGAACATCTATATCTGTATCGTCTAAATGAACTTTATAGAAACCAGGTTCTGCTGTTTCATTATCATGAGAAAATTTAGATTTATAACCCTCTTTGCCGTCTGCTCCATTATTAAATATTTGCTTATTAGTTGGCATTAGTAAAATATCTCCATAATCAGAAACACCTGTTCCACTTAAGTGTGTGTGAGAAAAACCATAAATTTCATTATCTGAATAATGATAGCCAGAACACCCATCCCAACCCTCTAAACGAGTGTCTGGTGAGAGTTGCATCATACCAAAAGGCATTGTGGCTCCTGGATATGTATGCCCATGACCACCTGTACCAATAAAAGGATTTACATAAGAAATTAAAGTTTTATCATTTTTAGCTGGTGCTATTTTTTCTTGCACACAAGATGATAGGATAAGCACAAAAATATAAAAGGAGGATTTATAAAGTTTCATTACGTTCTGTTTCTTAAATTTACGAACACAATATACTAAAATGAAAATTCAAGTTTATTTAAAAATTATATTTCTTCTTATTTTATTTGGATGCGTTAAAGAAACTCCACCAGTTGTTGTGCCTAATATTATTCCTAAACCACTTTCTCAAGAAATTAAAGAAGGGGTTTTTATTTTGGATAAAAATACTTTTTTAGAATATTCTAAAGAACATGAAAAAGTAGCTATTTTTTTAACCGATTATTTTAAAGAAAATCTCAATATTGTATTATCCAGCGACAATAAGGAAGGTAAAATTAAATTTATCACGGATAATACTATTCTTAATGACGAAGGTTATCTGCTTAAAATAGCAAAAAATCAAATCTTAATTTCTGCAAAAACAACTAAAGGCATTTTTTACGCTGTGCAAAGTTTAATACAATTGTTGCCTTTAAAATCAAACTTAAAACAAATATCCATTCAAAATTTAGAAATCAAAGATGAACCTCAATTTTCTTACAGAGGAATGCATTTAGATGTAGCTCGACATTTTTTTCCTGTTGCTTTTATTAAGAAGTTTATAAACTTAATGTCTATCTTAAAAATGAATAATTTTCATTGGCATTTAACTGATGATCAAGGCTGGAGAATTGAAATAAAAAAATATCCTAAATTACAAGAGATTGCAGCTTACAGAAAAGAAACTTTAATTGGACATTATTCTGATAAACCACATCAATTTAATGGAAAAAAATATGGAGGCTATTATACCCAAAAAGATATCAAAGAAATTGTAAAGTATGCTTCTGACAGACAAATAACCATTATTCCTGAAATTGAAATGCCCGGTCATTCTCAAGCCTCAATTGCTGCTTATCCAGAATTGGGCTGCACTTTAATTTCATCTTCAAGAGATAAAATTGAAGTGGCAACAAAATGGGGGATTTTTGAAGATATTTATTGTCCAAAAGAATCAACTTTCAAATTTTTAGAAGATGTGATAGATGAAGTGGTTGCATTATTTCCAGGAAAGTACATCCACATAGGTGGAGATGAAGCCCCAAAAATTAATTGGGAGAAATGTGAAAATTGTCAGATACTTATCAAAAAAGAAGGTTTAAAAGATGAGCACGAACTGCAAAGTTATTTTATAACTCGAATGGAAAAATACATCAACTCTAAAGGCAAACAAATAATTGGTTGGGATGAAATTTTAGAAGGTGGATTAGCACCAAATGCTACTGTAATGTCCTGGAGGGGAACTAATGGTGCAGTAATAGCTGCCAAACAAAAACACGATGTAATTTTAACGCCGCAATCTCATTGTTATCTAAATCATTATCAATCTGATAATAAGAATGAACCTTTAACTAATGGCGGATATTTACCTTTACAAAAAGTATATAGCTTTAACCCTATTCCACCTGAATTGACAAAAAAAGAAAGCAAATATGTTCTTGGGGCACAGGGCAATATTTGGACAGAATATATAACCAATCCAAAAAAAATAGAGTACATGGCTTTTCCTAGGGCAATTGCGCTGAGTGAAGTAATTTGGTCTGACTCTAAAAATAAAAACTATAGTGATTTCATAAATCGTTTAGAACATTTCAATAAAAGATTAGATGTAATGAATGTAAATTACGCAAACCATATTTATGATATAAAAGGAAAGCTTATTGATGAAAATGGAAAATTATTTTTTGAATTGAAATCTACTTCAAATAAATTTGATATATTTTATTCAAAGGACGGCTCAAATCCAACAACTTTGTATGAAGAGCCAATTTTGGTAGATTCAACTATGTATATAAAAGCACAGGTTTATAAATCAGGAATCATTAAAATAGGAAATCCTTTTGAACAAAAAATTAATCTACATAAAGCAGTTGGATCAAAAATCTCTTTAAATGTTACTCCTCACAAAGCATACAATACTGGAGGGACCAAAGCATTGATAAATGGAATTTCAGGAAATGATAAACGTTATGGAGATACTGAATGGTTAGGTTTTTCTGGAGATGATATTGAAATTACAATTGAGTTTGATGAACCCACCGAAATTAATTCAATTTCTACTCGTTTTCATAATGGCAATGGACAATGGATTTATGCTCCAAAAGAAATTAAATTTAGCTTTCAATTAGAAGACGAAAAAACAGTTAATTATATAGAACAAATAAATAATAGAGATAGTTTGTTAGTAAATTTTAATTATAAAATTAAAGCAACTAAGGTTATAAAAATGAAAATGATGATTAAAAATTATGGAGAAATACCTATAGGAAAACAAGGAGCGGGTAATAAATCTTGGACATTTATTGATGAAATAATAATAGAATAATGAAACTAGAAATTTGTGCAAACTCATATCAATCAGCTATAAATGCTCAAAAAGCTGGGGCAGATAGAATAGAACTTTGTTCTGAATTATCTGTTGGAGGAATTACACCTTCTTATGGTTTATTAAAAAAAGTTACTAAAACAATTACAATCCCTAAAAATGTATTAATACGACCAAGAAGTGGCAACTTTTGTTATTCTAATAAAGAATTTCAACAAATAAAAATTGATATTAAACTTTGTAAAAAATTAGGTTTTAACGGAATTGTTACTGGAGTTTTAAACTCAGATAACACTATCGATATTAAAAGAACAAAAGAGTTGTTAGAAATTACCAAACCACTTTCTTTTACTTTTCATAGAGCTTTTGATTGCGTAAAAAATCCTAGAGATGCTTTACAAGAATTAATAAATTTAAAAGTGGATAGAATTCTAACTTCGGGATTAGAGGAAAACGCTGAAGAAGGAATTAAATTATTAAAAGAACTAAAACAAATCGCAAAAAACAAAATTATCATTTTACCGGGAAGCGGAATTAATTTGAATAATGTGCATAAATTCAAAGATGCTGGCTTTGAAGAAATTCACACTTCTGCTTCAAAAGAAATATTGAATAACACTATATTTTTTGACAATACGAAACAGACCGTTTCAAGTATAAAAAAAATTCAAAAAATTTTAAAAGCGATTCAAAATGCGTAAACTTATTTATTTATCACTTTTTTGTATCGCCTTTGGTTGTCAACCAAAAAATAATACTCCTATTTCTATTTCATTACACAAAAATTGGCAATTTAAAGGAATAGATACTTTAGATTGGAATACTGCTTCTGTGCCAGGAAATGTCTTTACAGATTTACTTTCTCTTAAAATTATTGAAGATCCATTCATAAAAAATAATGAAGAAAAAGTACAATGGGTTTCAAAAAAAGATTGGGAATACAAAACAATATTTAAACTTTCAAAAGAAATTTTAAATAAAGAAAATATTGAAATAAATTTTGAAGGTTTAGATACCTATGCCAAAATTTATATTAACGGAAACTATCAATTAGATACAGACAACGCATTTCAAAAATATTCAATTCCTGTAAAAAACCTTCTTAAAGAAGAAAATGAACTCAAAATAATTTTTAAAAACTCTATTGAAATTGAAAATAATAAAGCAAATAACAATCCATATCAATTACCTGAAGGGAATAGAATTTACACCCGAAAAGCACAGTTTCAAAATGGTTGGGACTGGGGACCGAAATTAAATACTACTGGTATTTGGAAAAATATTACCCTAACAGCTTGGAACGAATATAAAATTGAAAATATTTTTATTCAGAACAATTCCATTTCAGATTCAATTGCGAGTTTAACAGTAAATATTGATGAAAAATATAGGCAAATTGATAAATTAGAATATGAAATTTATGTCAATAATAAATTACAAAATATAAAATCTGAAAAGCCAAAAATTCCATTAATTATTAAAAAACCAAGATTGTGGTGGACTCACAATCTGGGAGAACCTTATTTATATCATATCAAAGTTGTTGTTAAAAAAGATAATCAAATTTTAGATTCAATTTCTACAAAATTTGGTATCCGAACTATTAAACTCATTAATAAAAAAGACAGTTTAGGGGAATCTTTTGGTTTTGAATTGAATGGAAAATCGGTTTATATGAAAGGCGCCAATTATATTCCTCAAAATAGCTTTCAGAATAAAGTTACTAATCAACATTATGATAAATTATTGTCAGATGTTGTTAACTCAAATATGAATATGTTGCGTGTTTGGGGAGGTGGAATTTATGAGAATGATATTTTTTATAATTTGTGTGATGAAAAAGGAATTTTAGTTTGGCAAGATTTTATGTTCGCTTGCGCTATGTATCCTGGTGATATTGAATTTTTAGCAAGTGTCCAAAAAGAAGCTGAGCAGCAAGTAAAAAGATTAAGAAATCACTCTTCCATTGCCTTATGGTGTGGAAACAACGAAAACTCCGAAGGTTGGAAACGTTGGGACTGGCAAGCTAACAGAACCGATAAAGAGAAAGAGGTTATCTGGAATGATTACTTAGCAGTATTTGATTCTATTTTACCAAATACAGTTAAACAATACAGCCAAACTGATTATTGGGAAACTTCTCCAAAATACGGACGTGGAAATCCTAAATATAAAACAGAAGGAGACGCTCACGATTGGTGGATTTGGCATGATGCTTACCCTTTTGAACATTTAGAAAAAAATGTTCCTAGATTTATGAGTGAATTTGGCTTTCAATCTTTCCCAGGTATTGAAACCATAAAATATATCACTCAAAAAGATACTATTGATTTAAAATCGGATGCTTTAAAATCACATCAAAAACATGCTAGAGGCTTTCAATTGATAGATGAATATATGAAACGAGATTATAAAGTTCCTCTAAATGCTGAAGATTATATTTATATAAGTCAATTATTACAAGCTAAGGGAATTGTAATGGGAATTGAGGCACAAAGAAGAGCAAAACCTTACAATATGGGAACTTTATATTGGCAATTAAATGACTGTTGGCCTGCTATTTCATGGTCTTCTATAGATTATTTTGGGAAGTGGAAAGCTTTACAGTATAAAGCAAAAAAAGCTTTTGAAAATGTTTTAATCTCGTCAACTATAGAAAATGAAACCGTTAAAACATTTATTATTAATGATACTTTTAAAAATATAAAAGATAATTTAAAACTAACTATAATTGATTTTAAAGGAAAAGAAATTTGGTCTGATTCTAAAGAAATTGAAGTTCTAGAAAACAGTAGTCAACAGTTTTATGAATTTCCTTTAGATAAAGTTGATATAAAAAACTCTTTGTTGATTACCGAGTTTAATTCTCAAAAATCGCTTTTTTATTTTACGCAACCAAAAGAATTAAATCTGCCAAAAGAAAAAATTCAAACTTCAATCATCAAAAATAAGGATGGTTTTTCTATTTATTTAAAAAGTAAGGTTTTACAAAAGGATGTTTTTCTATGTACAACTGAAAAAGGTCATTTTACTGACAACTTTTTTGATTTACTGCCTAATGAGGAAAAAGTTATATTTTTCAAAACTCAAATTAACTCTTTAAAAGATATTTTCAGTTTTGACCAAATTGCAGATTGTAAAAACTGGAAAGAACTTCTTGATTTAGGAGCAACAGTAGAATTTATAACTCGGTCTCATAAAGGCAATTTAATTAAATATATTGAAAATAAAGGTTTTAAAGTTCA
>ENA-OSET01005416-OSET01005416.1-sediment-metagenome-genome-assembly--contig:-NODE-5416-length-10770-cov-13.616572_pt1 | contig 10770 bp, 10 predicted proteins | sample MGYA00237882_ERZ534229 | MGnify/ENA primary metagenome ERZ534229 (study PRJEB26408, sample SAMN06266212) | sediment metagenome | isolation source: Hudson Canyon methane seep mesocosm | place...
TGGTGTCAACCACTTTATTAGTCGACTTAAACAATTAAAAAAGTGTTAGTAAAAAATAACTTTATTTCAATTGTTTATCCTCTTCTCAATCCGCCTTGTTGTTGGCGTCTCGTTCTGAGGAGGTGCGCATTATATAGATCCTGACCTTGCCGTCAATAGGGTTTTTAAATTTAATCACACATAAAAAAAGCCGAGTAAAAATACCCGGCCTTTAATCAAATATTTTAAGCGCTACTTGATAGTCACTCTAGCTATTTTCTTCTTTCCCGACTGAATAATACAACTATCACCTATCATCATCTTAAAGTCTGCAGCAATTTTTTGACCATCAGCAAAGACAACACCTCGACCCAAAGCATCCTTAGCAGCTTTACCATTCACAACTAAGCCCGCCCTCCTGAGTATTTCATTAATCCAGACTTCAGACTGATCAGATAATTCCAGCTCAACCCCAGGAACATCATCAGGTATCTCACCCAGACTCATCTTATTACCTGCCGATTTGTGAGCTCCTTCCGCAGCAGCCACATCATGGAATCGCTCAATTAACTCTCTCGCCAAAAGCTGTTTTATTTCCTGTGGATTCTTTCCGGATTCAACCTCAACTTTAAAAGCTTCTACCTCATCCATAGACCTAAAACTTAGCAACTCAAAATATCGCCAAATTAAAGTATCAGGCATTGATAGGATTTTGGTATACATTTCCCCTGGGGTATCAGCAACACCAATATAATTACCCAGAGACTTCGACATCTTCTGCACGCCATCCAGACCTTCCAATATCGGCATGGTAATAATTGTCTGGGGATCTTGCCCTGCATTCTTTTGAAGTGTGCGCCCCATTAGAAGATTAAACTTTTGATCTGTACCACCCAGCTCAACATCAGCTTCCATTGCAACCGAGTCGTATCCCTGTACCAACGGGTATAAAAACTCATGAATTGCAATTGACTGCTCGCCTTTGAAACGCTTGTTAAAATCATCGCGCTCCAACATTCTTGCTACTGTATACTGACCAGCCAGCTTAACCATATCTGAAGCAGACATTTTACCCATCCACTCCGAATTAAACATCACAGTGGTTTTTTTCGGGTCAAGTATCTTGAATACCTGCTCTTTATAAGACTCAGCGTTTTTCGCTACCTGCTCTTCTGTAAGTGGAGGCCGTGTTGCACTCTTACCCGTGGGATCGCCAATCATCCCCGTAAAATCGCCTATTAAGAAAAGTACCTCGTGCCCTAAATCCTGAAACTGCTTTAATTTATTAATCAGCACAGTATGACCCAAATGAAGATCTGGCGCAGTAGGATCAAAGCCTGCTTTTACTCGCAGCCGTTTCCCGGACTCCAATTTTTTTACCAAATCTTCTTCTACAAGTATTTCGTCAACACCTCGACGAATTATTGTTAACGCTTGCTCTACTGAGGTCATTCATTTTCACCATGCGATACATACAGCAACACTTTTGCTGTACTTTTTTACCATTATTTGCCACATATTACCCTTTACCAGAGTAAACTTAGCACCATACAGTCATCATTTCAGTATTTTGAAACAGCTAAGCATTATAACAGGTTTTGTTTTTGAATCATGAAATCGTTATGATTCTTGTTTGGTCTATTAGCAAGATATCACCTATACTTAATGTGATTTGCAAACATATAGTAGATAAAGGCTCGAAATTAAAGGTAATAATGTGACAAAACATTTTCCAAAAACACATATTTTCGCTGCAGGCAGCCTGAGCCTGACAGTAACTATTGCACTGCTATTAAGCCCAAGCTCTGATGTTGAAGCCAACCGTACATCCATTCCTTTACAAATTGACGGTAAAGATCAGACAGAAATACACTCAGCTCAAGCAGAAGCTAACATAACAGCAGTATCATCAGAGACTGAACCCTACTCAAACATCCAGCCCCTCAAAACAGACAAATTCTATCCTAAAATTACAAGTTCCACCGAAACATGGGAAGACTTTCAAGTAAAGAATGGAGACACATTATCCACTCTATTCAAAAAAGCAGGCTTTAATGACCGCATAATGTATAAAGTTATCGCGGGACACAAATCCAACAAAAAACTTGCAAGCATCTACCCAGGTGAAACCCTTTCATTTAGTAAAGGTGATAATGGCGATTTAAATAGCATTAAGCTTCAGCGCAACCGCCTTGAGTCTTTTGTTCTAAGTGCGCAAGAAGATGGTAAATTCACCAGCGAAACAATAACACTTAAGCCAGATATTCAACTTGCATATGCCGAAGGTAAAATTGATAGCTCGCTGTTTTTAGCAGGCCAAAAAGCGGGACTTAAGCAGTCGATGATCATGGAATTAGCCAATATCTTCGGCTGGGATATAGATTTCATTCTGGATATCCGTAATGGAGACTCTTTTACTCTTATTTATGAAGAGCTATATATAGATGGCGAGAAAATAAACAATGGAAAAATCATCGCTGCATCATTCACGAACCAAGGCCGCGAATTAAAAGCCGTATTATATAAAGATAAAAAAGGCACACAGAACTACTTTACGCCAGACGGGCACAGCATGAGAAAAGCGTTTTTAAGAACGCCTATTGATTTCGCCCGAATTTCTTCTCATTTCAATCTACGCCGCAAACACCCAGTACTACATACAATCAGAGCTCACAAAGGAACTGATTATGCGGCAGGACGCGGCACACCAATCAAGGCTACAGGTGATGGCAAGGTTGTTCATGCTGGTCGCAAAGGTGGTTACGGCAAAGCAGTTGTCATACAGCATGGTCAAAAGTTCTCCACACTCTATGCTCACATGAGCAAGTACGCCAAAGGCGTAAGATCAGGCTCTCGCGTTAAGCAGGGGCAAATAATTGGTTACGTTGGAAGCACTGGCCTTGCATCTGGGCCGCATCTTCATTATGAGTTTAAAGTAAATGGCGTGCAAAAGAATTCTGTAAAAGTAAAATTACCACATGCAAAGCCTGTACATAAAAGCGAGATGGCTGAATTCAAAAAGCAAACTGAATTACACCTTTCTCAGCTTGAAACATTTTCTCAGAGTTTTCGTTTGGCAGCCAAATAAATGCCCCGACAACAAAAGGGACTTTTTATTGGTTTGATGTCTGGCACTAGTATCGACGCTGTTGATGCAGTGCTAGTCAGGTTTTCTGACAACGTTGAGATTATTAAATCTCACTCTATTCCCATTTCAGAACACTTAAAAAACACAATTCTACTCTTATGCTCTAAAGGCGAAAATGAAATCGAGCGGTCAGGCATGCTCGACAGAGAGCTTGGTTTTCTCTTTTCACAGTGCACAATTGAACTATGCAAAAAAGCCAAAATTAGCACTGGAGAAATAGAGGCCATTGGCAGTCACGGACAAACAGTACGGCATAACCCGAACGGTAAATATCCATTTACACTTCAAATATCAGACCCTAACACCATTGCCGAAGAAACAGGTATTACTACTGTCGCGGATTTTAGACGGCGAGATATTGCTGCAAATGGTCAAGGCGCACCATTAGTACCCGCTTTTCACGAAGCCATATTCAGGGATAAAAAAAGTAACCGAGCTATAGTTAATATTGGTGGCATGGCAAACATTACCTTATTACCAAAAACTGAAACAGCACCTGTAATAGGTTTTGATACTGGACCAGGCAATGTATTACTCGATTACTGGATCAATAAAAAGAAAAATCTGGCATATGATAATGATGGTCAGTGGGCTTCTTCAGGTCAGGTTCACCCCCCCTTGTTAGAGCAACTTCTCAGTGAGCACTACCTGCAACTCCCCCCACCCAAAAGTACAGGTAGAGAGCTATTCAATGCAGACTGGCTAAACCATCACATATCTCCTTTTTTTGATGTTTCAGATGCAGACATTCAATGTACGATTGCTGAACTAACCGCACAAACAATTGCTGATAGCATTACTCGTTGCGACTCAGAGACAAACACCGATGCAGTGGATGAAGTTTTTATCTGCGGAGGAGGAGCAAAAAACAATCACCTCAGGAAAAGAATTCAGGAACTACTTCCAGATAAAACAGTAGCAACCACCTCAAGACTAGGTCTTGACCCAGAGTTAGTTGAAGCAACAGCGTTTGCATGGCTGGCTTACAGGACGGTCAACCAGCTTAACGGAAGCCTTGCATCGGTAACAGGGGCAAAAGGCGATAGAATTTTGGGTGGCATTTATTTAGGGGATTAGACGAGGGAGCTTTCCCTCGCTATATACTAAAAGAAGAACCGCAACCACAGGTACTGGATGCATTAGGATTATTAACAACAAACTGAGAACCTTGAAGGCCCTCACTATAATCAACCGTTGAACCTACCAAGTACTGATAACTCATAGGGTCAATCAGCAGTAATGCACCCTCTTTTTCAATGACAGTATCATCATCTGCCATCGTCTCTTCAAATGCAAAGCCATATTGAAAGCCTGAACAACCACCACCAGTAACATAAACGCGAAGTTTAAGCTCTGAGTTACCCTCTTCTTCTATTAAGTTTTTAACTTTTAATGCTGCCGCATCTGTAAAAATCAATGGATCAGGCATATGCGACTGAACAGCACTCATAGTTCCTCCAACAGAAAAATTACCTAGACCGTTAATTATCCAATTATCCGACTAATTTAGTCAACTATTATCCGTGATAATTTAACTTGTTGGCAGATGAGCTTCTTTAATAGCAGATGTGTCGTTTTTATCTATTTTAGTGCTAGAGCCACTCTCAATATTACTTTTTTTCAAGTTACCCATAGGTACAGGCTCTTTGTGATGAACCAGGTTACCATTTACTTCTGCCCCCATTACCATCTCAATAAGGTGGTAATATACATTCCCTTTTATTGAAGCGTTAGCCGCCAACTCAATATGCTTCGATGAATGTACATCGCCATGAACCGTTCCATTAATAATGACATGAGGCGCAATTACATCGCCATCAACTTCACCTACATCACTAATACGGACGATAGCTTCACTGCTTTCATCAGCTCTTATCGTTCCTTTTACTTTTCCGTCAATATGCAGACCGCCAGAAAAATGCAGATCACCCTCTAGCTGAGTTTTATTTGAAATTAGTGTATCGAAATGGCCTGAGTGTGACTTTCGGCTACTTGTTTTCTTACTGCCCCACATTACTTACAGTCTCCTTATTCTTCCAATCGAACGTATGCTCAACGCGTGTATTCTTTTTACCGCGAGCCTGAGCTACGACTTGTATTTTTTCAGGTGTGAAATTATTAGGAATAGTTAATTCACCTGCTATATCTTGAAAATATCTAAATTTAAACTTAACACCCAGTTCCTTAACCTCTGATATATCTCTCAATGGAAGGATTTCTTTTTTCCCATTAATAGAGCCAATGAAATTAACTGCCACCACACCGTTAATGTAACGCTTATTATTTGCCACTTGCGTTAACACTATTTTATAAGCATAGCGGTTACTATCAGATGTGGCTGATATTTCCATTTTTTGAATTTGCAGCCCTTTGGTATTGTCTGCTGGCGCTAAAATATTCTTATAAAAAGTGACGTCAGCCTTTAATTGGCTTGCCTCCTGCTCCAGTCCTTTAATAGTAGCTTGAACATCCTGTTGAGCCTGACTATCTATAGCCCGGCCTCGCTCAAGATTAGCTACACTCTGTCTAAATCCTGTTTCACTTTTTCTGATACGCTGCAACTCCAGCAACAGATTATCTCTCTCCTCTGCTACTGCATCATATTGATATGACAGTCGCGATTCGCCTGCAAAAAAACCAACTACAGCGATAGCTATCGAAGAAATAATAAAAAATAGTGACTGGCGTGCTCGTTTCCCTGGCTGATAGGGTACTACAATTAATTTTTCCTTCGACTTTAACGACATACCTATTCCATTATTAAATTAATCACAAACCATAAAGGTCTTATTATGGCATTAGTGCGATCTGCTCAATACCTGCTGTTTCTTTAAGCCCGAACATCAGATTCATATTATGAACAGCTTGCCCAGCAGCGCCTTTTACCAGATTATCAATAACGGATAAAACAATAATAGTATCGCTATTTTCTTGCTGATGAAGTGCAATACGGCACATATTGGAACCTTTTACACTTCTTGTTTCAGGGTGCGAGCCTAAAGGCATAACATCAACAAAAGGCTCATCTTTGTAGCGCTCTTCATAAATTTCCTGAATTTTTTCAAGCGTCATACCACCAGAAACATCTGCCTTTAATGTTGCATAGAGCGTTGCTTCAATCCCCCTGATCATGGGGAGCAAGTGCGGCACGAAAGTGAAGCCTACAGGGCTGCTTTGCATATTATTTAAGCCCTGCTTTATTTCTGGAAGATGTCGATGCCCAGACGCAGCATAAGCCTTAAAACTGCCCGATGTCTCGCTAAATAAAGTACCAACATTAGCCTGGCGACCTGCACCACTAATGCCAGATTTTGCATCCGCAATAAGGTTCTTGGTTTCAACTAAGTCATTTTCTAATAGAGGTAAAAAACCTAGCTGCACTGCGGTGGGGTAACATCCTGGGTTCGCCAATAACTGGCAATTTTTCACGCGTTCTCTGTTAATTTCAGGAAGGCCATAAACTGCCTCATTGATCAGCTCTGGGCAAGCATGAGTCTGTCCGTACCATTTTTCCCAAACCTTAACGTCACTTATGCGGAAATCTGCTGCCAGATCGATAACCTTAACACCTTTTGACAGAAGCTCCGGTACCTGTTTCATTGCCACACCATTCGGCGTCGCAAAGAAAACCAAATCGCACTGTGCTAAAAGCTCAACATCTGGCTCAGTGAAGCGTATATCTAAGTGCCCTCGCAAGTTGGGATAAATATCAGATACCAGACCGCCCGCTTCAGAGCGAGACGTTATTACTTGCAAATCAACATCTGGGTGCATTGCCAATAAACGTAGCAACTCAACACCTGTGTACCCTGTACCACCAACGATTCCGACCTTAATCACTATACTCACTCCTCCAGAGCGCTAATTTTTTCAGCTCATTTCAATAAATCAAACTTTGGCAGGCATTTTATCATGTTACGATAGCATCAGTCCCTTTTACGCGACGCTTTCAAAAGATAATATAGTATATATCCCAACAACTATTAGGCAGTCATGCAGTTTAAACGCTTAGAAGAACTTTATATCAAACTATTCCGCCGACAACTAGCAGGGGTTGATGCGCTTCCTCAGTTAGCTTTTCTTGGCTTGTTGTCAGGCGCACTAACCGCGGGCGTTATTGTTCTTTTTCGGTTAGCCATTGAGTGGCCTCTTGCTTTTTTTTTACCTGGTCAAGATGCTGAAAACTTTGAGGGGCTTCACTGGGTAGTACGCAGTATACTGCCGCTAACAGGTGCCATTATTATTGGTGCAGTATGGTACAGACTACAAATTAGCCAACGCAAAACAGGGGTTGCTTATGTAATAGAGCGGCTAGGCTATCATCAGGGTTATATCAACTTCAAAAGTGGTCTCACTCAATTTTTTGCTGGTGTAATGACTATTGGCACTGGACAGTCAGCAGGAAGAGAAGGCCCTGCAGTACATCTTGGCGCGGCCTGCGCCAGTATCCTTGGGCAAAAAATGCAACTACCTAATAATAGCATACGAACCCTGGTTGGATGTGGCACCGCTGCTGCGATCTCCGCTTCGTTTAACACCCCCATTGCCGGGGTTATTTTTGCTATGGAAGTGGTAATGATGGAATACACCATCGCAGGTTTCACACCTGTTATTCTTGCCTCTGTTTCTGCAGCTATTATTTCTCAATCAGTTTATGGTGACGCCTACGCATTTATCGTTCCCCAGCACAACATGACATCATTGCTTGAAATTCCCTATGTCGTTCTCATGGGTATCATTTTGGGAATTGCTTCCGTTGCTTTTGTTCGCGTTCTTCAATATTTTATGCGCTATAGCTCTAAACCTATATTTCTTCGCCTTTTAGCAGGAGGGGCGCTCACTTCCGTTGCTGCGTTAGCATTTCCTCAAATTATGGGCTTAGGCTACGACACTGTTAACCAAACCATGCTGGGTGAAATTTCTCTAACACTTCTATGTGCCATTGCCTTGGTTAAATTATTGGTCACTGCTGCAGCTGTTGGCTTAGGGATGCCCAGCGGCTTAGTAGGACCCACACTATTTATTGGTGCAACAGCAGGAGGGGCACTAGGTTTGCTTGCTGAGCTAATAATGCCCGAAAGCTCATCATCTAGTGGTTTTTACGCCATGCTGGGAATGGGTGCAATGATGGGGGCTGCTTTACAAGCCCCCCTTGCAGCGCTTATGGCGTTATTGGAATTAACACACAACCCAAATATTATTCTTCCTGGGATGCTAATTATCACGGTATCAAGCATGGTCGCTAGCGAAATTTTTGGGCAACGCTCAATTTTTCTCACAGTACTTAAAGAGCAAGGCTTAGACTATCATAATGAACCCGTCACCCAAGCCCTGCGCAGGGTTAGCGTTGGCGCAATTATGGAACGAAACATCTATCGCTCCGGCAAGCTACTAACAATTGAAAAAGTAAAAGAGGTGTTACGCCTTGAGCCTAAATGGATAATCATTGATAAGGATGGTAAACCATCCTCCGTGCTCCCCGTCGGGGACTTAGCAAGATTTATGGAAGAAAATAAGCAACAGTTTCTTTCTTCCGAAGCTAACCCTGCCACAGAAAAGGTGATGATTAATTTATTAGACATTCCTGCTCAACGTAAAGATATTACACCGATTTATTATCAGGCAACCTTGCAAGAAGCGATGGACAAGTTCAACGAATCATCGGTAGAAGCGCTTTATGTAGAAAGAACATCGGCCCCTATGATTAAAACAATCCTGGGCATTATTACTCGAGGTGATGTCGAAGGACACTACCAGTACAAGAAACGCTAAAAGAAAAGTAAAAAGGGCAACGCCCTGCATTTGTAGATACAATATCTATGTTTAGATTTAATAAATAGGAGATTCAACATTGTTGTGGGTTAAAGCATTTCACATTGTATCGGTAGTCTGCTGGTTTGCTGCTTTATTCTATCTGCCCAGATTGTTTGTCTACCACGCGTCCAGCGAAGATGAAATTAGCCTTGAACGCTTTAAGATAATGGAACGAAAGCTCTACAGGGGCATATCGACCCCCTCTATGATTGCCACCCTGATTTTTGGCTTTTGGCTGATTAGTTATAATGTAGAAGGTTATTTTTCTGGTGGCTGGTTACACGCAAAGTTACTGCTCGTTGCTCTACTTGTTGCCTACCATTTTTATTCAGGCCATCTACTGAAACAGTTTCGTGATAATAAAAACACCCGTAGCCACGTATTCTATCGTTGGTTTAATGAATTCCCCGTACTCATACTGATTGCAGTGATCATTCTTGTTGTCGTAAAACCTTTTTAAGCGAAACGTGTTATGAATCAAGAACTCCCTGTAGTGCTTGCGGTTGCAGGTTTAGACCCTAGTGGCGGCGCAGGTATACAAGCTGACATTCAAACGATTTCAAGTATTGGAGGTCATTGTACGCCGATAATATCAACGCTTACGGTTCAGGATTCCAGCTCTCTTTATCAAGTACACCCCGTAAGCCCTGAAATTATTGAGCAACAAATAACAGTGTTGAGCAATGAGTTTAATTTTTCAGCTATTAAGCTAGGCGCTTTAGGAAGTGCAGAAAATGCAGTACTTATTGGACAGTGGATTCAGACACTAAAAAAGACAAATCAAAACATAGCTATTATTCTCGACCCGGTGATAAAAGCGAGTAGCGGGGGGGCTTTGGGTGATGACGAGCTACGAAAAGCACTACTCAACGAAGTAATTCCGTATTGCACCCTAATAACCCCCAATGAACCTGAACTCAAAATTTTATCCAGTGATGGTAACAGGCAGACCGCTATTGAGCAGTTTACAAACTTAGGTGTATCCGTATTAATTACCGGCGGCCATACAAAAAACACCGTTAAAGGCACCCTTGAGAATCAATTAATTACAGATTCAGGAGAGCAGCAATACTGGAAGATTAACACGGTAGATGGTGAATTCCGTGGAACTGGCTGTACACTTTCATCGGCTATTACTGGCTTTATGGCCAAAGGCTTAAAACTAAACCTGGCGATTGAAAAAGCGCAGAATTTTGTATCGGAATCACTAGAGCAAGCCTATAAGCTCCGTTCAGGTCAACAAATCCCACAACGAAGTAACTTTTCCGTATGACACACTCTTCCCTGCAAGGCCTTTATGCCATAACTGACCCTACCCTGCTACCGGGTAAAAAGCTAATTAAAGCCGTTGAGCAAGCCTTACTGGGTGGCGCATCAGTTATACAATACAGAGATAAAACAGCCACAGAAGTGGAATTGATCAGAAGAGCTGAAGATCTGGCTAGCTGCTGCAGAAAATTTCAACGCCCACTCATCATTAATGACAGAGTGGATATTTGCAAACGGGTAAAAGCCAGTGGCGTTCACCTTGGCCAAAGTGATAACGCAGTGCACGATGCCAGAAATCAACTAGGCAACGAAGCGATTATTGGCACCACATGCCACAACTCAATAGCCTTAGCAGAAAAAGCAAATCAAGACGGCGCAAGTTACGTTGCTTTTGGTCGTTTTTTTAACTCTCATAGCAAGCAACACGCTCACCCAGCTGAGCTGACTACATTAGAGCAAGCTACTCGCACCATTTTATTACCCAAAGTTGCCATTGGCGGCATTAATCTTGACAATGGGCAATCTGTTTTAGCCCACGGAGCTGATATGATAGCCGTCAT
>ENA-OSET01005418-OSET01005418.1-sediment-metagenome-genome-assembly--contig:-NODE-5418-length-10766-cov-2.996351_pt1 | contig 10766 bp, 9 predicted proteins | sample MGYA00237882_ERZ534229 | MGnify/ENA primary metagenome ERZ534229 (study PRJEB26408, sample SAMN06266212) | sediment metagenome | isolation source: Hudson Canyon methane seep mesocosm | place: USA:Hudson...
TCCTAAAAAACAACCATCCCCATGGGTAATCCCCAATGATGTAGCAATGAAACTGATTGAGATATTTCATGATAACAACTTAGCTTTGATGAGTTATATGGATGAAGATCAAAAAATACTAATGGAAAGTAACGCTGCTTGGTGGAGTACTGAGTTTTATAGTCATAAGTTACTTACAAATCCCAAGCAGAATGATTTAACTCAAAAGCAAGCTGAAATGATCGCTGTTTCAGCTATTCAGTCACTCGTTGAGTTAGATCGTAAGTATCGATTATTGCAAAGTAAGCGTGTTATCTTAAAACATTCGCTTTATTATAAAATTAAGGCGTATTGGTCTGCTTTTAAAATGATTTTTAACTAATCTAGGTGGAAAGACTTTTAATGGAGGGAGCAGTAATGTCTTTGAATGAAGCAAAAACAGTTATTGTTGTGCAAGAAAGGGGGAATCCATCGACAGACTATTTTATTCTACCGTTACTTACCTCACTTCACTGTAGCGTTGAAATTATCAATCATTATGGCCCAATAGGTTCAATATCACTTAAAGGTAAAACAGTTATCTTTGTACGGTATGTACCGGCTAGATGGAAGCTATACATTAAAAGTAATCATCAAGATGTTGGTAATGTTATATTTTTCATGGATGATGACTTGTTCGACCTATCGGCTTCTATGGGGATGCCACTTCGTTATCGGGTTAAATTATTTCGTTTGGCAGCGCGCCATCAGAAATGGTTACGTAATGTGGGAGCTCAACTATGGGTATCGACACCCTTTTTGGCTCAGAAATATGCTGAGTGGAAGCCTGAATGTATTCAACCATTACCGCTAGTCTCAGCTAATAGATCAAAACCGGTTCGTGTTTTTTATCATGGCAGTGCATCTCATAACCATGAATTACGATGGCTAAAACCTATTATTGCTGAAGTGCTGGCAAGGTTACCTTATGTCTATGTTGAAATTATCGGTAATGCGGCTGTTAAGCGTTTATATAATGGATTGGATAGGGTAACGATTGTGCATCCGATGTCGTGGCAAAATTATCTCGCATTTTGTCAGCAATCACCTCGTGATATTGGTTTAGCACCTTTGTTGCCCAATGCGTTTAATGCTGCACGTTCACACACTAAGTTTTTTGATATTGCACGGTGTCATGCGGTGGGGGTTTATTCTAACTGCCAGCCTTTTGAAGATTTTATTGATGATCAACAGGATGGTATTTTGCTTGAGAATGATGTGGATGTTTGGGTAGAACACATTTGCCGACTTGCTGAGGATGCCACACAACGAGATAGACTTTTTGAGGGGGTTCAACAAAAACTAGCCAGATTAGGCGAGCAAGCGTGAAGACATTTAGCCGAATAACGGTATTCTCACGTGCTATGAGAAATATACCTTATTTGAGGCAATTTTTAGATGCAGATGAAATTATTACTCAGTGGGGGAATGTTTCCAAGCATGAGGCGGTAGCGGGATGGGGACTTAAACCGAGTTCTTTAAAAGCGCGAACGTTTGCTAAGAAAAATGATTTTCCCTATTTAGCGGTGGAGGATGGTTTTTTACGTTCTGTAGGTCTAGGAGGGGATGATGCGCCATTATCCCTTATTGTTGATGATGTTGGCGTATATTATGACGCACGTTCATCATCACGTTTAGAGCTGCTTATTCCTGAAGCGTTAAGCGATGACCAATTAGCTAGAAGTCAGCAATTAATATCGAGTTGGCGTGAACATAAAGTGTCTAAATACAATCATCAGCGCGAACTAGTCACGCCTTTGCCTGCTTCATATGTTTTGGTTGTGGATCAGACTTTAGGTGATGCATCTATACAGTATGGTTTGGCTGACTCATCAACATTTCAAAAAATGCTAACGGCTGCATTAGATGAGAACCCCGATTGTGAGATCGTGCTTAAGGTTCACCCAGAAGTGTTGGCAGGGCGTAAAAAAGGGCACTTTGATCTTGAGCGGTTATCAGATAACCCTCGGGTGATACTTTTAGGTGAAGATGTGCACCCTGCCTCATTACTTGAACATGCGCAGGCAGTATATTGTGTTACATCACAAATGGGGTTTGAAGCGTTATTGTGGAGTAAGCCAGTTCGTACTTTCGGCATGCCATTTTATGCCGGATGGGGGCTGACGGATGATGAGCTGACTTCGCCATTACGACGAAAAACTGTATTACTAGAGCAGTTAGTGCATGCTGCTTTAATTTCTTATCCTCATTATATCGACCCAGAAACAGGAGTGCGTTGTGAGGTTGAAAGTGTTTTAAATTGGTTAGGTTTGCAACGACGGATGAGACAACGTTTTGAACCAGAACTTTATGCCTATCGGTTTTCATTGTGGAAGCGACCGATAGTTCACCGTTTTTTTAATGGTTCTACTATTCGCTTTGTACGTAATCTTAACGCCGTGCCTAAACAGGCTCAGTTAATTTTCTGGGGGCGAAGAGCTATTGAAGGTTTATCTGAATATCAGAATGTACTTAATCTAGAAGATGGGTTTATTCGTTCCGTTGGCTTGGGTGCTGACTTAGTTCAACCTTTATCGTGGGTTATTGATTGTCAGGGTTTATATTATGATGCGACGTGCTCTTCTGAATTAGAAATAATTTTAGCGAAAACAGCGTTTTCAGCAACGTTATTAGCAAGAGCTGAGGAGCTACGAAATAGGCTCGTTGAGCTCGGTATTACAAAATATAACACTGGGCTAAATGAGCGATGGCATAGACCTAAAAATAAACAAGTGATTCTTGTGCCAGGTCAAGTTGAGTCAGATGCCTCAATAGCCTTGGGTTCGCCGGTTATTCGAACAAACATTGACTTACTTATGGCCGTGAGAGAGTCCAGTCCTCACGCATATATTATTTATAAACCACATCCAGATGTGGTGGCTGGGTTAAGAGCCAAAGGTGAAGAAGAGGGTACTGCTAGTGAATTTTGTGATGAGGTGATTAGTGATCTACCTATGAATCAACTATTAAAACAAGTAGATGAAGTACATGTTTTGACCTCATTAACAGGGTTTGAGGCGTTATTACGAAATAAAAAAGTGGTGTGCTACGGTCAGCCATTTTATGCGGGGTGGGGGCTTACAATTGATCACTATGCTGTTGAGCGTCGAGTGCGACGATTAAGCTTGAATGAATTAGTCGCTGGGACGCTTATTTATTATCCTACCTATATTAGTCGGACGACGAATAAATTTACGACGCCAGAACGCGCTTTGGATGAAGTGTTGGAATGGAAAAATAAAACAGGCAACAAGGTACCTTGGTATCGAGCTGTTTTGCGACTGTTGTTGAAGGTAAATAAGTGAGTGTTAAAAAAGGTTTTATTTCCACAAAAAGGCGCTAGATTTAGTATAATTTCGGGCTTGATATTTTTAGTTTGAGCGCAGTCGATGGGTAATGGACTTTGATGAAATCACCTGAACAACAGATTCCTAGTTATGGACGACTAGATGGTTTTCATAATGTCTTATTATTACAGGGGCCTATGGGGCCATTCATGCGTCGTTTTGCTGATTTTCTATTATCATACCAAAAACGTGTTTTCAAAATAAATCTGAATGGTGGTGATGCCTTTTTTTATCGGGGAACTGATACCTTTAATTTTTCGGGACGACCGGAAGAGTGGATAAACTATCTTCAGGACTTTCTTGCTAAACATAAAATAGATCAAATTTATTTGTTTGGGGACTGTCGCTTTTATCATGAAGAAGCGATTACCTTAGCAAGAACGCTAGGCGTTAATGTTTCTGTGTTTGAAGAAGGGTATATTCGTCCCCACTACATTACCTTAGAGCCTTGGGGAGTTAATCACCATTCTGCTTTACCTCGAACAGCAGCGTTCTATCTTTCTCAAAATATAGCTGACCCCATTAAACCAGGACCTACGGGTTTGAAGTTCGCCAGCGTGATTAAGTATGGTATGGCTTATTATGCTGGTGGTTTTTTACTTCGCTGGCGGTTTCCTCATTATCAGCATCACAAAAACTTCTCTCCCTTTGCTGGTTTGGCATGGTGGCGGTCTTTGTATAGGAAACATCGTTACCGTTTGAAAGAGCAGAATTTATTACCAAAATTGGTCAATGATTATCATAAGAAATTCTTCTTAGTGCCTTTGCAGGTATTTAATGATAGCCAAGTATTAAATCACTATGAACTGTGCTCTGTTGATACGTTTATTGATTATGTGATGCGTTCTTTTGCTGAGTCAGCCCCCAAAGATGTGTTGTTGGTGATTAAACATCATCCAATGGACCGAGGGCAGACTGATTACTCTAAATTTATTCAGCGGCTAGCATTTGAATTGGGTTTGGAGGGTAGAGCTCATTATATTCATGATTTACATTTACCTACATTATTAGACGCAGCATGTGGCACGGTGGTTATTAATAGTACCGTAGGGTTGTCATCTTTATTACATGACACGCCCGTTAAGGCGGTGGGGAATTGTCTTTATGATTTTGAGGGATTGACTAACCAATCTCATTTAGATGAGTTTTGGTCTCAGCCTGGTGAAGTCAACAAACCGATATATAAGGCGTTTAGGAATTATTTGATCGATCAGACGCAAATCAATGGGTGTTTTCAAGCGGAGATTTCATTAGCTGAGTTTGAACGTTTTTCTTTGAGGAAGAACGTTGATACTCCCGATGTATCATTGTCTGCGGATAAGACGCTTCCTTGTAATATTGACTCTGAAGGTGCGATAGTTGATTCCTAATAGAAGGGTTTATTTTTTAAGCGGGTTTGACCCTCGAGGTGCGAGTTTTTATCATCGTTTGTACCGTGAAGAGGCGAGAAAGCAGGCACGTCTTAACGGGGCTAAAATTTCCACATCCAAACGACAGCGAGCTAGTGCTTTATTTCATAAATGGACTGTTCAAGCTGATTGGCAGGGGCAGTCAACAAAAACAGATTATCAGTTTCTATCATGGGATGATTTGATTCGTAAAAACTGGGTTGATTCTTTAGTTATATTAATAGCGCGTTCAATGCTGATGTATGTTTGGCATATTCGGACAGGCTTACTTAGAAAGTTCAAAAAAGCAGGGCGAGGTCCCTTCTTTTCAAGCATATTTCCTTTGGTATTTATAGTACTTAGTAGCGTTGTCATTTCTTTGAGTGCGGTTGCAGTAGCGTGCACCCTCAATTGGATGATTGCCAATATTTTTGTCAGCATGATAGGGGTATGTGCAATGCTGATTTGGTTGATAAAACGAGCAAAAAAAATGGGCGATAAACTGGGTGTGTGGTGGATTTTGCAAACGTATCTTTTCCTTGCCACTTGGGGAAAGAAGCCGATTGCAGATATGAATGATCGAATACAGCAGTTTGCTGATCAGATCATCGCTGATGCTAAAGAATCACCAGTAGATGAGGTTTTGATAGTAGGGCATTGTGTAGGTTCAATACTCGCTGTGGCTATTTTGGCAAAGATTATTGAGAATAATGATGTTGCACTTGAGGGTAAGCTGAAACTGATTACTTTAGGGCAGTGTATCCCTTATGTTAGTTATCCTTCTACGGCAACAGCGTTTAGGCAAGATTTAGTCACCGTGGTTGAGAATGAGCACTACCCTTGGGTAGATATGGGGGCGAGAGCTGATCCGCTTTGTTTTGACCAAGTTGATCCTGCTAAAGCTGAAGGAATGAGCGTGTCACGACGACGTTGGCCAATAACAAAAGCAGTCCGGCCTTATCATATGTACAGTTCTGAAACTTACGAAAAATTAAAGAAAAATAAGTTACGGATTCATTTTCAATATCTAATGTCGAGTGAGTTATTAACTGACTATGATTATTTTCGACTAACAACAGGGCCTGAACCACTCGCAGTTCAGGCTGAATAACTTTTGGTGATAGCATGACGAAAAAATTTACTCCTTCATATCCAAAGCCCCATAAAAGTAAAACTAGTTTTTTTCTACGTTTCTTCCGTGGCTCTCATTCTTGGTTAGAGGTGTTATTCGAAAAAAGCTACACAATGAAAATGGGACAAATAAAACAACCAGGTTTAGATGTGTTTATGGTTAATGAACCTAAGCTTATTAAACAAATATTGGTTGATGAACCCAAAAAATATCCTAAACATACATTAATGCATCAAATGCTTGAACCCTTATTAGGAAATAGCATTTTCACCACTAACGGTAAGGTATGGGAAAGACAACGCCGATTAGTTGATTCGGGGTTTAGTCAGGCGCGTCTCAGAGCTGCTTTTCCTATTATGGTGGATGCCATTGATGGCATGTTAGGCCGGTTAGAGCCACAAGCCAACGATGAAGCCTTTGATATTGATGCTGAAATGACACATATTACGGCAGACATTATTTTTCGTACTATATTATCCCGAGAATTAAGTGCCTCTGATGCTAATCATATTTTTGATGCATTTAATGATTTTCAGCGTGATGCTCAGCGTGCGTTGATGCGTAAAGTTTACTGGCTACCGAGTTTTTTTGCTAAACGTGCAAGTAAAAAGTCAGCGGCAAGTATTCGTAAAGTGATTGCTGATGTCATCGCACAGCGTTATCAGGAAAAAGATGATCCTGATGCGGTTAAGTACAATGATATTCTGGCTGGAATTATGGAGGCGGTTGATCCAGAGGCGCATAACAGTTTTAGCTATGAAGAAATGGTTGATCAGATCTGTATGTTGTTTTTAGCGGGACATGAAACTTCGGCAAGTGCACTTACTTGGGCCTTATATTTATTGTCGAACTGTACTGATTTACAAGAAAAAATTTATGAGGAAATTCAGCAGTTAACGGATGAGGGCAACTTTACGTTTGAGCACATCAAACAATTAACGGCGGTTAATAAATTGTTTAAGGAAACATTAAGGTTGTACCCACCTGTTGGTTTCTTTTCTAGAGAAGCCACGGAAGAGCACTGTATGAGAAATAAACAAATAAAGCCTGGTTCAGCTTTATTAGTATCCCCTTGGTTAATTCAACGTAATGCAGATTATTGGGAAAATGCGCATGAGTTTGATCCCGAACGATTTGATACTGAAGCAGGTAAGCATGCAGAAAAATGTGCTTATATTCCATTTAGTAAAGGGCCGCGAGTATGCACCGGTCAGTCTTTTGCAATTCAAGAAGCAACGTTGATTTTAGCGAGTATGGTAAACCGTTTTAAAATCTCAGCTGTTCGGGAACATGTCCCTAAAGCTGTGGGACGAGTGACTATAAGACCTGAAAATGGTGTAAAGATAAGACTCACCCCTCGGAAATAAAAGGGAACAGAGGTGAATAGAGTCTAGCCATACGGCTTAAAATATATTTTGTTTATCTAATCCCTTTTTGAGGATTAAATCAACAACAGGTTGTTCACGTTTATTAGCACGTTGACAATGGTTGGGTTGGAAGTTATTGGTTATCTTGATGATGACTTGAGCCCACCGTTGTTCACGTTCACGCCAAGCATGGGAGGATACTGATTCCCACGCATAGCCGTTAAAAACAGTCGCATTAACAAAGTTATCTAGCGCTCTAACGCCGGCACGAGCCCTAACACGTTTACCAAAAAAACCTACATAGACAATGATTAGGTAACCATAAATTGCCAATGGAACAATGGCACACATGAGTAAAAAACCCGCTAATCTTTCTTTCATTATGTATTTAGACCTAAAATATTATTGGTTTTAAAGCTTATTATTTCTACAATCGCTTTGTGTAAAATAGTGTTAGTGATATGTTATCTGTCACTTCTTATAAGATGACTATTAATCCTTTTTATTTAAGTCAAAGCCCCCTTGTTTATGGCGTAGCTGACCATTTTTTAATAAACGTTGATCTAGCTTAAGTGATTGTGGCAACCATATCTTCTCGAAAAGTCGTGCAGTTAAACGTGGGAATGGTGAAAAAAATGGGTTAAAAGGGTTGTCTCTCGCTTGCATCCAAATTGCTAAGCGGCTACTCGGTTTCGTTGCTAAACCTCTACAATGAAAGCCATGCGTATTGGCAATCACTAATGTGTTAGCGCTAACAGTTAACTTTGATGGGGTTGCAAGCTTAAGCAAAGCACGATCTTCAACTGTAATTCGAAATGCACCATCCCAGTAGCGACTTTCTGTACGATTATGACGATTTTTACTCGCGTTAATACTTTCTTTATATTCCCATTTCAACCGTTTCCAAGTTAACTGTTGGGAACGCGCTATATAGTTAAAAGGGCCATTTTCTAGCGTCACGTCATCAATAAACAACCATGCTTTCATACAGGGGTGAAATGTATCGGTATGCATATGCTGCTGAGGATCTTGGGCATGATGTTTACTTGGATCTTGTATAACATTCTCAATATGGTAAACAGGCAGTCTATTTTTCGATGAGGTGTAACGCAAAAGTTTTGATAATGGTGAATAGCGAGTAAGTTCTTTACAAGAGGGGAGTGTTGTTAATATATCTTCAGTCAGCATGATGCGCTGAGCGGTTGTATCACCTTCAATTACTTCTCTGATTTCACCATCATAGTTTGCGAGCTCTTGTTTTAGAGATTTAAATTGTTCGGGTGTTAAAAAGTTGGGTTTAGATAAGTACCCTTGTTGTTTGAATGTTTTTCGATCTAACGATTTAGCAAGTGGGCTAAGAAATAACAAACGAATATTAAATAAGCCATGGGAAATAGCAACACGAATTACATGCAAACCAAGCGTGTTAAGAATTGGGCTACCAATAAACGGGTTGTTTCGAAATGACTTGGACCAGGTAAATAACGCTAAAAACTGGATGATAATGGTTAATGATTTTTTAATGAGAGTTTGCATGAAAAGCTATCGAAATTATTAGGGGTTTTTAAGTTCAAATTCTAGACGACCACCAAGTTACACTAGTTAAACGTCTAACAGAGGATACTATATTAAAATGTGAGTTAATACTATCAGGATAATTAAAGATCACCATTTATCACTGAATCAATTAGAATGATGATAATTTAAGAATTGGATTCAACAAGTAAGTGAACGAATAATGGATAACATCAATACTGGCTTCTCAGTCATCAATGGTTCTGCCAGTCATATTTCTAATAAAACAGTTTTGGTGCTTGGCGTTGCTCGAGGTGGAACATCTATGACATCTGGTGTTCTATCAAAGCTTGGCGTATTTATGGGAGAAGATTTAAATTCCCGCTACCAAGATTCGGGCTTGAACGATTGTATTCATCAAAATAACAAATCCCGAGCGAAACAAATTATTCTTGAGAGAAATCAATCTTACTCTATTTGGGGAGCTAAAAAGATGTCTGCATGGAAATGGAATGGATTATTCCGTCAGCCTGTATATGTTGCTATTTTTCGAGATCCAATAGCAACAGCATCACGCCGGTCACTTGTTTCTGGTGCTTCATTATGGCCTGAAATAGCAAAAGCATTTATTTCTCAACTTCGACTAATGCTGTTTTTACGTATCACAAATAAACCCATCTTTATTGCTTCTTATGAAAAAGCACTTCTTAACCCAGAATTATTTATCAATGGCTTGATAGCGTTTCTTGGAACTAAACACAGCCCAGAAAATATATCCAATGCGGTCAATTTTATTACGCCATCACCTGCTGAATATAGAAGATCACCAGTTCATTATCAGAATCGAACTCAACTTGGTTTCATAGATAATATTAATGCTAATTCTGTTTCTGGCTGGGGACTATCTATTGAACAAGACGAGCCCGTAGAAGTTAAATTGATTATTGACGGTAAAGACAATATATCAATCTTGGCTAATTTAGCTAGGCCCGATGTTGCTGATTCTGATCCTCGATTTAATAAAAACTGTGGGTTTATTTTTATGTTGGGAGAGCAGACTCTCAACGGAGGTGAAAAAATAGAAGTCGTTTTTACTCAATCAGAAATGAGTCTGATCAATTCACCACAAGAATTTAGTTTAAAATAAATTTTTTCGTTCACTATATGAAACAATCGAATGTCAGTATCATTAGGCTGTGAGTGCACAGTTGTGATTAATTTTAGGAATCATTCTCATGTACAAAGAAACCAATAAACGATCTGTTGTTAAAGGGATAACATGGCGCCTTATCGCTACAATGACAACGATGATTATAGTGTATGTTTTTTTTGGCAGACTGGATCTTGCTATTGCAACCGGAATTATTGAAAGTGTTTTGAAAATAGGACTGTACTGGTTACATGAACGTGGATGGCACCGAGTACGGTGGGGAATGAACCGGATTGACCCCTTTAACCTTTGGTTTACAGGCTTACCACTCTCTGGAAAAACAACCATTGCCGATGCTGTGTTTATCGAACTGGAAAAATTGAATATCCCTCTTGAGCGGATTGATTCAAAAGATATTCGTGAACTGATTCCGAATATTGGTTATTCACGAGAAGAAAGGAATAAACATATAAAGCGTATTGGTCATCTTATTCAAACATTACAAAATAATTCAATTACTACTGTGGCATCATTTGTCAGTCCATATAAAGAGTCTAGAAAACAGATCCGTGACATGGTGAAAAATAATATTGTGGTGTATGTAAAAGCAGATCTTGATACATGTAAACAAAGAGATACTGAAGGGAAGTACTTAAAAGCATTAGCAGGAAAATATCAAAATTTCACAGGGATCAGTGATGTGTATGAAGAGCCTAAATATGCTGAAATTGTGATCGATACGGATCTGTTAAGTGTTGATGATGCCGTTAAAAAAATAGTGAGCTATATTAGGAAATCAGTCGTATAATTAAGCGCAAATGAGCTGTAGAGTAAGTGAAGAACTCCGTA
>ENA-OSET01005420-OSET01005420.1-sediment-metagenome-genome-assembly--contig:-NODE-5420-length-10763-cov-11.189781_pt1 | contig 10763 bp, 5 predicted proteins | sample MGYA00237882_ERZ534229 | MGnify/ENA primary metagenome ERZ534229 (study PRJEB26408, sample SAMN06266212) | sediment metagenome | isolation source: Hudson Canyon methane seep mesocosm | place...
AGACCTCGGGGATGACGTGTGGCCGATGGGTTTATTCTTTTTCCGTATAATAAGGCGGAAGCTCATGGGTAATCAGGTAACCTTTTGCTAAGCTAACAAAATTTGTAACTACTTAGCGTAATTTGAAAATGTAGCAATATCCTGTCAATGTTGTTCTGGCTGGATTAGCTTTTAAACTCTTCCTTGCAGGGGAGGCAATGCTATTTACTTAAGCCCTCTCCTGCAGTTCTACATCGCTGCATCTCCGTGTAGGCATCTAGCAGGAGATGGCTAATCATGAAGTCAAAAAACTCTTGTAAGGTAAAAAAACTGAACTGATCGAGTTTATTCCTGTCTTGGTTTCTGCAAAGTTAAATTTGAATTACTATAAAGAGCCTGGGTTCTTGTGTTGTTTGCGCTATTAAATAATTGTAATCATTTTGGGTTTCAATAAATTCTAGAATTTAGTAACTAAACTCTTACATCTTTTTGCAATGCTGGACGGATGCTGCGCGTGATGCTATGTTGTCTACCATGTAAAGTACGTTGCTTGGAAAACTAGAAAGTGGGTGGCTAGTACTGTGTAATATGGTGTTACATATTCAGGTTTTATTGTTACTCAGGGAAAATAACTTTTAAATATATTTAAAGATAAAAAATGAATTTAACGATTAAAAATAATCTGGCACTTTATGCTTCTCTTTGTCTTGTTGCCTTGTTAGTTGGGGTTTTATTCAGTGATGGCCTGATTTATATGGCTAAAAACTGGGAAAGAGAAGAGTATAGTCACGGTTATTTGATTCCAGTTATTTCGTTTTGGTTTATCTGGTCTAATAAGGAGCGCCTTTCTCAATTTATCGGCAATGGTAGCTGGGCTGGAGTTGTGATACTTGTTTTTGGTTTGATTGTTGGGCTGATGGGGGAGCTGGCTTCGCTGTATGTTGTTACTCAGTATGCCTTTCTTGTCGTTGTGTATGGATTATGTCTAGCATTAGTTGGCTGGAAAGGCATTCATTTGCTGTGGTTTGCTCTGGCCTATTTGTTTTTTATGGTGCCTTTGCCAACTTTTTTGTACAACAGCTTATCTTCACAGTTACAATTAATTTCTTCTCAACTGGGAGTGGCTGTTATCAGGTTATTTGATATCAGTGTTTTTTTGCAAGGTAATGTGATTGACTTAGGTAGTTATAAACTGCAAGTGGTAGAAGCCTGTAGTGGATTACGCTATTTGTTCCCTTTAACAAGCTTTGGTTTCCTGTGTGCTTATTTCTTTCGTGCAGCTTTCTGGATGCGTGCTGTTGTATTTTTAACCACTTTACCTATTACTGTTTTGATGAATAGTTTTAGGATTGGGGTGATTGGTATTTTAGTCGAATACTGGGGAATTGAGCAGGCTGAAGGATTTTTGCATGATTTTGAAGGTTGGATTATCTTTATTGGTTGCCTAGGGGTTCTGTTTGCTGAAATGTGGTTGATGACACGTTTTTTTATCTCTGAAAAAACATTTGCTCAGGTTTTTGTCGTAGATGCAGTGGTGCAAGTTGACTCTTCAGAAGAAGGTACCGAGCAGGATAAAAGTAATTCCATTTTTGGGCTAGCTAGACCCTATGTTGTGGCTTGTGCCTTACTGCTAATAATGGTACCTCTCACCATTATGATGGGGGGGCGAGAAGACTTCAGCCCTGAAAGACAGCGTTTTGCAAGTTTTCCATTAAAAATTGATCAGTGGAAAGGGGTTGACGTAGGTATGGGGCAGGAATTTATCGATGCACTTAAATTCGATGATTATATTATTGGTAATTATTCTCAAAAGGGAGATCGTTTGCCAGTAAATTTTTATGTTGCCTATTATGCTTCTCAGCGTAAAGGAGCTTCTGCTCATTCTCCAAAATCTTGCATGCCTGGTGATGGCTGGAGAATAGGTGATTTTGAACAGCGCCAAATTGGAAATCATGAAACCAGCAGGGGTGAAAAGTTGATGGTGAACCGAGCTGTTATCAGTAAGGGCAATAATAGACAATTAGTCTATTATTGGTTCCAGCAAAGAGGCCGAATAATTACCAATGAATATTTGATGAAATGGTTTTTATTTTGGGATGCATTAACTCAGCAACGAACAGATGGAGCATTGCTGCGGTTAGTTGTGAGTTTACCTGAAGGAAGTAGTGAGCAGGTGGCTGATGAAAAATTGACAAAATTTATGGATTCAGTTTTTCCTAAGTTAGAAGCTTATGTTCCTGGTGTTTAATCATTTGTATTAATACTGCAAGGTAATTGAGTGCTATAAGAAAAAGTTATAATCTGTATTGCTCTTAACTTAGTGGCAATGAAGTAGAGCATGGGAACGATAATGCTATCTTTATCCAGCAAACAAATATTGACGGACTACTAGGAGCCCGTCCAAGAATAGAGAACCTACTACGGAAAAAGCCCTCGTGACGGTTTCTATTCTTGGACAGGCTCCTAGAAACCTGTCCGAGAACTAAGGTTTTTGAAAATAAAATCAACATAGAGTGCTTTAAAGTAAATATTTACCTCTATATGGTAATCGGCTGACCTGCATGTTAGTTCGTGGGCAGCCTCCTAGTATTCCTAAATTCATAAGTTAAAAAAATAAATGACTTTATTCTTTTCTTTCCTTACCTCAATAGCAATTAGTCTAGTGTTGATTCCTTTTTTTATGCGCTATGCTGGTGTATTACATATGCTGGATGAGCCTGGCGAAAGGAAGGTTCATGCTGTTGCTATTCCTCGCTGTGGTGGTCTGGGATTATCTATTGGTGCAGTTGCTGCTATTTTACTTTCAGCTCCAATAGAAAGGGAGTTGCTGGGGCTGGTGCTTGGAAGCGTGGTTATCTTGCTGTTTGGGGTATTAGATGATCGCTTTGAATTGAGCTATAAATGGAAGTTTTTTGGTCAATTTGTTGCAGTTTTTGTCGCCATGGCAGGTGGACTTGGTCTCACTTATGTTCCCTTTTTTGGCTTAGACCCTGTGACTGTCTATATAACAATACCCTTGACAGTCATTTTTGTGATTGGTGTTACAAATGCGGTCAATTTATCTGATGGCCTGGATGGTTTGGCTGCCGGAATTATGTTGATGACATTTTCTGCGATTGCGTTTCTGTCTATTGATGGAGGTGGCCTTAATGTTGCTGTAATGGCTTTGGCTGTTGCAGGTGGGATTGTTGGTTTTTTATGGTTTAATACCCATCCCGCGGTTGTCTTTATGGGGGATACAGGAAGCCAGTTTATCGGTTTTATGGCTGTTTTTCTTGCTATTTATTTAACTCAAAATGTTAATCAGACCTTAAACCCTGCTTTGCCCCTATTACTGCTAGGTTTGCCTATTTTAGACACCTTATCTGTAATGGTACGTAGACTTCGAGCGGGCAGGTCTCCCTTTTCACCAGATAAAACACATATTCATCATCGCTTGATGCAGTATGGTTTTTCACATGCTGAAGCCGTGGGTTCTATTTATTTAATTCAAGGGCTTTATTTAGCTTCGGCCTTAAAATTTAGGTATTCTTCCGACCTATTGGTTATTGGTACTTATTTAACTATTTCAGCTACTTTGTTATTATTTTTTGCTTGGACTGCAAAAACTGAATGGCGATTACATCAGGTGATTGAAGGCAGGGATAGACGAGGAAGCCGGTTGTTGAGAAGTGACCGATTGTTTCATTTTTGTCGACATTATATCAATTATGGCTTAGCTTTATTCCTGGCGACGCAATTATATTGTTTAGTAGACAGAGTGTTTTTGATGACAAATGAAAGTTATCTATTGTCGCTTTGTGCTTTTTTGTTATTTGTTATTTCTCCCCAAAATATAAAAGATATTTGGGTCCGTTTTAGTATTTATATTGCGGCAATCTTTGCTAGTTTGATGACAACTGAATTTCCTGAAATAACAATTCATAATAATTGGCTAGTCGATGCTTTTCTCTTGACTCTAATCATTGTCGTTTCAATTGCAATTAGAATCACACGTAAAACAAAATTCAGAATGACGACGCAGGATGTTCTAGTGATGTTATTTGTCTTTGCAAGTTTATTGCTCATTGACTTTAAATGGATTGAACATGTTACGTTTAGATTGTTTTGTCTGGTTTATGCACTAGAATATTTATTACATCGAGAAATTTACAAATTTAGGTTAACGCGGTATCTAGCGGCAATATCTGGGATACTAATTATTGCAGTGGTGTTACCAACTATTCAGCTGGGTTAACTGAAATTTCATTTTTTGGCCTTTACTAACTAGGTCGTTAACAAAGTCATAATTATAAGAAGTTATTAATGAGGAATAAAATGGTCAGTAGAAAGATTTTAACATTGAGTTTGGGCGTTAGTTTGCTGGCTTTATCAGGGTGTGATAGTGCTCAAGACAGGGAACAAAAATATTTGAGTAAAGCTCAGACTTATTTTGATGAGGCTAATTATGAAAAAATGCAGGTTGAATTAAAGAATGTTCTACAAATCAACCCTAAAAATACAGATGCTCGTTATTTATCCGCTCTGGTTGCTGAAAAAGATCAGGATTGGCGCAAAATGTTTGGAACCTTGCTCGCAGTGGTTGAAGCTCAGCCTGATCATTATGAAGCTCAATTAAAGTTGGCCAAGTTATATTTATTCAGTAAAGATGTTGAAAAAGCATCTGAAAAAATTGAGCTGGTTTTAACTGCTGAAGCAGAAAACCCTGACGCAATAGCATTAAAAGCAACCATTCAATTAATGAATAAGGATATTGATGGGGCGACTGCATTATTAAATCAAGCCTTAACGGTTAAACCAGGGCATTACGATTCGTCATTATTGTTGATTAGTATTCTGGGACAGCAGAAAAAAGTTGATGAAATTAAACAGCTGTTAGAAAGTGCCTTAGCGGTTAATCCCGACAAATTAAAACTATCATTACTTAAAATAAAATTACTGCTGTCTGAAAATAAAAAAGATGAAGTAAATACTTTGTATCCAAGTTTAATTCAACGTTTTCCTGAAAACGAAACACTTTATTATAGTTTTGCAAAGTTTTCTTTAGCCGAGAAAAAAATAGACCAGGCCGAGCAAACTTTGAAACAATTGGTTGCCCAGTTGCCTGAGAAAGATCGGCCAAAATTTGTATTAATTGATTTTTTAACTCGTCAGCGTGGTTTAGAGCTGGCTGAAAAAGAAATTGATCTGCTTATCAATGAAAATCCAGATAACTTTGGATTCAGGTTTGCAAAGCTAGCTTTATATAAAGATCAGCCAGAAAAAATACAGCAGAATCTAGAGCAAATAGTTGAAGATGATAAATTAGGTGCGGCAGGTATTGATGCAAGGAATAAATTGGCTATATTGCATAATTCAAAAGGAGATGAAGAATTAGCAAGGAAATTAATTGAAGAGGTTATTGAGCTTGATCCAAAGAATACTACAGCTCTGTTGTTTAGAGCTGGTTTTTTATTAAAGAATAAAGAGTTTGATGCTGCAATAGCAGATGCACGGTCTATTTTAAGAGAGGAGCCAGAGTCAGAAAAGGCGCTGCTAATTTTGGCTGTCGGTCACCTGAAAACTAATAGCATTGAGCTGGCGCAGGAATCACTGGAAAAAGTTCTACAAATTAATCCGAAAAACTTGTTGGCGATTAAAGATTTAATTCGTATCAAGGTTGCTAAAGAAGAATACGCAGAAGCTATCACCTTATTAGAAAAGGCTCATGCTTTATATAAAGATGATAAAGATATTTCGGTTATGTTAGTTGATTTATATGGTAAAGATCGGCAGTGGGAAAAAGCTGAAGCAATTGCTAAGGGTCTATTAGAAAGCTCAGAAGCAAAAGAATTGCCCCATTTTAAATTGGCTCAACTTTATATGGGGCAGAAGAAATTTTCTGATGCAATTGTTGAGTTTAATAAGGTATTAGCGACAAACCCTAAAGCTGCTGATGTAATAGCAGGGATTGTTAATGCGCATTTAGCGTTAAAGCAAGAAAAAAAGGCTGAAGCATTGTTAGATAATGCCATTGCAGAGAATAAAGGTAATGCAATTTTCTTAACGATGCGGGGAGAGCTTTATCGCCAACAAAAACAATATGCAGATGCCGAAAGATTATTTAGCCGTGTTATAGAGCTAAAGCCACAGGTTGAGTTAGGTTATAAAAATCTGGCAACTATTTATCAGATGCAAAAACAATTAGATAAGTTAATTAATGTCTTTGAGCAGGGGGTCGAGGCCATCCCTGAAAGTGGATCGTTTTTAATGCAGTTAGGCATTCTTAATACTGTTGCAGGTGATATTGAAAAAGCAATAGATGCCTATCAAAAACTATTGCAAGTCGTGCCTGATAATTTACTGGCTACCAATAACCTGGCTGCTTTGCTAGTGGAAACGGCTGATAAACAGAAAATTGAAACGGCAAATAGTCTGGTTTCTAGCTTAAAAGACTCTGAATATCCAGCTTTTTTAGATACTTATGGTTGGACGCGTTTTAAAGCTGGGAATGTTGATGAAGCATTAATTGCTCTTGAATCTGCAGTAAATAAAGAGGGTGTTACTCCAGAAATGAACTATCACTTAGCTTTGGTTTATATTGAAAAAGGCAGAGTTGAAGAAGCTAAAATGGAGTTAGAAAAAGCAGTTGTTGAAGGTGCTAAATTCAAAGGAATTGAAGTAGCTAAATCTGAACTGAAAAGATTAAAGGAAATGTAGTTTTAAATAAGTATAAATATTCCTGATTAGCTATGAGCTTCCGCATACTCTAAGCTAGAATGGATTGTAAAACAAAGGGTTACAGTTACTTTTAGCCTGTGTTTTATACTAAGGTAAGGTGCATAAATAAACCACTAATAGTTCCCACGCTGGAGCGAGGGAACGATGAGGGTGATTTATTATAAATTATCTAAGGTAGCGGAAGTTCATGGGTAATCAGGTAAATATTTGAGGAGAGTTCACCTAAAAACGGTTGGTTTTAATGGAGGGCCTCTAGGCCGCGATCGCGGCTTGGAGCTCCTGCTACCGACAATACTGTCGACTTTGGAAGTGAGGCTTTAGCCTCGAATGTTTCGGGCGAGGCTAAAGAGAATACTTTCACAGTTTCTAAAGCCTCACTTCCTAACATGCCTTTACTGTTTTTTGGCCTTAATTCTAGTGGTGGTCGCTGTTAATCAAACAGCTTTAATTTGTTGGGTACGTGACTACTCGTTCCTTTGCCCAAGCTACACTCTATCTTAAAGCCATAAATGTAATATGAATGGCTTTTTTATAGCTGTTTAAATGTGTTTGTAGTTTAGTGAGATCTCTTTTTTGCAACGTTTATAAGCTATTTCAAGAGCTAAAAGGAAGCTGTTTCTATTGTCAATATTGCCTTTTTCATACTAGACTGGGTGCCAGTCTATGTTTTTATAAGTTGGAAGCACTAAGGAATGAATGTGAACAAAATACTAATTGTTTTGCTAATGTCTGTTATTTCACAACAAACATTTGCTGATTATAAAGATGATGTTGGATATACAAGATTACAAGCAGATCTAGGATCTAGTACTCCTGCTGGTAGAGGTGTCGCCGTGGCGCATGTAGAGGCTGCGATAGGAGCTAGTGAGACAGATGTAGGTGCCTGGATGCCCGATGTTAGTGCAACTCAGTTTAATGGTAAGCGTATTGTTGATCGTTCAAGTCCTCTTTCTAATGGTGTTTCTGGGCATGCGACTGGAGTGGGGGGTGTGTTTTATGGTGACGATGGGATGGCCTCAGGTATTATGAATGTAAATGTTTATTCTGCCGATAACTGGTTAATAGATGGTTTCCTGAAAACAGGGCATGAAATAAAACCCTTGCTGAGTGCAAGCCGAATTGCGAATCATAGCTGGGTTGGCTCGATGGAGGGCGAAGATATTTCGGCACAAGTTGCAAAAGAAAATGCAGTTCGAGTATTAAAACGTGTGGACTGGCTGGTTGAAGAAGATGAATTTATTCAGCTTGTCGCAATGAATAATGGCAGTATTAATCAGCCGTTACTGGGAAATTCTTATAATAGTATTGCGGTGGGGCGTACCGATGCGAATCATGCACAAGGCTCAATTGCATTGGACTCAACTTATAACGCGGCACGAACACGACCCGATGTGGTTGCGCCAGTTTCTATAACCAGTCGTGCTACTCCCGTTGTTTCAGCTGCTGCTGCAATGCTTGTGGAGCAAGCGCATAATGCTGCACAAGGATCGGTCTCTGTTATTAGTAATGGCGATGCAATTTTTAATGGGGAGCGTTCTGAGGTTGTTAAGGCGGTCATAATGGCTGGCGCTGATAGGATAACAAGTAATATCTCAATAATTGAGGGTATTGATGATTACCGGACTGATGTAGCGAACCAGACAGCTAATGGTCTGGATAGTCGTTACGGTGCTGGGCAACTGAATGTTTATAATAATTACCAAATCATGGCTGCTGGTGAGCAAGATAGTGTAGAAGATGGTGGCTCAGAAACCGTTGCTGTGATGGGTTATGATTATGATGAGGCCTTTGGTGGTGCGGAAGGTACTAATGCACATGCCAGTTATGTTCTAGACACTATAATGGACGATAAACAGCAGTTAACTGCATCGTTGGTTTGGAATATTGATATTGAAAATAATGGCGATGAATTTTTATTTAGCGCCGTTGCCTCATTGAGTGATCTTGATTTGTACCTGTTTGATGTAACAGGAGAGAGAGAGTTATTAATCAACAGTTCAACGAGTGAATTTGATAATACAGAAAATATATGGAGTTTTGTTGAGCAGGGCCACGATTACCGTATAGATGTAACTGCAGCTGATGGCGAGTCTTTTAACAGGGATTATGCTTTGGCCTGGAAAGTTTCCGCTGTCCCCGTCCCTGCTGCTGTCTGGTTCTTTGTGAGTGGCTTATTGGGGTTGTTTGCTGCTAAACGATATGTATAGCAGTAGCATACAAGAGTGAATCATTTTCAATGGAGGCAAATTATTTAGCATCTGCTCAGCTATGAGAGGGTAAACTAAGAGCTGGTTCTCGGATTTTTTGTATAAAGTATATGATTATGACTAATTGAAAATAGCGGTACAACTATTAACAATAGTTAAAGTAAAGTATTTTTACTGCTAAACTAAACCAAATCAGTCTTACAGATCAACTTTATGTCAGAAAAAGCTAATCAATCAGCCATTAATAAAGCGGCTAATTTAATTCTGAAACATAAGGTGGATAGCCTTCAGGTGGTACCTGCTGTCGCACTTAAGTTATTGCGCTTAACCAGTGATGAAACAGCAAGTGTGGCAGACCTGTCTCAATTGATTGAAACTGCACCCAGTTTAGCGGCAAAAGTTTTACGAAATGTTAATTCTGCTGCTTTTGCTTTATCTCATAAAATAACGTCTATTAAGCGAGCCGTTAATTTCTTAGGTTTTTCAGCGGTTCGACAACTGGCTTTAAATCAGTTGCTATACAATAAATTAATAGACCAGCGTTCTAAAAATGAATTCAACCAACTGTCATATTGGCAACACTGTCTGTTTGTAGCGACCCTGAGTCGTGCTATTGCGGTAGCCACCAGGCACGAGGACCCTGATCTTATATATTGTGGCGGGCTTATGCATGATATTGGGAAAATTGTTTTAGAATCGCATGGCAAAGTGACTTACAGTGACTTTTTGTTAGCTTGTAGAGCGGATGAGCAATCAGCTTTAAGAGGGGAGAGAGATTTTTTCGGTTTAAATCATGCTGAAATAGGGTTTGTTTTTTGCCAGCAATGGGATATACCTGAGCAGATTGCGGCTATTATCTTTTGTCATCATGACTTACCTAAAGATGGAACCTTATTTGCCAAATATAAGACAGATATAGCGATTGTTAATTTTGCTAACTATGTAGCCTGGATGCAGGGCTTGGGGTCTAGTTGTGTAAATAATGGACCAGAATTACATGCAGAGGTTTCAAAATGCTTAAATATTGCTGCATTAGATCTTGATTCATTATTGAGTCAGGTTGATAAAGAAATGCAGCATACCCGTGACTTTTACGGTATACAGTTTCCTAGTACCAATACCCTAAGAGCCTCTGTCATTGAAACGGCTTTATTATTAACGGATTATAATAAAACTAAGGAAAGCCCAAAAAGACAGTTTGAAAATATTTCTGTAGCCAGTTTAACTGTGCCGCATAAAAGTCTCGATCCTGATGAGATCATTCCCTGGACTCTGTCTGCTATTAAGGCTGATTTTGATTTTGAACGATTGATATTATTGAATGTGAAAGCTAAGCAACGAAGCTTAGTCGCTACTTATAGTTGTCCTGATTCAATTGATAAAGTTAGTTTGCAGCAATTTTCTATTACCTTGGATACTTTACCTAAGTCTATTATTAATAGTTTACGTGAACGAAAAGCGATCATTGTTAATGCTAGTGAAGGAGGCAATAAAGAGATTCTTCAGCAGTTTCAAGTGGATGAGTTTCTTATCGTGCCTGTATTGAGTCATAACCGTCTGGTTTCGTTGCTTTATATAGATAATGGGCATCAAAAATATTCCATTACAAAGAATGATATTGCTCAAATTACCCCTATTGTTCATGAATTAGGGGTTGCTTTGGCAAATGCTAAACGTTTTGAGCTTGAGAAACAAAGAGCCGAAGTCGATAGTCTAACGGGCTTACTTAATAAGCGTATGGTTACAGAGCATATGACCGCTTTATTTGATTTGAATAAGGATCAATTGCAGCAAGTTGCCGTGGGCTTTATTGATATAGATTTTTTTAAAAAAGTTAATGATACTTGTGGGCATCAG
>ENA-OSET01005422-OSET01005422.1-sediment-metagenome-genome-assembly--contig:-NODE-5422-length-10760-cov-13.452120_pt1 | contig 10760 bp, 6 predicted proteins | sample MGYA00237882_ERZ534229 | MGnify/ENA primary metagenome ERZ534229 (study PRJEB26408, sample SAMN06266212) | sediment metagenome | isolation source: Hudson Canyon methane seep mesocosm | place...
TCGTCTAGAGGCCTAGGACACCGCCCTTTCACGGCGGTAACAGGGGTTCGACTCCCCTAGGGGACGCCACTAATTCTTAAAAGCCCGTATAGTTTTCTATACGGGCTTTTTTTATTCTATTTTTAAACCTTCCTTTCTCTGTATCTTTCCTATACTGAACTTGAACACACCCTCTTTCGATTATAATTTCAATCTTGAGATTACAGATGCCCTCAGAAAATGTTTTATTAGCTCGACAGCCTATTTATGATAGAAGCCAGAAGCTGGCTGCTTACGAGCTTCTTTTCCGCCCTGAAGATAAAGGCGACATGCCAAAATTTGACGGAAACATGGCGACATCCCGAGTATTACTCAATGCATTTACAGAGAGTGACATAGAAAAAATTACAGGCGGGGAACCCGCTTTCGTCAACTTTACAAGAGAACTACTGATCTCCCCCCCCCCATTCAATCCTGAGCATATAGTCGTTGAAGTACTTGAAGATATTCATATCGACAATGAAGTAATCAATGCCATTAAGGACCTTAAAGCCAAGGGTTACCGTATAGCTTTAGATGATTTTGTAATGGATGAACGTTACAAGCCACTTCTATCGATGACCGATATCATCAAACTTGAACTACCCGCAATGGATCAGTCCGAATTACATAACACGATTTCGCTTTTAAAAGACTTCGATGTAACCCTTTTAGCGGAGAAAGTGGAAACAGCCAAAGAATACAGAACATGCAAAGAGCTGGGCTGTGACTTATTCCAGGGTTATTTTTTAAGTAAACCAGAAATCATCAAAGGGCGTAAATTACCTCAGAATAAACTAGCTGTTTTACAGCTAATAGGTGAACTACAAAACCCAACCGTAAACATTACACAGCTAAATCAAATTATATCCAAAGACCCAACACTTAGTTATAAATTACTAAAGCTTGTAAATTCAGCGGCCTATCGACGAGCCAAAACCATTGAGTCAATTCATATGGCCGTTATGATGCTGGGCATTAGCAAAATAAAGAGTTGGTCCAGCCTGCTAGCACTCAGTAAAATGGAAGATAAGCCCATTGATTTAAAGCAAATATCACTAACCAGAGCAAAGCTATGTGAACTGATGGCATCTAAGCTATCACCTGAGCAAAGCGATTTATTCTTCACAACAGGCTTGCTATCTTGCCTTGATATCTATTTCGATACATCTCTACCAGAGCTACTTGAATCACTCCCTCTAGAAGGAACCATTTCCAGCGCTCTGCTTCAGTACAAAGGTAAAGCCGGCCTAGCGCTGCACACAGCAAAGCTGTATGAACAATCTAAATGGCAAGGAATTCACTGGAACTTGCTAGAAAAGTTTAATATTACTCAGTTGGATATGAATAGATTCTTTATCGAGAGTGCCATATGGGCAAGCGAACATTGCGAACTATAGATTTTATGTACATTGTAAAAAGCTGGTCTATTATTAATAAAAATGAACAATATAATCAGTGCAGTGCATCACAATAAACCCTTTTTTAAAAGTATAAAAAAAGGGATCACTAGATTATTTACTATCAGCAAAGAGATATAACTCACAAAACATGCCGAACCTCTTACAGCGTTTCAGTAATTTTAAGTCGAGCTCTCCCCTTTCTTATCGGATGCTCACTTACATACTCATCTGCAGCTCTTTGTTCACACTGATCACTGCAGGGATACAAGTATATTCTGATTACCGACAAGATGTATCTATAGTAGACGAGCGCATGTCTGTTATTGAAACCAGTTACATGAGTAGTTTATCAAGAAGCTTATGGTCACTCGACCAAAAGCTTCTTAACGTTCAGATGCAAGGCATTCTCAACCTTCCGGATATAGTGCATCTCAAACTTCGAATTTTTCCAGATTCTGACATAGAAGTTGGTGACATATCAGATGATATATCAACCTTGTCTCATACATTCCCTCTAATACATGAAAGCGAAGAAGTTTACACCCTGGGTGAGCTAACCATTACTGCAAGCATGGAAGACATCTATAAACAATTAAAACAAAAAGTCTTTGTTATTCTAACGACTCAAGCGTTTAAGACCTTCTTTATCTCCATTTTAATTCTGATGATATTTCAGCATTTGGTTGCTCGGCACCTAGCAAAAATGGCGGAGTTTGCACAGAATTTAAATATTAATGCACTTGAACAATCCTTAACCCTAGATCGAAAACAAGGAAAATATTCAAAGAAAGATGAACTGTCTCAGGTCACTGACGCTATTAATGAAATGAGGCTACAGCTCATTGACGATCTGGATAAACAACGCTCCAGTGAGAAAGAGATTCGAAAATTATCACTAGCAATAGATCAAAGTCCATCTTCAGTGCTTATTTGCGACAAATTCTGGAAAATTGAATATTCAAATAGCAAGTTTTCACAACTAACAGGACACCTTAGTGAAGATATTGTCTCTAAGCACCCAAAAGAGCTAAATGAGGACCATGCATTATCAAATGATACTATTCAGATGTGGGATAACATTCAGCTACAGGTTGAGCGTGTGGGTGTATGGCAGGGTGAAGTTCATAGTACAAAGAAGAACAGTGAACGGTTTTGGGAGCAAATATCAATTACCCCCATCAAAGATGATGAGAACATTCCCACTCACTACCTGATTTTAGGCGAAGACATAAGCATAAGAAAGCGTTATGAGCAACAACTACTCAGGCAGGCAAACTACGACATATTAACGGGGTTGCCTAATAGAATGCTTGCACTTGACAGACTGAAGCTAGCCCTAGCTCAGGCTCGCAGAGATGACCAGTTAGTTGGCCTAATGTTTCTTGACCTGGATAACTTTAAACATATCAATGACACCATGGGTCATGACAATGGCGATAGTTTGCTTATAGAAGCATCACGTCGTATTTCGTCATGCCTTAGAGGAACAAGTACTGTAGCGAGACTAGGTGGTGATGAATTCTTGGTGATACTACCTTCTTTAAATTCTCCTGAAGCGACCGAGCAGGTTGCAGAGCGAATTCTGCAGACTTTTTCTGCCCCCTACATGCTGGCTAATCAAGAAGTGTTTGTAAGTACAAGTATTGGCATCGCAATATACCCAAGCGACAGTGACAACAGCAGCACTTTATTACAACACGCTGATGCGGCAATGTATCAGGCAAAAGATAAGGGTAAAAGCGCCTACCAACGCTTTTTACCAGAAATGAATCAACACTCACACGAACGTCTACAGATAGAAAGTAGACTGCGTAGAGCATTAGAATTGGATGAGCTCGAAGTTTACTATCAACCCATAGTAGAAGCGCCAACAGGAAAATTAATAGGTGCTGAAGCATTAATTCGCTGGAATAACCCCGCGATGGGGCTCGTCCCACCCGACAGATTTATTCCCCTCGCTGAAGAAACAGGTCTCATCATATCTATTGGAGACTGGGTACTTGATACCGCATGTAAACAAATTAAACAGTGGCAACTTGAAACGGGCTTAGATCTAACAATTGCAGTTAACGTATCTCCACGTCAGTTCAGAGATGGTAATTTTGTAGGAACTGTTGAAAAAGTTTTATCTAAATACCAATTAACTCCTCATTTTCTTGAATTAGAGATTACAGAAAGACTTATTCTTGATGACTCTATAGAGACATCCAGCATATTTAATAATCTAGACAAAATGGGCGCTAAACTATCTATTGATGACTTTGGAACAGGTTATTCCGCATTGGGTTATTTAAAGAGCTATCCTTTCGATACCCTTAAAATTGATAAGTCTTTTGTTCAAGACGTCATTGAAGAAAAAGAAGATGCTGCATTAGTTACCGCCATTATAACAATGGCACACAGCCTAGGTTTAAAAGTTATAGCTGAAGGTGTTGAAGAGGCTAGCCAGCTTGAATTCCTGAATTCGCGTAAATGTGACTTTGCTCAGGGTTACTATTTTAACCGCCCAGTGCCTGCAGCAGACTTCGCCCAATGGATGCAGGAAAATAATAAAGCCAGCGCTTAGGCTTAATTTACTAAGCGCTAGTTGAATTAACTCATGTCAACCCCAAAGTATGCCTCACGCCTTATCATTCAGGCACATATGTTATTCAAGCACTAAAGAGAATTCACCCGTTTATTCACCAGGTCAGTGTTAAATTTATGACAAATGATACAATTCTTGTAATCAATTGTGGTAGTTCTTCGTTAAAGTTCGCATTATATTCAGCGTCAAATATGTCATGCTTAGCTTCAGGCTTAGCTGAGCGCTTGGGCTCTTCCGATGCTCAGCTAACTATAAAAGCAAATAAATCACGAACATCTATTGAACTCGGCCCAAGTGACCACCACAATGCAATTATCCAGGTAACTAAAGAGCTAAAATCATCAGGCTTGTTAGATGCCCCCCCCATTGGCATTGGCCACAGAGTGGTTCATGGAGGAGAGTCTTTCAGCGACTCAGTTCTCATCGACGAACAGGTCATTAACAAAATTGAACAATGCTCAGCCCTTGCCCCCTTGCATAATCCTGCAAATTTACTGGGAATCAGGCTGATGATGGAGTGTTTTCCATCAGCGACACAAGTGGCTGTTTTCGACACGGCATTTCATCAAACCCTTCAGGCCACATCTTATCTCTACCCGATCCCCTATGAACTTTATCAACAACACGGCGTTAGGCGATACGGTTTTCACGGCACCAGCCATAAGTTTGTAGCAGAAGAAGCAGCAAAACGACTAAATAAGCCATTAAAGGACTGTCACTTCATTACCGCTCATTTAGGCAATGGCTGTAGCGTAACTGCAATAAAAAATGGCCAAAGTGTAGATACCAGCATGGGACTAACCCCACTAGAAGGGCTCATGATGGGCACTCGCAGCGGTGATATAGACCCAGGCTTATTTGAGTTTTTAAGTAATATCGGCATGGACAGTAAAACAATCAATCACATGCTCAACAACGAAAGCGGCCTCAAGGGGCTATCCGGTGAAACCAACGATATGCGCACTTTGTTCGAGCTCGCAGAAAAAGGTAACGAACGTGCGACCATCGCAATCAATGTCTTTTGTTTTAAGCTAGCAAAATATATCGCAGCAATGTCAGTATCACTCCCTGCAATAGATGCTCTTATTTTCACAGGGGGAATTGGAGAGAATGCAAAAATAGTCCGAGAATATACCCTTGAGCGTCTTTCAATACTCGGTTTTAAGCTCAGTAGCAACTTAAATAACGCTAACGGAGAAACTACTCAAGGTAGAATTACTGAGAAGGGAAGTACACTTGCCCTTGTTATACCTACGAATGAAGAATTAGTAATTGCTAGAGACACGCTTGGTAATACAAGCTATTAGACAGACTCTTTAGACATTTTATTTCAACCATAGTATTTTTTAAACTACAGGTGACCTGTGCCAAAAACATTTTTTATAGCCCCTACTGCACTTAATTCAGGCCTCACATCTGTATGTCTGGGTTTAGTTCGAGCATTTGATAATTTAGGAGTAAGGGTCAGTTTCTTTAAACCTATCGCGCAAAGTCATTCTCATAATGAAGCAAGTGAAGATAGTTCGATTGATCAGTCAATTCAATTTGTTAAAGCCAAAACCAATTTATCCCCTCCAGCCCCTATTAGCCTTAAATATGCTCAAACGCTAGTAAGTCAAAATAAAATGGGGCGCTTGATGGAAGAAATTATTGCGCTTTACCAACAAACGATTACAGATTCTGACGTTGTGATTGTAGAGGGGCTAGTGCCTGATAGAAGCCAGCCCTATACAGCTAAACTAAATGCAGAAATCTCACGCAACCTTGATGCCGAAGTATTGCTTGTAGCATCACCAGGCAGCATGACAGCACTTGAACTAGATGAGCACTTAGAGCTTTCAGCCAGGCTTTATGCCGCCCCTGAAGACCCTGATGTTATAGGCTGTATTCTTAACAAAGTTAACGCACCCAGCATGCTCAACCGCTCAATTTCCTATCGAGATGAGAGTTTAGATAGCGCGTCTTATATTAACGTATACGAAAGAGAATGTAGAATTTTTAATGATGATTATTTCAAACTAATTGGCTCCATCCCCTGGCGGTATGACCTTCTTGCCCCCAGAACAATTGATATTGCAAAGCAGTTAGATGCTATATATATCAACAAAGGAGACATCACTAATCGTCGTGTCTCTTTTATATCGGTATGTGCTCGTACAATTCCCAACATGGTAGACCAACTATTACCAGGTACATTGGTTGTAACCCCAGGAGATCGTGAAGATATTATTATTGCTACCTGCATGGCCGCATGTAATGGCGTTCCACTTGCAGGCATCGTACTCACAGGGAACCTCCAACCAGACCCGAGAACATTAAAGCTATGTAACCGAGCCTTTGATGCGGGCTTGCCCATGTTATCAACCCGGGCTGACACATTCTCAACAGCTAATCAACTTTCAGATATGAGCGGTGAAGTCCCCGTTGATGACCTTGACAGAATTGAGAGGGTAATGGAATCGGTAGCAAACTCCATTGAAATTGACTGGCTTCGTGATCGATTAAACCTCGCAAGAGAACCAAGACTCTCCCCGCCTGCATTTCGATACCAGCTTTCTGTTCGTGCCAGAGAGGCAAATAAACGCATTGTTCTTCCTGAGGGTAATGAACCCAGAACTATTCAGGCGGCTGTAATTTGTCATCAACGATCTTTAGCTCAATGTATATTAATAGGTAAAGAAGCTGAGATTAAGACTGTTGCTGAAGCACAGGGAGTAACTCTTCCTAATGACATTATAATTATTGACCCTGACGCGGTCAGAAATGACTACATTAAGCCAATGGTTGAACTCCGAAAACATAAAGGACTTGCAGCTGATATGGCGCAGGCGCAACTTGAAGATAACGTGGTGTTAGCCACAATGATGGTTGCTCTTAACGAAGTAGACGGCCTAGTTTCTGGTGCAGTTCACACCACAGCTAACACCATCAGACCTGCATTACAGTTAATAAAAACACACCCTGATGCCCGCGTTGTTTCTTCTGTTTTCTTCATGTGCTTACCAGAGCAAGTACTGGTCTATGGTGATTGTGCTGTTAACCCTGACCCTAACGCTCAACAACTAGCAGATATAGCTATTCAAAGTGCGGAGTCAGCAAAAACTTTTGGCGTTACCCCACGTGTAGCGATGATAAGCTACAGCACCGGTAGTTCTGGCACGGGAGATGATGTTGATAAAGTGCGTGAGGCCACCCGTATAGCACGAAAACAACGACCAGACTTAATTATCGATGGCCCCTTACAATATGATGCAGCAGCAATTGAGAGTGTTGCTAAAAGCAAAGCCCCCAATAGCCCTGTAGCCGGAAAGGCAACCGTCTTTGTCTTCCCTGATCTAAATACAGGTAATACAACTTACAAAGCAGTGCAACGAAGTGCGAATGTGATAAGTATTGGACCAATGCTTCAAGGCTTAAATAAACCGGTTAATGACCTTTCAAGAGGGGCCCTGGTAGAGGATATTGTATTTACTATTGCTTTGACCGCCGTTCAGGCTACACAAACAGAGGGGTGACCCCTCTGTTTATTCAAAGGTAGAAAAGGGTATTATTTACTTACCCTTTTTCTTATAGACCTTCTTACTTTTCTGCTGTGGCTTACCTTTAACCCGTGCTGCATTTTTATCGATACCTTTTTTTGCTGCAGGCCTGTGATCTTTGATCGCAAAGGGGTTATCACCTGACTTAAATTCAAAACGTATAGGAGTACCTGTCACTTTCAACACTTTCCTGAAAGTGTTTTCAAGGTAGCGTTTATAACTGGCTAAAAGTGATTTAGTCTTATTACCGTGCACTACAATAACAGGAGGGTTTGATCCACCTTGGTGAGCATACCTTAGCTTTATTCGGTTACCACCTACCATAGGCGGCTGATGCTGAGCAACACAGTCTTCCAAAATACTCGTCAATTGATTAGTAGACCACTTAGCCATTGCTGAGTCATAACCATCATCGATAGACTGATAAAGATCTCCTACTCCCGTTCCATGAAGTGCTGATATCATATGCGTATTCGCATAGTTTAAAAAGCTAAGACGACGATCAAGCTCACGACGAACCGACTCTCTTTCGTCCTTCGTCATGCCATCCCATTTATTAACCGCTAAAACAAGCGCTCGCCCAGAGTCGATAGCAAACCCGATGAGGTGGAGGTCTTGTTCTACAATGCCATCTCGGGCATCAATTACAATAACCACGACATTTGAATCTTCAATGGCCTGTAATGTTTTAATTATCGAAAATTTTTCAACGGCTTCTTTAATATTTTTCCTACGGCGAATACCCGCAGTATCTATCAAAGTATAAGGCTTACCACGCCGCTCATAAGGAATATAAATGCTATCCCTTGTTGTTCCTGGCATATCAAAAACAATAACGCGCTCTTCACCTAAAAGCCGGTTAACAAGCGTAGACTTACCAACATTCGGACGACCGATAATACCAATACGTACACCGCTTGGTTTGTTATCTTCTCCGGTTCCTTCAAGAGGATAATTTGCCATTACCTCTTCTATAAGTGACGTCATTCCTCTGTTATGAGACGCAGCCGTATGACGAATTTCCGTCATCCCCAATTTGTAAAAATCAAGGGTTGCAACATCAGGATCAAGGCCGTCTATTTTATTAATGACCAACAGCGCTTTTTTCTCGGTTTTACGGAGATGATCAGCGATCATTTCATCAGCAGGGGTAAGCCCGGCCCTTGCATCAACAATAAAGAAAACAATGTCGGCTTCATCAATCGCTTGCATGGACTGTTCAGCCATATAAGCATCAATCCCTTCCTCATCACCCGTAATACCACCGGTATCTATAACAATAAAGCGACGATCTTCAATTCGCCCTTCACCGTATTTTCTATCACGGGTAAGTCCGGGAAGGTCTGCAACAATCGCATCTCGTGAACGAGTTAAACGGTTGAATATGGTTGACTTACCAACATTTGGACGTCCAACCAATGCAATAACAGGTACCATTTAAAAGCCTCTACGGTGCAATCTTATAAGCAGCTAAATCGCCACTATTACTAAAAATAAAAAGCATGTCGTCATCAATTAACATGGGCGCTCTAACGCCATCACTATCAATCCGAATTCTCTCAAGAAAACGACCATCTATTTGTGATAAAAAATGAACATATCCTTCAAAGTCTGCCACAACCAAGGTGCTACCAAATGCCTTAGGGGCCGTCAGTTGTCGATACATCAAGTTTTCTTGTTGCCAGACTTCAGTACGTGTTGCCTGGTTATAAGCGACAACTACGTCTTCAGCCGTTGATACATAAACATTTCCAAAACCAATATCAACAGCCCGATAACTTGATTGCTGCTTTGACCAAATCTCTCTACCCGTCGGTAAATGAATAGCAACCAATTTACCCTGGTACGAAACACTATAAACAACATCATCTCGTATAATAGGCTGACCATCTATATCAACGAGCCGTTCAAGCTCTGTTCGCCCTTTAGGTATGCCTACTGAAGCACTCCAGACAGGTGCGCCACTTAGGTTCTGAAAGGCCATCATCTCACCATTAGCGAAGCCTGCAATACTAAAATCATCACCAATAACAGGGCTTGCTGTTCCTCTTATTGAAAGCACAGGTGCATTACTGTCGTATCGCCACATCAATTTCCCGTCAGCAGCATTGAGACTTACAACCTTTCCATCAATAGATTGAACTACTACCTGACGCCCATTACTAACTGGAGCCGATAGCACTTCACTAGTTACAGTAAACCGCCATTTTTCTGAGCCGTCTAAGCGGTCAACAGCAATTACATCGCCATGGTATGTCGCAAAGTATAAGTGATTAAGGTCACCCCCTAAAGCTCCACTAACGGGCTCGTCATATTCAGCATCCCAAATTTCTTCACCATCAGCCTTATTTAGCGCAAGTAAAAGGCCTTCATGGTCTATAGCGTAAATAAACTCATCAATAATTACGGGGGTCAATTTTAAATATTGGTCATCACTACCATTACCAATGGACTCATCCCACACTTCAATAATTTCAATTTCTTCATCAAAACTTTCAAGCTCCATTGGCTCATTTTCAAGCTCATCAGAACTACAACCAACTATCAGTAGCGCTGTTACTGAAACGAAGCACAGCACTAATATTTTGAAGCGTGCGCGCATTAAGCGCCCTCCTCAGAGATCCCAAGATCAGCCATTTTTAATGTCAGCATAGGACGTTGAGTACCACTCGCCTTCATTGCTTTATAGGCTTCACTGTAGGCATTCTTTGCACTTTCTATATCACCTGCACGGTTATAGATATCCCCTTTAATTTCAAGGTACATAGCAGCATACTCACCCGCATTTTTATCATCAAGTAAAGCGAGAGCATCATCTTTCTTTCCCTGGGCATCCAAAACTCTGGCCAAACGCCCTTGTACAAGCTTATTTAAGGAAGAGTCAGTATTACTTTTCAAAACCCATCGGAGCTCTGCTTCAGCAGCATCCAGGTCATTCTTGCTAACGGCACTTTTAGCTAAAAATAGGGCTGAATACCGTGCATACTCGCTACTTTCAAATTCGTTCTTAAGTTTATTAGCTATAAAGTCAGTTGTAGAGGCTGACTCCTCAGTTACATTTTCCCCAATAGCGACTTCTAATAACTGTTGGTACAGCATTGAAGCTTCATTCTTAGTGTTTTCTACATCTTGTTGGTACATTTTCCAGCCAAAAACAACCGCTAAAGCCAAGCCAACACCAATAATCAATGAGTTACCATTGTCTTTCCACCA
>ENA-OSET01005423-OSET01005423.1-sediment-metagenome-genome-assembly--contig:-NODE-5423-length-10760-cov-10.525508_pt1 | contig 10760 bp, 9 predicted proteins | sample MGYA00237882_ERZ534229 | MGnify/ENA primary metagenome ERZ534229 (study PRJEB26408, sample SAMN06266212) | sediment metagenome | isolation source: Hudson Canyon methane seep mesocosm | place...
AGAGCAGCCCTTCTAAAAACAAACCGGTTAAAAGCAGAGCACCGAAGAAAAAAAGATAAATCTCACGTCATCCTGCGGTTTAACCGCAGGATACCTTTTTCACAAACAACCACACCAGCACAGGAGTAACAACCAGACCGGTACTAACAATATCTAATACAGAATGATAATCCTGATAAACCATCAACCCTGCATAAAAAAGCATCGATAGCACAGTAAAAATCATCAGGCGAGTCCCCTTTAAAGCTAAAAACACAACAAATACTAACGCTAATGCCGTATGGGTGCTGTAATCAAGATCCAGTGATTGCCAAATCAAAAAATATTGGTCTATAAACATTAAACCGTAAATGTAAGCTACCGCCCCCCCCAACAGGGCAATATTGATCAATGCTTTTGAAATACCCACAACACGAACTATATTCACTAAAAAATAGAACGATATGGTCGCAAGAACCGGAATGTATAAATCAGCAATAAAATCTAATTGTTCATATGTCAGCATTATTTACCTCAACGGGTACATCAATTAAGCATCAGTGTTGCAGCGCCAGACAGTAATGAATATTTATGTGCCTCAGCTCGTGGTAATAGGCGCGAAAAGTAAAATGAAGCTGTGCGAATTTTACTTTTTAGAAAAGTATCACTTTGATGAACATCATCTGCAGCTAATAATTTAGTCGCTTTTATCGACATTTCCAACCAAAAATATGCCAGAGTCACATAACCACAGTACATCAGATAATCATAAGCTGCAGCCCCAATCTCTTCATGGTCTCTCATTGCTTTCATACCGATAGTTTGGGTTAGTTTAGGCCACTCTTTCGTATAGCCTGCAAGCTGCTCAATCATTTCTTTATGTACAGGGTTCGCTTTTTCTAACTGACATAACCTATGAAGTTTTTTCGTAAAAAGAAGCAAACTCTTACCTTGAGATCCCAACACCTTACGGCCAAGAAGGTCTAATGCCTGAATGCCCGTTGTACCTTCATAAAGTGTTGCAATACGGCCATCTCTATAAAGCTGCTCCACACCCGACTCTCTAATATAACCATGTCCACCAAACACCTGAATGGCCAGGCTCGATGATTCTAGCCCTGTTTCAGTGCAAAATGCTTTGGCAATGGGAGTTAAAAAGTTCAGCAGTTGCTTGCTTTCTTCTACATTAAAATCAGTTGAATGATTATCAACACCCTCTACATGATCCAGTAACTGAGAGCAATATTGATTCAACGCTCGCCCCCCCTCTGCGAATGCTCTTTGTGTTAACAACATTCTCCGAACATCAGCGTGCACAAGTAGTGTGTCAGCCTCATGGTTAGGCTCAACAATACCTTTAAGGCTTCTTCCCTGTCGTCTTTCAGACGCATAGTGATAGCTATGCTGGTAACAAACCTCGCTTAAACCAACGCCTTGCGATGCAGCCCCCATTCGCATTTCATTCATCATAATGAACATAGCCTTAATGCCTTTATTTAGCTCTCCAACTAAAAAACCTTTGGAATTTTCATAATTTATCGAACAGGTCGGATTACTATGAATCCCCATTTTTTCTTCTATTCCGATGCAATTAACATTATTAGGTTTATTACCTGTCGATCCTGTTAAGTAGGAAGGAACTAAAAATAGTGATAAACCTTTTACTCCCTCAGGAGCGCCCTTAACTCTAGCCAATACCAAGTGAATAATATTCTCACAGGCATCATGAGCCCCTGCAGAGATAAAAATCTTATTTCCGTTAATAAGGTAAGCATTACCTTCAGGCACCGCAGAGGTTCTAATTAACCCAAGATCTGAGCCACTATGAGACTCAGTTAATGACATACACCCAAGCCACTTTCCACTGATCATATTAGGCAAATATTGAGACTTAAGTTCATCAGAACCAAATTTAAGCAAAGCTCGTATCGCTGACATATTCAAGGCAGGAATCATGCTGAAGGCGTGATGAGCAGAGGTTATCATCTCTCCAGTGCATGCCGCTATTTGACTAGACAAATCTTGCCCGCCCCATTCTTCAGGCATAGATACCCCCATCCAACCAGCTTCTGCATAATTAAGAAATGCCGACGTCATTTCTTTGGGCAGTGAAACCTTCCCATCTTTAAATTGACACCCTTGCTCGTCACACGTTCGGTTAATAGGTGCGAGTTCTTTTTCTACAAACTGAGCGGCCTGATCGAGCACCAGAGAAGCATCTTGTGAATCATGGCTACTGCTCATGTTATTAAGCAGAAAACTCATATCGTCTAGGGGGGCTTTATAGCTGTGCATGGCATCCTCAAATATTGACCGCGTGTTTTTTTTAATTATGTTCAATGATTACATCCATCTCATTAACAAATGATAAGGAAGTGCATTCATAACCAAGGCAAACTATGAATAGTGACAAAAGAATTGCAAACTGAACCCACCCTGGAGATACCTTATGCATAACCACTTTCCCAACTTACTTAAGCCATTAGATTTAGGCTTTACCACGCTTAAAAATAGAGTATTGATGGGTTCTATGCACACGGGTCTTGAAGAAGCGCCTAATGGCCTGGAACGTATGGCTGCGTTCTTCAGCGAACGAGCAAAAGGGGGTGTTGGCCTTATCGTCACCGGTGGGTTTGGCCCAAGTGCAGCCGCTGCCACACACCCTCAGACAAATTTAATCAAAAACGAAGAAGATGCGTTGAAACATCGCAAAATTACCGATGCCGTACACAATGAAGGCGGAAAAATCTGCATGCAGATTCTTCATACGGGTCGGTATGCATTTAACCCTCAATCGTTAGCGCCATCCGCGATTAAAGCGCCGATTAACCCTTTCACCCCAAAAGAAGTGGGCGAAGAAGACATAGAGAAGCAGATTCAAGACTTCGTCAACTTATCGATATTGGCTCAAATCGGTGGTTACGATGGTGTCGAAATCATGGGCTCAGAAGGCTATTTTATTAATCAGTTTCTAGCCTTACGAACCAATCAGAGAGATGATGACTGGGGTGGCGATTATGAAAATAGAATGCGCTTAGCCGTAGAGGTCGTTAGACGAGTAAGAGAAGCCGTTGGTACTGACTTCATCATTATTTACCGACTCTCTATGCTAGATTTAGTGGAAGGCGGTAGTTCATTTGAAGAGATTGTTAAACTGGGTAAGGCGATTGAAAAAGCCGGCGTGACTATTATTAACACAGGAATAGGCTGGCATGAAGCCCGAATTCCAACCATTGCAACTAAGGTACCTCGAGCAGCTTTTACCTGGGTAACAGCTCGCTTCAAGAAAGAACTATCCGTTCCGTTGATCACTTCAAACCGTATTAACACGCCTGAAGTGGCAGAAGAAGTGCTAACACGTGGTGATGCCGATATGGTTTCAATGGCTAGGCCTTTCCTTGCCGACGCCGACTTTGTTAATAAAGCAGCCGAAAACAGAAGCGATGAAATCAACACCTGTATCGCATGTAACCAGGCTTGCCTTGACAATGTATTTAACGGAAAAATTACTAGTTGTCTGGTAAACCCTCGTGCCTGTCACGAAACAGAAATACAGTCGCTACCTGTAATAGAGTCGAAAAAACTGGCTGTTATTGGCGCAGGCCCTGCAGGAATATCCTTCGCTACTGCGGCTGCAGAACGAGGCCACTCAGTTACTTTATTAGATGCTGCGGATCATATTGGAGGACAGTTCAATGTGGCTAAACAAGTACCAGGTAAAGAAGAGTTCTATGAAACAATTCGATACTTCGAAAAGAAAATTGAAACAACAGGCGTTAACACAGTACTAGGAAAACATGTATCAGTAGATGACCTCAACAATGGTGATTTTGATGAAGTGATTATTGCCACAGGCATTAAACCAAGACTTCCTGAAATAGAAGGGGTTGATCACGCCAAAGTAATGAACTACCTGGATGTTCTGAAACATAAGCAGCCCGTTGGAAAGAAAGTTGCTGTTATAGGAGCTGGAGGTATCGGGTTTGATGTCTCTGAATACCTTAGTCACGAAGGTGAAGCGACCAGTCAGAATATTGAAGCCTTCATGAAAGAATGGGGTGTAGATATGACAATGCAGGCACGAGGTGGAATTGAAGGAGTAGAACCTCAGGTTGAAAAATCACCAAGAGAAATTTACTTATTACAGCGTAAAAAATCAAAAATTGGCGCTAAACTAGGTAAAACCACAGGCTGGATTCATCGCGCAGGGTTAAATAACAAAGGCGTAAATATGATTCCAGGCTGCAGCTACGACAAAATTGATGATCAGGGCATACACATTACAGTGGGCGACAATAAGCAAGTTCTCGACGTCGACAATGTGATTATCTGTGCAGGCCAAGACCCATTACGCGATTTAGTTGAAGGGTTGGAGAAACCCTATCACCTTATTGGTGGTGCTGACGTAGCGGCTGAGCTTGATGCCAAACGCGCTATTGACCAAGGAATAAGATTAGCTGCAACGATATAATCCTAGAACCTTAAAATATAGCACCTTAAAATAGGCCAAACACTCACTTTTTATAGGTCGGGATTACTTAATGCATCTGCATTGGGTAACCCGACTTTACATTAAATCAGTGAGTGGATCTCTACAGGAATTATCATTTATGCAAAGCTGGTTAAATATGGCTTGCTCTCTAATTTCAACAAAGTTTGGTAACGCATCTAGAAACAACTTGAAGGCCTTTTCTCTTAAACCTTCATCCAACATTTTGTTTATTTCTGAAATAATCATTCGCCCCGTCTTTGTGTTGGGGCAGCTCGCTCTTATCGGCGCAAAGTTACTTCCTTCTAGCAACATTAAATACTCTAGGGGCTGCTTAGTTTGCTCTTTTGCAAATATATGAAACTCTTCTGGAAAAATTAAAACACTATCAATATTTCGGTTAAGGATGCTTGCCATTTTTAACATACTGACAGCCCCTTCCGAAGCACTCATGTAACCTATTTTAGTACCTTGCTCATGTTTACTTCTTTCTATAATTTCGCTCATTTGTCCAAACAGAGGACGACCATCTAATATCAACAGGTTTCCAGCAGTCTTTGTTGCTTCAATAACATCTAAAATGGAAACAATTCTTTTCTTCCCGTTATTTGATAATTTTTTATAAAGCTCAGGCCGAACCGCAACGCCATAATCTACTGTATTGATAATAGAATTTGAGTAAACTCGATGGCTCGTCTCCGGCAACTTCCAACTTCCAGAACTACAAAATTTATCGTTTCGGGGGTCTTGCATATCGTTCTTCCATCGCGCAGCACTAGTCAAAACAATATTGTTTTTGAAGCCTGCTTCGATATAAGCATTAACCAGATCATAACCAATTCCCTGACCTGACTCGGAACCAAATGGTGGAATATTAAAGGTGTACCAAGAATATGGAGACCCACCGAAAGTTGGCGAGCAAAAAGACAATAGCAAAAGAGTAAAAACAAAAGATGATGTTATCTTTCTTGAATTTATTAAAAGTATGTTAATCACCTTCACTGTAAATATCTCACGCTATGGGGTACCTGATTAGTTTAATACAGGCAGTCAAGTAAACAAAAAATAAAAGGACCAGACTCCAAGTCACTAGTTGAGCAATAATATTTGCTAGAAATATACTCCAACAGTCTCTCCCTCCTTCTTTTTCCGCCCTTATCTCCAATATCAAATTTAAGCAAAACTCTTCTTATCTACTACAATTTAAACCAATGACTGTGTGATAGAAGGCTATGTATAACTGGTTTCGAAAATACGATGTGTTGGTTGCTCAGCGATAAAGCTTTTATGAATTTAAGCTGCTGGCTGAGACCAATGATACAAGAGGTTAAGCAAAATGAAAAATTTGAAACTGGGTTACAAAATTTTTGTGTTGTCCATAATCATCATCGTGGCCTTTACTCTCACTATTAGCTGGGTCTATTCCAGCGCAAGAAGTCAGCTGTATTCTGGCAAAAACCAGGAGATCCAGCATATCGTTGAGTCGGCTTGGGGTGTTATTGACCATTATGTTAAACAAGCTGAACAAGGTGTAATGACCCAAGAAGAGGCACAAACTGCCGCCAAGGATACCATTCAGGCAATCCGTTACGACGGAACCAACTACCTCTGGATCAACGATACCACTCCGGTGATGGTCATGCATCCGATCAAACCGGCTCTCAATGATAAAGACCTCTCGGCCGTTAAGGACCCGAATGGCAAATATCTTTTTCTGTCAATGGTAGAAATAGTTAAAACAAATGGTTCCGGATTTGTCGACTACGTCTGGGACAAGCAGGGTTTCGATGAGCCCGTAGCAAAAATTTCCTTTGTTAAGTTAGTTCCAACCTGGGATTGGGTGATTGGCAGCGGTACTTACCTAGATGATATAGAAGCAGAGCTTAACAAAATCTTCTACCAGGTGATTGTTGCCATGGTGCTGGCTGTCTTTCTTTCCTTGCTGTTAGTTTACTTTATTACTCGCAGTATCTCCGTACCAGTCGGCCAGGCAGTCGAAATGATTCAGCGCCTGGAAGATGGAGATCTCACTACAGAACTCAAACTAGACCGCCGAGACGAGATCGGACAAATGAGCAAAGCGCTTAATTCAATGAGTGCCAAATTAAGAGAAGTGGTTGCACAGATCCAAACGAACTCGGACCAGATATCTAATGCTGCAGGCCAAGTGAGCGACACGGCTAATTCCTTGAGCGAAGCGACCTCTGAACAGGCCGCTAGCCTCGAACAGACCAGTGCTTCGATTGAACAGATGGGGGCTTCAATTAGCCAGAATAGTGAAAATGCCTCGACTACCGACACGATTGCTACTGATTCAGCCAGTGCTGCATCAGCAGGCGGCAAGGCAGTTGCAGGAACCGTTGAAGCAATGACGGAAATTGCCGAAAAAATCACAATAATAGAAGACATTGCTTACCAGACAAACATGCTAGCGCTTAATGCGGCCATTGAGGCGGCACGAGCTGGCGAGCATGGAAAAGGGTTTGCAGTAGTCGCGGCTGAAGTCAGAAAGCTTGCAGAGCGAAGCCAAGTTGCCGCTTCAGAAATCAGTACCCTCACCGATAACAGCGTAAAAGTAGCTGAAAGAGCCGGTTCACTATTGGAAAAAATGGTCCCAGAAATAGCCCGCACAGCCGAATTGGTGCAGGAGATCACCGCCGCTTCAGAGGAACAATCAAGTGGTGTCGGACAGATCAACAGTGCGATGCAGCAACTTGACAAGGTAACCCAACAAAACGCAGCGGGTTCCGAAGAACTGGCAGCAACAGCTGAGGAGATGCAGGCGCAGTCCCAAAATTTACTAGATGTAGTATCCTTTTTCCGTATGACAACCTCCAGAACGGCAAAAGGTACAAAAGCTAGTGTATCTCATGAAACCAAGTCTGTTAGATCAACTACAACAAAAACTGATGATGGGGTTGATGAATCGAAGTTTGAACGCTTCTAACCGTAGGAATGTATGCCTTATCCACTTTTCTTTCTCAGCCTGGAAAGAGTGACTGGGGTAACACCAAGATAAGAAGCAATTTGATATTGAGGAATTCGCTTTATTAAATCGGGGTATTCTTTGCAAAACCAACGATAACGTTGTTCAGCATTACCTAGTAATAACTGGGCATCCCGGCGAGCACTTCTCAAATATATCTGCTGCATAAATTTAATTTCGAATCGAAGCCAGTCAGGCTTGTCGTAACCGACCTCATGAAATTTCCGATAGTCCGCCACTAGCAGTTCTGAAGGCTCCAGTGCCTGTATATAATATTGGCACGCATCATTACTCACCATTGAACTAACCGGGCCAACTAAACGACCTTTATCATAAAAGCCTTCATTCACCTCATTACCGGCATGATCGATATAATATATTCGCATCAAGCCACTCACGATAAAACAAAACTGACTGCAATGTTCCCCTGCCTTTACCCAGTCTTCATTTGCCTCTAATGTCTTAATTGAGAACAGCTCAGTAAAACCAACCCAATCAGACACTTTAGCCTGAAACTGTTCTTCAAGACTCTTTTTCATCGTGCCAAGCGCTTGCGCTTCACAATCTACTTTGTGCTGTGACGTACTATATTCAGACAAGCCTGTGTGCCCTAGTCTATTTGTGAGAAACGATCATCTCCGGAATTTTACTCAAAGGTACTTCATAGTCAATAGCCCCCAATTTAACCGCTTCCTGTGGCATGCCGTACACCACGCAGGTCGCCTCGTTTTGCGCTATTGTTTGGGCTCCAGCATCGTGCATTTCCTTAATACCCTTCGCGCCATCATCCCCCATTCCAGTCATGATAATTCCTTGAGCGTTACCACCTGCATATTTTGAAACTGAACGAAATAGTACATCAACAGAAGGTTTATGACGACTAACCAACGGTCCATCCTTCACCTGTACGGAAGCGCCAAATTGAGTAGTATGCAGCATCATATGTTTACCACCTGGTGCAATAAGCACCCGCCCTGGCAGCAAGGCATCATTATCCTCTGCTTCCTTAACCTCTACCTGGCACAACTCGTTCAACCGATTGGCAAATGTATGAGTAAACTTTTCTGGCATATGTTGCACAATCAGAATAGGTAAGGTGTTAGCAGGAAGTGCGGTTAATACCGCTTCGAGCGCCTGAGTTCCTCCTGTAGAAGCACCGATGGCAATCAAGGCTCCCGCTTTTTTTGTATTGCCCCTTGTCGCTGAGCTTAACATAACATCAGCTGTCAATTTTTTAGAAACCTTTGGAATAGCACTAATTGGTTTTAATTTAACCCCGGCCATATTGGCCTTCGCTGCCGTACGAATAGCAGAAATAAGATCTCCTGAAGCGTCAGTAAGTGAATTTTTAAGGTTAACTTTCGGTTTAGCAATAACATCAATCGCGCCAAGACTAAGTGCCTTCAAAGAGGTTGTTGACCCCTCTTCAGTCAATGTAGAACACATAATCACAGGAGTTGGCCGTTCAGTCATAATTTGCTTTAAGAAGGTTATGCCATCCATGCGAGGCATCTCTACGTCGAGGATTATTACATCAGGCCAGTCTTTCTCCATTCTTGATTGTGCAAAAATAGGATCCTGAGCGGTACCTATGACCTCAATACCAGAAATACCTTTTAGCATCGCAGTAAGTACTGTTCTTACAACCGCAGAGTCATCAACAATGAACACCCTTATACTCATTCACTCCCCCTTTAATCCAAAAAAATTCTTGGAGCCTAAGTAATTATCTTCTGTAATGGTTCATGTTTGACCCATACATGGCCAGAGCTTACATCAAAAACAATACGTCTATGCCCCGCGCCCCCAACGTGTGACACGATCGGAGGTATTCCTTTTTCAGAAAGAAGGTTTATAGCGGCTTCAATATTTTTTGAGCCTATCAATTCATTTTCTTCCTGTGTTGAGTCTACAATCATATTGCCTCCTCCAAATATCTTTGCATGATACTCTTCGAGGTTCGTTCCTCGCATTTCCACCTCTATTTCAAACAGAGCCATCGCTGCATCTAAATAACGTCCATCGAGTGTAGAGTCAGTGCGAATTACCCTATCAGGCGCTCTCCTCCCTGGAAGAACAAAATGACACATCCCCCCTATTCTAAGAAAAGGGTGCCAAAGAGTAATGGCAATACACGACCCCAGTATTGTGTTTATTTGGCAATCAGATTCACCAAAAAAAAACTCTCCAGGGTAGAGAAAAGGTTTATTAACGCCTTTGCCAGTATAGCTGTACTCTTTAGGTCCCTCTTCCGGTGTTTCTGGAACTGCTTTCATTTAACCAACCGCTCTAAATTTTCCGGTACACGGTAGGTATAACTGTTTCCAGCCCATCGTGGATTCCTTTTAGTGATTCTGAATGCCCAATAAACAGATAACCCTCTGGTTGCAACTGCTCCACAAGCTGTTTGATAATCTGCTTTTTGGTCTCTACATCAAAATAAATTAAAACATTGCGTAAGAATATGATATCAAAAAGGCCTAAATTTCTTAGGGGCATTTTCAAATTCACAGACGAAAAAGTAACCTTTTTTCGCAATGTTTTATCTACCAAAAGGGTGCCGTCATGTTCACCGACCCCCTTAAGGCAATATTTACGTAGGTACTCCTTAGGTATTCCATCGATACGATGTAGTTGATAGTGCCCTTGTTGTGCCGTTTTAAGTACACGACTACTAATATCAGACCCGAAAATCTCCCATGGATGATTTCCAAGCATATCGTCCAACAGCATGGCGATGCTATATGCCTCCTCACCAGTAGATGAAGCAGCACTCCATACCCGGAGTGTTTTTCCTCCTTTCCATTTAGGAAGAACCTCTTTTTCCAGAAAAGAAAAGTGTTTGGGTTCTCTGAAAAAGTAGGTTTCGTTTGTTGTAAGCAAGTCTATTACAGCTTGACGTTCCCCCTCTTGCGAAGAAGCGATCACCAACTCAAAATATTCCTTAAAAGTGTTAAGCGAATAATGACGGAGCCTTTTGCTCAGGCGAGATATAACCAGCGTCTTTTTTTCATCACTCAGGCTAATACCCGTTTGATCATAAATAAACGCTCTGAACGAACTAAATTCACTATCTGTAATTTCAAACTGAAGCATCGGTAAATTTACTACTCAGTTGTCCATAAAAAATGGCCATCCCGCTGTGCCTAAGCAAGAGAACTAAACTAAAGAGGCTTCCCCTCCAGCTGATAACTCTGCAACCGAAAGAATATTTTCAATATCCAGAAGTACCAACAGTTGATCATTAACTTTACCCATACCACTAATGAAGTCTGTACGAATTTTAGTACCGAACGAAGGGGTAGG
>ENA-OSET01005425-OSET01005425.1-sediment-metagenome-genome-assembly--contig:-NODE-5425-length-10758-cov-13.397903_pt1 | contig 10758 bp, 7 predicted proteins | sample MGYA00237882_ERZ534229 | MGnify/ENA primary metagenome ERZ534229 (study PRJEB26408, sample SAMN06266212) | sediment metagenome | isolation source: Hudson Canyon methane seep mesocosm | place...
CTTATATTAAGGTGTTCTGCTGTTTTTTTATTGGTATAAGCTTCTGCTATTAGCTTCAAAATTTCAAGTTCTCGATTAGTCAAGGTGTTAGATACAGGTTCTGTTACTTCTTTTTTTGAATGGTGCAGATAGTGGCGTACAACCTTGTCTGAAGCTGCGGGGTCAAGGTAGGTTTTGTTCTTTAGTACCACCGTGATAGCCCTTGTCAATTCAGCATAGTTGGCGTCCTTTAATACATAACCATTTGCGCCAGCAGCTAATGCTTCATGTATATAATCTTCTGTATTATGAATAGTTAATACCAGAATCTTTAAATCTGGCAGACGCTTTTTTAAAACTTTAATAACTTCCAGACCACTCATTTTAGGCATTGTCAGGTCTAGTAGTAGAATATCAGGCGGATCTTTACGCACCACATTGATTATATCCATACCATCCTCGCCTTCTCCTATAACCGAGAATAGAGGGTTGGTGGATAATAGAGATTTAATTCCTTCTCTAAAAATAGCATGATTATCGCCAATGCAAATAGTGTGTTTTTTATTCATGGGGTATGAATTTAATATCAGAATAAGGCCAGTAGTTATTGTTCAGCCACATATCAATTTAACAACTGAGTTGTCATTCTAGCAAATTTATAGGGTTTAATTAATAAAAAACTAACAAAATAAAATGAGAAATTGATTTTAAAACGATTGATATTGAGAATATATTGAATATAAAACTTTAAAAACCCTACCTATTTCAAGAAGCCTTTTAATAAAAATACATGGTTCACCCTAGAGGCAGTGTATGTTTAGCGTGCTAGCATTAAGGATTATGGAGTAATAATCCTTAGTGAAATAAATTTAGCTTGCAGGAAAATATCGATATGGAAAAAATTAGTACTTACTTAAGGGTCGCGAGTATAGTGGTTTTTATTGCTTACACCATTAGAGATAAGCACTTGTGATTAAGATTCTAGTCATCGAAGATAACAAAACATTTTTGAGAATGTTTTCTCAAATGCTTTTGGGCAGGTTTTCAGCTATAACTATTGTTGAAGCAGTCGATTGTGCTGATGCTTTTGATAAATTTAAGACACAACAATTTGATTTAGTTTTTACAGATATTAACCTTCCAGATGGCAATGGTTTGGAGTGTGTAGGAAAAATAAAAATCCTGCGCCCCGAGACAGTTGTTGTGGTCATGTCACTTTCAGATCTTCCAGAATACCAATTTGCAGCAATTGAGGTCGGTGCAAACTATTTTATCTCAAAGCACAGTCTGAATGAACCTGGTGTTGTTAATTTGCTGGATACTTTGTTTTTAGATTTGAGAAGCTAGTCTTTATTGTCTATAGGGAAGAGCAGGTTTTAGGTTTATCGAGATGATTAAAAATAATGCATCTTATATTTTCTTGATTCCCCATAAGCTTCAGCCATTTGAGCTCACCCCTGGTCCCGTCATACCAGCAGGGATCGCTGGTATCCAGTGTATAGGGATGTACGATCTGAATCATTAGCATATACAATCATTCCATCCCTGGATACTGGATCTCGGCACAAATCTGTCTGGAGCAGATTTGCATTGACCCAAATGGCATTATGCAGGATAGAAAAATGTGAATCCCTGCCGAGATGACGTATAACAGTTAAGCTGGCTATTGTATGAAATAGCTGAAACTCGTACGTAATCAGCATTTTAAGTCGGAGCAATCACCCAGTTACAAGTAACAAGCAAAACCAAGCTAAACGTCATACTGGCAGGGAACGCCAGTATCCAGAACACAGGGATGTGCTTCAGTCATTTCACGATGATCGTTGTTAACATCCATGTCACTGGATCTCGGCATCCATGCCAAGATGACGGTTTTAGGCAGGGTAGCGATAACAATAAATAAATTGAACCTTTGTTACTTAGAAGGAAGCTATTTGCAGAGGGGGGGGGCTTACTTGAACTGGCTGGTGATGGAGAATAATCTGTAAAACACAGGATTTAAAATTCAAAATAAACATAATAATTTTGAATTTAAATTCAAAATACATATAATATTTGTATTGTTACCATTTGGCCTTAAAACTATCATGATAGAAAGACAGCTTTTTTCTACGATTAAAAACAAACTCTTTAAAGGAAAGGCTATTGTTATTTTTGGTGCCAGGCAGGTCGGAAAAACGACTCTTATAGAGCAAATTATCACATCTTATAGACAGGAAACTCTGGTTTTAAGTGGGGATGAGCCTGATACTCGAGAGCTATTAGAAAAAATCACTTCAACACAGCTTAAAATGATGATTGGTAATAATAAGATCATCTTTATTGATGAGGCGCAACGAATTACCAATATAGGGCTGACTCTTAAGCTTATTACCGACAAAATAAAGGATGTTCAGGTTATTGCCACAGGCTCATCTGCATTTGATCTTGCTAATAAAACAACGGAGCCATTAACAGGGAGGAAGTTTGAATATAAACTTTTCCCGCTGTCTTTTGCAGAAATGGTAAAACATCATGGCTGGATTGAGGAAAAACGCTTACTTCAGCACCGTCTTATCTACGGATACTATCCTGAAGTCGTCAATCAGCATGATATCAATGATGCAAAAGAATCATTGAAACTGCTTACTGAAAGTTATCTTTATAAAGATATTTTTAGCTTCGAAGGGATAAAAAAGCCGCAATTACTGGATAAATTAGTCAGAGCGCTTGCACTTCAGATAGGTTCAGAAGTCTCATTTCAGGAATTGGCCAGACTTACCGGTTCAAATAGTCACACCGTTGAAAAGTATATAGATATTCTGGAAAAGGCTTTCATCGTCTTTCGTCTGCCTTCATACAGTAAGAATGTAAGAAATGAACTTAAAAAAAGTAAAAAAATATACTTCTATGACAATGGCATAAGAAATGCCATTATCGGCAATTATACTCAAGTTGAATCACGGACTGATATGGGAGCTTTATGGGAAAATTTCCTGGTCAGTGAAAGGAAAAAACATTTAGCTTATCAACAAGATTTTGCCACGCGTTCATACTTCTGGCGAACTCAGCAACAGCAAGAAATTGATTATTTAGAAGAAAGGCATGAAAATTTACAAGCATGGGAGTTTAAATGGAGCCCAAAAACCAGAGCAAAATTCCCCCTTACTTTTTTAAAGGCATACCCTGATAGCACAACAGAGTTTGTAAATATTGATAGTTTTGAGAAATTTGTTGGTGTTGGTGTTGGTGTTGAGTTGATTGATGAATGACTTGAGGCAGGCACCTTTAAAGTGACATAATTTTATTGTTATTTACCATTATTCTGGAGCGAGTTGGTTTGTCTAAAATACCCATTGAGATCCATTTCCTGTATTTAATAACGATAACTTAAAACTGAAATAATTGTAACTCCAAAAAGACTTGTGTGGCATGATAGTTGATTACTAAATTCACAGACTCCTAGCTGCAACACCGTTTAAGAAAAGAAAAAGTTTATAGGTGATAGAGCACACGCTACTTTTATAAGTGATTGTAATTTAAGGTACAAATATTTTGGAGATATGCATGGATTTGCAAGATAGTTTAAGAAAAATATCAACTGAGTGGAAGGCGGAAACATCTAAACAATTTAAAGACAATCAACTTGCTAACTTTATTCGTACAGACTTTAAAGATACTGTTGAAAATATAGTCAATAATGGTAATTCTTACCTCATAAAAAGTAGTGCTGGAGCTGGTAATTGGGCAAATATTTCTTGGTTATCAATATTAGATAAGACAATTACGAAATCTACTCAAGAGGGGGTTTACCCCGTCTATTTATTTAGGGCTGATGGAAGTGGGGTTTATTTATCTCTAAACCAAGGGACGAGTGGACCAATAAATAGGTTGGGAATAAAAGAGGCAAAAAAGAGAGAAATCCATATATCGAGAGTTATTCATTCTGAAATTGAAGGGTTAAACAATTGGAGTGATAGCTCTTTAGATTTACGTGCAAATACCTCTCTAGGAAAGTCGTATGAGAAATCAAACATTGCTGCAAAGTTTTATCCAATAGAGGAATTACCGTCGAGTAAATTATTAATTGAAGATTTACTTCACCTTCTTACAGTATATGAAAATATTGCAAAAATATGGCCAACTATCGAATACCCTAACATAGAAAATGGGAGTTCTCAGATAGTTAGTTTTTCGTGTTTTGAAACTGACATTGAAAGAAGTGGTCTTATATTTTTATCATCTTTTTCACTCCGATACATTGCTTCCCTCCAATCAAAGCCCTTCATAATCCTAACAGGCCTATCAGGCTCAGGAAAAACAAAACTAGCAGAAGCCTTCTCATTATGGATCACAGAGTCTAAAGAACAATATTGCATGATTGCGGTAGGTGCAGACTGGACAAATAGAGAGCCATTATTGGGTTTTCCTAATGTGCTTGAGCAAGGAAAATATATCAAGCCAGATTCTGGTGCGTTGGACTTGGTCCTTCGTGCGCAGAGAGATTCAGAAAAGCCTTATTTTCTGATTCTGGATGAGATGAATATGTCTCATGTAGAGCGTTATTTTGCTGACTTCTTATCGGCTATGGAATCTACTGATAGAATGATTACACTTCATCCTGATACTGAAGAATGGAATGAATGTGATGTTCCAGCTTCGCTTAAATTGCCAGAAAATTTGTTTATTATAGGTACTGTAAATATTGATGAAACGACCTATATGTTTAGCCCTAAGGTACTTGATCGAGCGAATGTGATTGAGTTTCGTGTTTCAAATTCTGAAATGAAGTCTTATTTTGATGCTCCTAAAGTTTTGGATATGGAGTCTCTTCGAGGGGCTGGTGCATCAATGGGTACTAGTTTTGTTGCTAAAGCAAAAGAAAAAGGACAGATTGCGGAAGGTCTTAAAGATAAGCTGATGCCTTTCTTTGAAAAGCTACAAGAGGCAGGTGCTGAATTTGGTTATCGTACGGCTTTGGAGATAAGCCGTTTTGTAGCTATTTATACCGATCTGGCTAAAGATAATAGCGTTGATGAAAATGAAGTGATTGATGCGGCAATTATGCAAAAACTATTGCCTAAGCTTCATGGTTCACGAAATAAGATTGAGAAAATTTTGAAGGCTTTGGGAGGTTTATGTCTTATAAGTTCTGACAAATTGGCTTTTCAAACTGAAATTGTTGAGGACGATATTAAATACCCGCTTTCTTATCAAAAGCTTAAACGAATGCATGCGCGAGTGATTGCTGATGGCTTTACCAGTTTTGCTGAAGCGTAGTGCAATATTATTGGGGTAGGAGGGGCCTATTGGCCGCGACCGAGACAAGATCAAGAGCTATCGCGGCCAATAGGCCCCTCCTACCGTAATATTTGATTTTTTTAGGGATATGATCGATGCAGGCGCCTTGTAGTGTGGATGAAGTTAAAATTGAGTTTGGTGATGGTGTGGTGCTTATCATTAATTCTGAGACAGCTGTCGAGCACAATACCTTACTTGATATTAGCGATGAGCTTACTGTTGAAAATGCGGAAGAGTCGATTCAGCTGTTAGAGGGAGGCGCTTATGAATATGAGCTACCTGAGGGGTATTGTTTAAGCTCTGTTTCTGGAATTATCCAACCGTCTAAAAGGAACAGGCACCGAGGACGAATTACCCCTAATATTTATGTTGGCAGGTTGTTACTAACCATTGAACATGCAGAAATTGAAAGCATTGAGGTTGCAGTAGAAGTTAGATCAATAAAAGCAGAATATCGTAGTGAGTATCGCAAGATGCTGGAAGATATTACTGGCGAGTGTACAGAATTACTCATGTTGCATTCATCGCCTGTTACCCAAAAATTTACTGTGGACTATCAAGCTGACTCAGCAACTTTGTATCAGCGCTTTGCTTTTGTGCAATCCATTGTTGATTCTGATGATTTTCGTAATGCAGTGCATCGGGTTATTTCTATGCCGGTTACTGCCTGGAGTCATCATATTGAGGATATGGATATTCGTCGTTGCCGCCGACTTGGATCAAAACAAATTCGCCAGATTGCTTCTCGCAGTGGCCGTATTAATCTACCTGAAAATCATGTTTTATCAAGCAGATTAAGTTCTGTTCCATCAAGGTTAACAACGGAAATTAAAATTGATACGGTGGATACCCCTGAAAACAGGTTTGTAAAATATGTATTAAAAGAGTTTGAGCGGTTTTGTGGTTCTCTTTGTCTTCATATTGAAAAAAATCAAACTGATCCATTAAAGCGACCTCATATTTATCATCAGGCTAAGAAGCTTGAAATGCGTTTCTCAGAATATTTAAACCATAATGTTTTTCGTGAAGTATTGGAACCAACTTCTCTGCCGTTAAATAGCCCTGTACTGCAACGAAAAGAAGGGTATCGGGAAATACTGCGCGTCTGGCTAATGTATGATCTTGCTGCAAAACTGGTTTGGCATGTTTTGGATGATTCCTATCATATTGGGAAGAGAGATGTTGCTACCTTATATGAGTATTGGCTGTTTTTTAAATTACTGCGGCTGGTTGAGGGGGTTTTTAAAGTTGATGCTAAAGAAACCAGGGCGCTGATTAAGGAAACCAGAGATGGGCTGGGCCTGCAGTTGAAGGCAGGAAAGCATACGGCCATTAAAGGTGAGTATGATTATAAGGGGCGAGAACTCTGTATTAAGTTTAATTACAACAGAACTTTTGCTCATTCATATTATCCTGAAGCGGGTAGTTGGACGCAACAGATGAGGCCTGACTACACGCTTTCTCTATGGCCAAAAGCATTTAGTGAGGAAGAGGCTGAGCAGCAAGAATTGATTGTTCATATTCATTTTGATGCTAAATATAAGGTTGAAGGGTTAGAGTATTTAAATTCAGAAAGTAGTATGGATTTGAGTGAAGAAAAAGAGATGCAGAAAAAAGGGAGGTATAAGCGGGCGGATTTGTTAAAAATGCATGCTTATAAAGATGCCATTCGCAGAACTGTTGGTGCTTATGTGCTTTATCCAGGTACTCAGTCTTATGAACGAAAAGGTTTTCATGAAATTATTCCGGGATTAGGGGCATTTCCTGTTTCACCTTCTAATAATGCTGATGGTTTGGATGCTGTTGCTGATTTTATTCATGAGGTGGTGGATCATTTTACCAATCGAGCGTCTCAGCGTGAGCAGTTGTCATACCATCAGTATGCAATTCATAAGGGCGCTAAATCTGGTGATGTGCATGAGGTGATGCCTGAATATTTAATTTCTGAATCAAAGGTAAGAGTCGCACCGCCTGATGAAGCGTCGGTATTGGTTGGGTATTATAATGCTGATCAATATCAATGGATTAAAAACAAGGGTTTATATAATATTCGCCTTGATACAAAGGGTTTGGCTATGTATGGGGTTAAAGAGGCTGGCGCTAAATATTTATTGCTACGCGGCTCTGGTAATACAAAAGCCTCTGAAATTTGGGAAATAACAGGGGAGGCTCCCGTACCTATTAGTAAAGAGGATTTAATTAAACTGGACTATCCCAGGGAGCCAAGTTGTAATCACTATCTTCTTTATCAGCTTAAATCTATTGAGGGTGGTTCTTTTGGGGTGACAGCGTGGGATATAACAAAGTTATCGGGTTATTGTGCTGGCCGAGCTACTTCTACTCGGCCTTTTGCGACGACATTAACTGAACTTTCCAGGGTTGTTGTTTTGTAAGCAGTGGGTAAGTAAAAATAGATGTAAGTTTTTCTTTTCTACAATGATTCTGCAATGCTATTCAATGAGCTATTAGTAATAATAATTATGGTAATAAGGCCCGTACCGATAGTAAGGATAGTAATACCGAGGATAGGGGTAAAACCTGTCATCTAGCTGTTGTTGAGCAGGCCATAGATGAATTTTCTCAATGGTTAACAAAGGGAGGCTTAAGGTTTTCTTGCCTATTTTATGTTTTATTTCCCCTGATAAAATACCCGTTACGGTAAATTCCGTGCCTTCTTTAAAAATGGCGGGATCTAAAAACTGAGGGCTGGTCATGGCAAACCTGCCTTCAGTTTTTCTATCTATTCGAGGTCTGCCGTAATTGCTGATAGGGTAAAACAAAGCCTGGATCTGGCTTGAGTCTTTTTCGTTAAGCACGTTGATTATTGTGCCGCCCCAGCGCAAGGGCATGTCTTTATAGGCTGTTATGTTGGTGTTGACTAGGCTTAAATGGGTGGTTGCGTAGGTGTTGTCACGCATTGCGTGAGGGAGTCCAGAGCAAGCGCTTAGGAGCAGGATAAAAGAGAGTGGGAGCCATTTCATAATATTAACTCAGTGTTAGTAGCAATATTAAGTGGACAATAGATATAGCTAGAAGTTCTGAACAAATAGGTCTTGTTGAGGGTGGGATGGAGGCTTAGTGATAAGCCTCCTGGCTATTTATTACATTGCGCTACCGCACTTTCCTTCGCCGCACTTTCCTTCCATATCTTTGCCTGTTTTGCTTGCTTTAGGCATGGGCTTATTACCTGCGCATTTACCTTCAGCAGTTTTTTCTTCTGAGCCTTTTTGCATGGCGCTACCGCATTTTCCTTCGCCACATGAGCCGCCTTTCATTTTATCTGAGCCGCTGCTATCTGCTTCTGCAGTTTGCATGTAGCCTGTCGATAGCTCAGTCATTGAAAATGGGTTTTCGTTTAAATCTAAAGTATTTTCAGCTTGTGCTACAGTTGAAGCTAAGCCAGTAACAAAAGTGCTTCCAATGGCGATTGCTAGAGGTGCTTTGTTTGATTTTTTCATGATTTTTCCTTTACTAAACAAAAATAAATAAAATTCTTAAGGCTAGGTATTTTTAACTAGTCCTACTGTAAGTCGGATAGATTCTAATAAGCTTACAGAATAATATAAGATTTTGCTAATTTCTTTGTCAGGAAATTAAAATACAGATGTAGAGGGTGTTGCAGGGGGGGGGAGATTGTAGGCCTTTCATCAGGAGATGAAAGGCCTGAACATCTTCTTATTCGAAGTTGTTATCGTATCTTTTAACAGCTTGAAGTGCTTGTGCATTACTTTCAAGAGTAGTTGATGCGCCAGCTAGTGTTAAGTGATCAGTTTCACGATCTTTTAGTACTAATACTAAAGTGATAGATAGAACTGTCATGATTGCAAATACAGTTGTGAAGTTACTTTTTTCTTCTTTATCAGCCATTTTTAATTCCTCGGTATAGTGTTGTTTTAATTTAAGCTCTCTTTCCTCAAAGAGAGGCAATCTAAGGCTTTTAGATTGCTTGTCGATATTTGTTTTTATTTTTTCGACGGGTTTATTTAATCATTTTGGGTATTTTATGTCAAAGTATTTGTACTGTTTTATTAAACAGTCTGTTTCATTAGGTGGTGCTAATAAGCGATTTTTCTTATTAGTGTTTGTTTTTATAGGGAAAATTTGTTATTTTTTGAAAAATAAATAATTAGAGGTAGTGTGAATGTTTGAGATTGCAGAGTTAGGTAATGCCGTTAAGAAGTCTGTTTATATAGATCAAGTGCCTGAGCTTCGCACACAATTATTGTTGGCACAGCAAAAAGTTAAGAATAGTGACTTTGCTGTCATTATTTTGATATCTGGTGTTGATGGTGGTGGTAAAGGCGATGTTATCAATTTATTGAATGAATGGATGGATCCGCGGTACATGAGGACCGTTGCTTTTGGTCAGCCTTCTGATGAAGAGCTTGAGAGGCCTAAATTTTGGCGATATTGGCGTACTTTGCCTGCCAAAGGTGCAACGGGGCTTTATGTGGGGTCATGGTATAGCAACCCGCTTTCTGATCGGGTTTATGGAAAGATTGATGATGCTCAGCTGCATTTGGAATTAATGCAGGTAAGGCAGTTAGAGCAGGAATTGATTGATGATGGCGCTTTAATTATAAAGTGTTGGTTACATTTGAAAAAAAGCGAGCAGAAGAATCGCTTAAAACAGCTGGCAAAAAACCCTGAAACACAATGGCAGGTTACCGAACGGGATAAAAAACATCTGGCCATGTATGACGATTTTGTGACTGTTGCTGAAAATGTATTAACTGAAACCAGTACCGGGGACTCTCCCTGGCTAATTGTTGATGGTTCTGATCTTCGGTACAGCAGTTTAACGGTAGGGAAACATATTTTAAGTCGTATTGAGCATCATATAGATAAAAGAGAGCATGAGAGTAAAGCATCAGTCCCTGTTAATCTTCAGCATTCTAATGAGTTTCAGCAGAATTTATTAGATTCTCTGGATTTGTCTATCAAACTGGATAAAAAAACCTATAACGCAGAGTTACTTAAATACCAGGGAAAATTAAATAAGTTATCTCGACAGGCGCATGAACAAAAGCGCTCTAGTATTCTGGTCTTTGAGGGCTGGGATGCAGGAGGAAAAGGAGGGGCGATTAGACGATTAACCCATGCTATAGATGCTAGAAATTATCAGGTTATTCCTGTCGCTGCACCGACCGATGAAGAAAAATTGCATCATTATTTATGGCGATTCTGGCGGCATATCCCTAGAGCTGGACAGGTTACTATTTATGATAGAAGCTGGTACGGCAGGGTGCTGGTAGAGAGAGTCGAAGGCTTTGCTAGCGCAAAAGAATGGAAACAATCGTATTCTGAAATTGTTAATTTTGAAGAGGCAATGTCTGATCATGGCACTTTATTATTAAAGTTTTGGTTACATATAGACCAGGATGAGCAATTAAGTCGCTTTAAGGCGCGTGAAGAGATTAGTTATAAAAAACATAAAATCACTGAGGAAGATTATCGCAATCGTGAAAAGTGGGATGAGTATAATGTAGCGGTTAATGA
>ENA-OSET01005426-OSET01005426.1-sediment-metagenome-genome-assembly--contig:-NODE-5426-length-10757-cov-3.520037_pt1 | contig 10757 bp, 10 predicted proteins | sample MGYA00237882_ERZ534229 | MGnify/ENA primary metagenome ERZ534229 (study PRJEB26408, sample SAMN06266212) | sediment metagenome | isolation source: Hudson Canyon methane seep mesocosm | place...
GGTTGATGATCGCGCTCAAGTGGTATATGGCTTGGGAGCGATTAAAGGGCTCGGTGAAGGTCCGGTTGATAGTGTTTTAGAGGCGAGAGAATCTGGTGGAGAATTCAAAAACCTATTCGACTTTTGTGATCGAGTTGATCTTAAGAAAGTTAATAAGCGTGCACTGGAAGCGTTGGTTCGAGGTGGTGCGCTAGATGCTATTGGCCCTAGCCGCGCGAGAATGATGGCGTCAATCGAGGAGGCGGTTCAGCGAGCCGGGCAAAACGCGCGCAATCAAAATGCGGGTATGACAGATATGTTCGGAGAGGTCGTGCCCGACGATGATGGCGATGTATATCAGGGTTCAGAAAATGTTAAGGAATGGAGTGAGAAAGAGCGTCTCTCACTGGAAAAAGATACCTTGGGTCTTTATTTGACGGGGCATCCTTTTGATGTATATGAGAAAGAAGTGAGAAAATTTTCCCCAAACCCGATTTCTCATCTTAAATCTAGCAGGAGCAAAGTGACAGTTGTTGGTTTAATTGTAGCCACGCGTTTAATGAAAAATAAGCGCGGACAAACGATGTGTTTTATTACGCTTGATGACCGTAGTGCTAGAATTGAAGGCATTTTATTTTCTGATACCTTTGACGAATGTCAGCAGGCGATACAGAAAGACCAAGTTGTCGCTGTGTCTGGTGTTGTGACGTTAGATGAGTATTCCGGTGGTTTGAAATTCAGAGTGGGTTCTGTTCAGTCAATCGCGTCCGCTAGGTCAAGTTTTGCAAAGTACTTGTCGCTATCAGTTACTAATTCTCAGTGTGACAGCGGGGTGATTGGTACCTTGAAAGACGAGCTGTTCGATTGTCGAGTAAGTACTCCTGCTCTAGCCGAGCAAGACCACTCCGTTGAATCTCAAATTCCTGGATGCAAAGTTGCAGTTCGATATCGTTGTGCAGAAGCGAGCGTGCTAGTAGAGGTTGGGCAGGATTGGTATGTGGAGCCTACTGATGAATTGTTGGATTCACTGAGTGACCTTTTGGGTTCGGATTCAGTGTCGTTAGTTTATTGATGAAGATATTAGTGAGCGGAGAAAAAGGAAGGTGCTGAGTGGCAATGAGTCCTATTGATATAGGTGATTTACCTCTGCCTATTCAAAAAGCCGTGCGTGGAATTCCTGAAGCGGATTGCTACTTTATCGCGTTAAGCGGCGGGCTTGATTCTATGGCTCTGCTGTCTTTTGTCTACCCGTATCTCAGTGCAAAATCGAAGCGGGTAGAAGTGATTCATGTTCATCATGGCTTAAGTCGCAATGCTGACAATTGGGCCGAGCATTGCAGACGTGTCTGCGCAGAATTAGGTGTGGTATGCCATGTTGAGTACGTGCAGGTAACCAAGCGAAACAAGGGGCTCGAAGCCGCGGCGCGTATCGCTAGGTATTCGGTGTTTGACGATTACTTGAAGAACGGCGGGGTTCTGCTTCAGGGGCATCACTTAAATGACCAGGCTGAAACAATTCTTATGAGGTTGTTGCGTGGTGCAGGCCCTGAGGGGCTTTCTGGTATTCCTGTGCAAAGATATTTGTCAGGTGGAATGTTATATCGGCCATGGCTGTCTACTACGCGAGCAGACTTACAAAGAGAAGTAGCAAAAATCGGTGCCGAATGGATCGAGGATGAGAGTAACGCTGATTGTCAGTTCGATAGGAATTATCTTCGGCATGAGGTGATTCCTGTGTTAGAAAAACGCTGGGGTGCATGTGTTCATGATATAGGACGAGCAGGAGATAGGGCGCAGGAAACTCAGGCGTTCTTAACGTCATGGTGTCAGTCAAATATTAAGCAAGTGTTGAGTGTCGATTACGAAGAGGGTAACCCTGTCTGTATTGAAGCTCTGCGCAGGTTCAGTTTGCCTGAGCAGAAAATGTTAATTCGTTATTGGTTAGATGAAGCGGGTGTTGAGCAAGCTCCTGAGCGAATATTTGTTCGCATATGGTCGGAAATGTTGAAGGTACGTAATGATGCGCAGCCCGAAATCCGTTGGGGAGCAATTAGAATTAAGCGCTTTGATGGATGTTTGTATTTGCTGGCTAAGGTCGATATTCCGAGTTTTAGTCATTCCATTAATCTGAAAGATTTGCCCCAAAGTTTAGCATTGCCAAACGGTATTTTGAGTTTGTCTAGCGTACCTCAAACGAAGGGTGTTGAAGTAGAGGAGGGGTCGGTTGTTCGGCATGTGTGTATACCTGAGTCTGAACGACAGGTTCATGTTTGCAGTCGCATGGGCTCTGAGTCTATTAAAATTCACGGAGGGCATTCAACTTCGCTCAAAAAGCTATTTCAAGCCAGCAAAGTTCCACCCTGGAAGCGAGATGGCATCCCTCTGATTTACATTGGTGATGATTTGGCGTTTATTTTTTCTTCGATTGTCTCGTCAATGAAAGATGTAACTGCGGAGCATTTCAGTGTAGCCAAAGGTGACAATTTTTTGAGGGTGACGTTTAAAAGAAGTGCTTCTTCCCAAAAGTAGCTTAATCTTGCAGAAGGCCTTGCAAATCATAGGTTTTATCTCTAAAATTCCCCGCTCTAAAATACGCGTGAAGACTAAGTTTGAGTCGACATAGGCTTCGAATTACTTCGCGATTAACAGTAACTCCTTGCTTTTTAACTATATTAAATTAAAAAGCTATAACCCAAAGGGAGAGTTTATGCGTCACTACGAAATCGTATTCTTGGTGCATCCTGATCAAAGTGAACAGGTTCCAGGAATGATCGAACGTTATACCAGTGTCATCAAAGACGGTGGTGGTCAAATTCATCGTCTAGAAGATTGGGGCCGTCGTCACTTGGCTTATCCAATCAACAAAATTCATAAAGCACATTATATTCTGATGAACATAGAATGTGGTGGTGATGTTTTGGAAGAGTTGTCTCATAACTTCCGATTTAATGATGCGATCATTCGTGATTTGGTCATTCGTCAGAAGGAAGCAATAACAGAAGAATCTCCTATTAAAGCTTCTCAATCAAAAGATGATCGACGATCCGCTCCTAAGCGACCTGTTGAATCAGATTCTGAGGAAACAAGCAAAGAAGAAGTTGCAGAGCAAGCAACTGAAGCAACTGAAGCAACTGAAGCTGTTGAAGACAGCGCATCAGAAGCTGAAGAGTAATTATTTGATTTAGGAGAAGACTATGTCTCGCTTTTTTCGACGTCGTAAGTTTTGCCGTTTCACCTCTGAAGGTGTTAAGCAAATAGACTATAAAGATTTAGAAACATTAAAAGGTTATATCACTGAAACCGGCAAGATTGTGCCTAGCCGTATTACGGGTACAAAAGCTAAGTACCAGCGCCAGTTGGCGACTGCTATTAAGCGTGCTCGTTATCTAGCGATATTACCTTACACAGATAATCACCACGAATAGGTGTGTTGTTTGTTGGTCGGTTTTTCGGCCATAGAGTTTTGTTTTATAAGTAAAAAGAGAAGTCCTGATGCATGAGTTAGTTAAAATTGCCATGCGGGGGCCTAGACAGGCAGTATTCATTGCCAGTATTAGCGTGTTGATTCCAATGATGTTTTGGGTTGGCGCTGGTATTATCGGTTTGGTTACGCTTAGAAAAGGCTTTGCACAGGGTTTCGTTGTTTTTAGCTGGGCTACGATTCCTGCTTTGGTTTGGTGGTTTGGTGTGCAAGATCCCGGTGCATTGATTGTATTGTTATCTGCTTTCGTTATGTCTGCAGTTTTACGATACACGGTGTCCTGGTTCAGTACTTTGGTGGCAGGTGGTTTGATTGCTCTGGTGACAGGCATGTTGGCCCCTGTAATTATGCCCGAAATGATAGATATCTTGATGGAAATGGCATCGCAGATATTTAAAGAGCTCGCGGAGAATGCTCAGCAAGAATATGATGCTGAGCTCCAAGAGGCATTTCGGTCGTTGATGATTGCGAGTTTTGCTGCTTCATTTTATGGCATGGCTATTGGTTCGGTCTTTTTAGCGCGTGCTTGGCAATCGCAATTATTTAATCCAGGGGGCTGGCAGGCGGAATTTCATCAAATGCGGATGAGTTCTCGTTTCTTGGTTGTGTTGCTATTGCTAGCAGTAGTGATTCCATCAACGGGCGTAGACTCTATGTTATTTATGATGATTGCCATTGTACCCATATTGGTATGTGGTATTGCCTTGGTGCACGGAGTATTTAGCAAGAAACAAATGGGTGGTCATTGGTTATTCGGCTTTTATTTTTCAGTCGTTATGCTATTTCCAACCGTTCTGATATTACTGGTCTTTTTAGCTATGCTAGATAGCCTGGTAAACTTCAGAGAGAGAATTCAAACCTCCTAGTAGGTTTGGTGGAATTAAGCTGGAACCTCTGGTTGCACTTAACTAATTTAAGAAATTGAGGGTCGCGAGATGGAAGTTATTCTACTCGAGAAAGTGGGTAAGTTAGGTAGCCTTGGAGACAAGGTGGCGGTTAAATCTGGTTACGGGCGTAACTTTTTAATTCCTTATGGAAAAGCCGTTCCTGCGAATGATGCAAATATTGCAGAATTTGAAACGCGTCGTGCTGAGCTTGAAAAAGCTGCCGCAGATAAGCTGTCAGCAGCTCAATCTAGAGCTGATCAGTTGAACGACAAAGAAGTTACAATCGTCTCTAAAGCTGGAGATGAAGGTAAGTTGTTTGGTTCAATTGGTGTGAGAGATATCGCTGATACAATTACTGCAGCTGGTGTTGAAGTTTCAAAATCAGAAGTTCGCTTGCCTGAAGGGGCAATACGCTCTGTGGGTGATTTTGATGTTTCGGTTCAAGTGCACTCTGATGTAATTGCGATTGTTAAGTTATCTGTCGTAGCTGAGTAACATCAAAAAATACCGTTGCGTTTGTGATGGTACTGAGTGATTGCTTGAAGTAAAGTTTATTAAGACTTAGCTTCTGGTATTTACACTTCTTTTACGGCCTGGGAATATCCTGTATATTCTCAGGCCGTACTCGTTTTACGCTTCCTTAAATTGTCACAGGAACTCCAAATTGTCTGTCATTGATCTCGATACTCAAAAGCTCAAAACACCTCCCCATTCTATTGAGGCCGAGCAATCCATTCTTGGTGGACTGATGTTAGATAATAGCAAGTGGGATGTTGTTGGAGACAAAGTATTAGAGGAGGATTTCTATCGCCAAGATCATCGAATGATATACCGGGTAGTGAGTCGTTTGGCAAATGCTGGAGAGGCGCTTGATGTGGTTACGGTCGCAGAAGAGCTGGAAAGAACCGATGAGCTTGAAAACTCCGGTGGTATGGCCTATTTGGGGCAGCTGGTTGAGAAGACTCCTAGTGCTTCAAATGTTAGGGCTTACGCGGAAATAGTGCACGAGCGTGCGGTCTTGAGGCGCTTGATTGGCGTTTCAGGAGAAATATCGGATAGTGCCTTTAATCCGAAAGGAAGAAAGACGTCTGACTTGCTGGATGAGGCGGAGAGAAAGGTGTTTCAGATTGCCGAGAGTCGGTCCGGGCAGGAAGGGGGGCCGGAGTCGGTCAACCCTATACTAACGAAGACGCTTGAAAAAATAGATGAATTATTCAACGCAGATGGTGATATTACGGGCGTAACTACGGGGTTCAAAGACCTAGATGAGATGACTTCGGGTTTGCAGCCGTCGGACCTTGTTATTGTGGCAGCGCGACCCTCAATGGGTAAGACTGCATTTGCCATGAACTTGGTGGAAAGTGTATTAATCAAAGGTGAAAAACCTGTCTTGGTATTCAGTATGGAGATGCCCTCTGACTCGCTACTAATGAGGATGATATCTTCCTTGGGTATGATTAACCAAACGCGTGTTCGAAGCGGGCAATTAGAAGAAGATGATTGGCCTAGGTTAACGTCCGCTGTCAGTATGTTGAAGGACAGGCCGCTATACATTGATGATACGGCAGGGTTAAGCCCGACAGAATTGCGTTCACGCGCTAGGCGAGTGCAGCGTGAGCTCAAACAAGATTTCGGCATGATTATGATCGATTACCTTCAATTGATGCAGATACCTGGCTCTAACGAAGGGCGGACGGCGGAAATATCTGAGATATCACGGTCCCTCAAAGCCTTAGCGAAAGAGCTAAACTGCCCCGTGGTTGCCTTGTCGCAGTTGAACCGTGCATTGGAGCAAAGAACAGATAAGCGACCAATGAATTCGGACTTGCGAGAGTCTGGAGCGATTGAGCAGGATGCTGATGTGATTATGTTTATATATCGAGATGAGTATTACAACGAAGAAAGCCCAGATAAGGGCTTAGCCGAAATAATTATTGGTAAGCAGCGTAATGGGCCTATCGGCAAGATAAAACTTTCTTTTCAGGGGCAATATACCAAATTCAATGATCTGTCACATGTTGATTATGGTAGCGATTTTTGACTATGTTTTCTTGTCGTCCAGCTCGCCAGTTGATAGATCTTGCCGCTTTTCAGAATAATATTCGCCAGGTAGAAATGTTAGCGCCTGACTCTGAGCTGATGCTTGTAATCAAAGCCGATGGCTATGGGCATGGGTTGATCCAATTAGCAAAAGCATCTTGTGGTCACGACTTGGCTGTTGCTATTCCTGAAGAGCTCGAGGTTTTGTTAGATGCAAAAATTACTAATCGTATTTGGGTCCTAGAAGGACCTTTTGGTTTGGGTTGTCTTGAGCGCAGCGCAGATGCCAACGTAGTGTGGGTCATTCACAGTCTTTGGCAGTTAGAGCTTCTCAGGAGTCGTAAATCAAGCAGCAAACTCAAAATCTGTTTAAAGTTAGATTCAGGTATGCATCGGCTAGGTTTTGATGAGCGTACTTTACCTATATGTATAGCTGAATTGGATGAAATGAAGTGTATTGATCTTATTTGCACAATGAGTCATTTTTCAGAGAGCGAAGTGGCAGATTCAGAATATGTATCATCTCAGCTCCTTTGTTATACGGAAATGTTGGAAGCTAATGGCTTGGACGGCCACCCTAGGTCTTTAGCTAATTCTGGAGCTATTGTTCTACATCCACAAGCTCATCATTTCATCGTTCGCCCAGGAATCATGCTCTACGGTGCGCTTGATTACAGTGAACATTTGGCTCCATCATTCAAAGCAGTTATGACTTTTGAGTCAGCAATTATGTCGGTTCGAGTGATAGCTGAAGGAGAAGGAGTAGGCTATGGCTCGGAGTGGCGCGCAGAGAGGGAGAGTACTATTGCAACGATTTCTGGGGGGTATGGTGACGGGTATCCGAGGCACGCGCCAACTGGAACGCCTGTTGCGGTACGGGTACAGAATAATACGCTTGTGAAATATGCGCCTTTAGTGGGGCGGGTTTCGATGGATATGGTGACAATCGATATCACTGAAATAGTCGAAGCTGAGGTTGGTGATAAGGTGGAATTTTGGGGAAGACATGTTTCGGTAAACGAAGTTGCTAGGCTTGCTGGTACCATTTCATATGAGCTGCTGTGCGGGGTTTCAGCTAGAGTCCCTCGGACTTATATAGGGTGATGCGTTGCTGTGCGAATTTGAATTATTGCGAAATGCTATTGTTTTCTGAATCGTCGACTCGACCATATTCTTTGATTCTTTAAGGGTAGATTATTTCTACATCGTAGTTGAGTACAGTATCTCTTTTGATCAGTGTTGAGTTTTGTCTTACCGTACCTCCGAGCAAAATTGGGTGCACTGCTTTGCTCAACCGGAATTCATTTAGATAATTGAATCCGTTATACAACGTGGGTTGGAAGTAAACTGACTCAGAGCGTGTATCGCTCAAATTAACAGACATATTGAGAGCTTTCTGCCCATTGATTGTAAGTTTTGGAGGGTTTGCTATGGTTTCGGAACAAGAGGTACCGAGTAGCTTCCCACTTAATGGTTCCATCGTACAATGCCCGTTCGGAATGTTCTTTACAGAACCAAATTCTAATAATTGAGTTTGGTTGAGCGTGCTCGGGTCAATAAGATTTAGTCTGACGGTTGCAGTAAAGCTTTCTGCTATACAATTTGGGCTTGTATAGCCTAGCAGCGCTGTAAAAAACAACGATGTTAGCCGTGCCAGTCGTCTTATTGGTGTCCTTGTCATATGTCACTCATTCTTGAGTTGGTGTGGTGCGAATCCAACTAAAGTATAGTTGTCAGATATCAAACAGCAATGCGGTATTGGTCAATTATTGTGAATTTATTGTGTTTGCTAAAGTTAGTATTTTGAACTACTGCTTATATATGTTGTTGTTTTTTATAGATAAGAATGTTTTTTGTTGATGGGCGTAAAATGAAAAAACCTATATTTAATGCAATACTCGTTGGACGAAAGAGGATGTATTTGAATCGTGTTGGCAGGGACGTTTGACACTTATTTGATTAAGGCTAGAGGTTGGTCCTTTAAATATAGGGCACATTAATAGTCTAAAGGTGAATTTCACGAGCGCGTCTAGATTGTTATGTTTAATCTCCTGAAAATATTAGTTTCAACTCATTCGATTCCCCGTCAGGGTTCAAATACGACCGGCTTGGTGAAAAGAAGTACAAGCTTGAATTTGAATCGGCGGCTGTTGCTGCTTGAATTTCAATTAAACCATAATATTCGTTTACTATAACTAGACTTTCCACTGAAGCAACGTTATCAGGTAGTTCGCCGATCAGGTCTCCAAGTCCAAGGTTTTCGTTCGGGTCAAAAAAGTGCATAGAGGGTGATCGTAGGTAGCTTAAGTTGTTATCATTGCTGTCAGCTTCATTGGTGTACAGGATTGCAGGTACTTCAGGGTCCGAAATTATGATTCCAGATGGGGCTATTTTTCTCAAATCTCGTAGTAGTGATAACCTTGAATTTTCAAATTTTTGTGACGCGTTTTCGGTAAAAACATAAGACGATACGTCGGGGATTTCTTCGCTAATCGTGGTGACCAATAGATTATTGTCTTCAAACATGATCAACTCAAGCAGGTTAGCTGACCGCTCTAACAAATTTGTTTCAACCCCTGAAGAGATTCTGGTGCTGGTAAGTGATTGTTCAGCAGGATCTGTGCCTGAGAATGATTTTAATGATAGAAGATTGCTTGATAATTGTCTGTACTCTACCTTGCTTAGATTGTCATTTGAAAAATCTCTGATTGGTTGCGCCAAGATTAGATTAATTGTTTCTGTTGTTGGGCTACCGACGTTCAGCTCGTAACCCAAACCATTATCTTCAACTGTTAGTAAATTATGATCAAACGATAGGATATTAATGTCTGTATATTCTGTCGTAGCTGATCTCTTAAGGATAGGGGTGGAAAAACTGGCTGCTCTTTCGATATTTTTATCATCGTCGAAGATATGATCAAATTCAAGTTTGACCAGATTCCAGTCAAATTCTAGGAATATGTTCGAATCTAAAATTCTAAAATTGTCTCTTTTAATTAATAAAGATACGAGCGTCTGTAGGTCTTGGTTTGCTTCTGTGCTACGGGGTCTTGTGTCAAAGCCCTCATGTTGAACACACCATAGTCTTCGTTTTTTGCTGTCTTCGATATTGCCAAGAAAAAAGACAAGCTGTATTTCGCTAACATCAGAACCTTCGCAATCCAGCCTATCTTCATTCGACCTTGTTTCGAAGCCCATGTAGCCGAATTGTTTGTTCTCAGTATCTACAACAGGCTTTCCGGAATACATCAATGCTTCGCTTACATACGATTTGTGCCCAATAAGAACAGGATGTTCTTCGAGGAGTATTTCTTGGTTGTTTCGGTCGTTATGTACTTTTTCAATTTCTTCTCTGCTGAGATAATTATGCTCTGCTAAATAGGAGTATACAAAGTCGTGTATATGTTCGTGATTGTGGGAATGGAATGTGTCTTCTTCTCCTTCAGGGTGGTTGTGGTCATCATGTACGTCGGGGTCGGCAGGTGAGCCTGAATCATGTGTATGTTCATGGGTGCTAATGTGGTTATGAGATATGAGTTTCGTTCTTCTAAGTTCATAATTTTCAGTTACTTTTATAGAAGTAAGTTCTATATTTCCAAGTCCATCGTCAACTTGCTCTGCGATAACTGTCAAGTTGGAGTCTATATCAATTTGCAGAAACTCAAGGTCGGTATCACATGAGCTCTGGCTGCTAGTCTTGATATATACGCTCATCGAATCTGTATAGAGTGATTCGCGTTCTAAAAGAGCGTTGATATTAACGCCTGTTACTTTTTTTAGGTCACAAATAGTGTCTTCGCTTGTAAATAATTTGTGCTTTCGGCGATTGGCTAAGTCAAAGAGATATAGGCTTTGGTCTCTAACATAGACTACGTGTTCGGGGAGTTCGGTGTGAGAGTAATAGTCGTCGTTATTGATGTCGGCGAGTGTCAATGTGTCGTCTATGTCTAAAGCGACCATTAAATTCTTGTTGGAAAGGTCTGGATGGCACCAATAGGCTAGAAGCAAAAACGTACAAAATATTAGACTTTTCAGAAAATACTACAGGAAACCAAAAATTAAAATATAACGATTTAATCTGCAAGTGTATAAAATGGAGAGCTATAATTATTGACCCAATTACAAATTGTGAAGTTAAAACTAACTGGCAATTCACTAGCTTTTTATAAATATCAACCAACTAAGAATTATAATAATATGAAAAAAAGATATAGCCTTGCTTTAGGTGGATGAGCAGCAATTTGACTTGTGCATATATGAGTTATTAAATATTTAGAAGATAAAGATTTAAAAGTAACAGAAATTTCTGGTACATCTATGTGAGCAATAATAGCTTCTTTTTATGCAATGTGAAAGACAAGTGAATTTAT
>ENA-OSET01005428-OSET01005428.1-sediment-metagenome-genome-assembly--contig:-NODE-5428-length-10754-cov-48.248197_pt1 | contig 10754 bp, 12 predicted proteins | sample MGYA00237882_ERZ534229 | MGnify/ENA primary metagenome ERZ534229 (study PRJEB26408, sample SAMN06266212) | sediment metagenome | isolation source: Hudson Canyon methane seep mesocosm | place...
ATTTGAATTACATACTGTTTGTTTTCTCCTCACCCAAACCCTCTCCAGCAGGAGAGGGCTTAAGAGCTAACAAAATCCACACTTAACGGTGATATAGCCTAATATTTTGGCTAAAACTACAAATTGAACACAGCTTTAATCTGTTTTTTCAATAAATTCTAAAGCATTTCCATCAAGATCACGACAAAACAAAGCTTTACGGCCTGATGCACTTACCGTGTAATTTACTTCTGCTTTATCCAGAGACTGTTTGATTAAGTCAAGGTTAAATACATGAAAAGCAATGTGACGGTCTTTACCTCCATGGTCTGGACGGCCTGTTGTAGCATCTGGGTTAGGCAACTCTAATAAGTGAACTTGTTGTGATCCCACTTCTAACCAAGCGCCATCGTAGGGGAAGTTAGGCCTATCAAGCTGGTTTAAGCCTAAAACACCACAATAAAACTTTAGTGATTCCTGAGTGTTTTTAACAATAACGCTAGAGTGGTGTATGTTTAAAATGTTTTGTGACATATAGGTAAATATCTAATAAGGTTAAAGTAAAGCCTATGCTCTGGACATGTATTTGCCAGTATCCGTATTTACTTTAATGGTTTCACCTGTTTCTATATATTCTGGTACTTGAACTTCAAGTCCTGTTGTCAGTTGTGCAGGTTTTGTTCTGTTGGTGGCACTTGCGCCTTTCATTGCGGGTGGTGTTTCAACAATTTCTAGACTTACAGTGGTTGGTAATTCAATAGCTAAAGGTGCATCATCTAATAAGAGAATAAGAATGCCTTCTAAACCTTCAGTAAGGTATTGAGTTTGTCCCTCAATATCTTCAGCGTTTAAGGTATATTGCTCATAGGTTTCAAGGTTCATAAAAGTATAACTTTCACCGTCTTGATAAGAATATTGAACCATTAATTTAGAACAGTCAGCCTCTTTAAGAAAATCATCACCTTTATAGCTTTCATCAAGCTTTTGCTTAGTTTTCATATGAGCAAAACGAATCTTATATAAGGTTGATGCACCACGAGAAGTCGGGTTTCTTACCTCAATTTTTTTGACTGCATAAGGTTCGCCGTTAATTTCTATTGCAGACCCTTGTTTTAAATCACTCGCTTTTGGCAATATCTTATCCTCTTTTTAGTTTCCATCATTAAAGTGTTGAATTATACTGGTACATACCTTGAATATGTAGAAGGAATTGAAATGTTTTGTTGCAAATGTGGATGTCAATTGCTTGCCAGTGCAAATTTTTGTACAGAATGTGGAAATAAAGTTTTTGTAAAGATTGTAGATTTCAATAAGTTACAAAGAATAAACAATGTTATATGTCATGAAGGTAAACCGTATAGTGGGTCTGGAGTAAGTTACTATTGTAATGGGCAGAAAAAGAATGAAGAGACTTTTAACCAAGGTTTAGGGCATGGTACATGGCGTTATTGGTATGAAGACGGTAGTAGGGCTCAAGAAGTCAGATATGTAAATAATGTATTTGATGGTTTAGAAATTGAATGGTTTGAAAATGGTCAAAAGAAAAGTGAAGTAACTTGGTCTAAAGGTGCTTTACATGGAGTTTGGGTAACTTGGTACCCTAATGGGCAAAAAGAAGGTGAGGTTGTTTATACTCAAGGTAAAAAGAATGGTTGCGAGACTATGTGGTATGAAAATGGCCAAATGTATTCTAAAGGACAATGGAAAAATGGGGTGCAAGAGGGGTTTTGGATTGCCTGGGAAGCAACAGGTAAGAAAAAATGGCAAGGAAACTATAATACTGGCGAGATGGTTTTTGATCTAGAGTCAAAGGAGAGTTAATAAATGTTTTGTCATAATTGTGGTACAAAATTACCAGAAATTGGTGAAGTTAATTTCTGCCCAGAATGCGGGAAAGAAGTTGTGAATAAGGTGGTTAATAGATTGGTTGAGCGAGAAGGCTGTCATTATGAACCAAGTCAGGATCAACCTTTTACTGGCAAATTCATTTCACGCTATGCAAATGGTCAGGTAGAAAAAGAGGTTCATTATAAAGATGGTTTGGCTGAAGGGCTTTATTCTGCATGGCATTTAAATGGCCGTAAAGAGAGTGAAGGTCTTTATAGTATAGGTAAGCAAGAAGCTTTATGGACTTGGTGGAATGATTGTGGGCAACAAATCATAGAAAAATACTACAAAAATGGTATTAAACACGGATTATGGGTCGACTGGCATGCAAATGGTCAGAAAAAAGTTGAAGGAAAGTTTATTAACGGGAAAAGGGAAGGGGTCGTTACTATCTGGGATCAGGATGGTTTGTTATTGAGCGAAACAGTGTATATAAATGATGAGCGAGAGAGTTAATTTTTAGCGATTAATGTAGTGTAAATATGTCAAATAATAATAAAAATACAGGCACAAAATCTGCTGGCGTAGGTTATTTAATCAATACTATTCAGACCTTGTTTGTAGGGATGCTTAGAATATGGACAATACCCATTGTTTTAATGTTAAGTGTAGCTTCTGGCTTCACAACTTATTATGGCTTGTCGCATTTTATTACCCCTTGGATTGCTTTAGTTATAACCGTCGCCATTCAATCAATTGTAGTCATTTGTTCTCTAGAAATGGCTGGGATACATTGGAAAGCTAATCGCATACGTTATGCTTCAGTGGTATTGTCATTGCTTATTGCATTAATGGCTTCTGTTTCATTTTCTTATTTTAAATTTTATGAAATATCACAAAAAGATACTATTCATATTAATCGGCTTAATTTAATACGTCAGGATATCAAGTCTTATGTGAGTGAGGTTTTAGAAGTAAAGTCAAATATTTTAAAACAACAGCATGCAGAGCTTAAGTTGGCTTCTACTGAAGTATCTCAGGCTTATTTTGGTACTCATCCATTAATCGTTGCCGGATATAAAAATCAAGTAGGTGAGGGACCTTTTTGGAAGCATTACAATAAAATATATCAAACAAAAAAAGCAAAGCAAGAAGCGTTAGATGCTGAATTTATTAAATTAGATAAAAAAGTTCAAAAATTACAAGGTAGTTTGAGTGACTTAGATATAGCTAAGGACCTTGAAGCCTCTTATTCGCAAGTATTAAGTTTTTATCAGGATGTGCAATTACAAGTAGGTCAACTGTCTAGTGCAATTGGTATGGGGCTACCCGAAGCACCTTTATTAATGACATATAAGCAATATACTGAAGATGTAAACCCATCTGTTTCAATGTGGAAAGGATTTTCTATATTTGCTTTTATTTGTGCAGCAATGGTCGACTTTTTTACAGTTTTATTATCATATAGGTTTGAGTTTACTGCACCTGGGCCTTTAACATCAGAAGAAGAACAGTTGGTTTTTGAATGTTTAAGACAGTTTACCGATTTCACTATTAATGAGAATGATGAGTTACAAATGGTGATTGAAAAAACAGAATTAGAAAAAGCCAGGCGATATTCAGATTGGTCGAGGATGTTTGCCGTTGGCTTATTGTTAAACCGAGGTTTTTTGCGAAAAATTGATCATAGAACCGTTGAGTTTTCCCCTAATCTATATCCTTTAATTGCGGAGAAAATGTCTGAAAAAATTAATCAGTTAAAAATAGCTGCATTAAATACAGAGCAGGTTCAGTCAGATGCATAATTCTAAAACAGAAATTGATAGTTGGTTAATGTCTTTATCTTCAGAACATCAGACTGCTGATGATGAATACTGGGATGCTGGTTTTGAAGTAGATCGTCAGGTTGTACATAGTAAATTTGGTCCTTACACTAAGCTTTTTTTACGACCTGAGAATTTTGTAAAACGTTTTTATCATACTATTTATCCTTTAACTGTTGAAGAGTGGCAAAGTAATGAGCAAGTAAAGCTTTATGATGGTTTTTGTACCATTGATATTGTTTTAGATGTTCGATTTCAAGCAACAGTTAAATACGCACTTAGCCACAGAGAAATTTTGTCTGAGTTAAATGAGCATATCAAAAATTCATATCATGATTTGGCATTTGATTTTATCAATAGGGAGTTATTAAATCTATCTGATGGTGCATGGGTGCAAAAAGGCTTGGAGCCCACAGAGAAGAAAATTTGTTCTCTAATTACTGAAATGCTGATTTTAAAAGATATTCAGTCAGAAGTAATCTGTCAATTAAAACCAAGTTTCAAAGAGTTTCCTGACGTGGAATTTGCTAAAGAAAGTGTTTACCTTTCTGTGCTTAAGAAAAGTTTTGAATTTAACGAGCAAGAAAGGGATGAAGTATTTAGACAGCAACAACTAAGAGATAAGCAAAAATTAGAACAAAAAAGAGCCCAGTTACAGAAAATAAATGAATTGGCTGAACTTGAACGTACCAAACAAGCAATGCAAGCTGAAAATATTAAGCAGTTATTAGAAGAAAAGGCTCTGCAACAACAAGATCAGTTTGAAATTAAGAAGAAAATGCATGCTGCTAAAGTAAAGCAAGCTAGTCAATTAAAAGAAATGTCTTTAGTTGTTGAGTTAAAAGAAAAACAAAATCAGCAGTCATTAATAAGAGAGCAAGAGCAACAAGATAAAGCTGAATTACTTCAGCACCAAGCAAGACTAAAAGAAAAAGAATTGGAAGCTGATATTGTTAAATATGAGAGAGAACAAGCCAGTTGGCGAGAAGTAAAAGATAAAATACATGAGAAAGAGTTACATCTAAAACATAAGCAGAAGCAACAAGAATTTGATGCCGATGTAGGTTATAAAAAACGTTATGAAATACAGCGTTTAGCAATGCAAGAAGAAAGTTTTAGTGCTAGAAAAAAAGCAGATGTATATCTTAAAAGAGAGATTGAGTTGTTAGAGTTGGAAAAGGAAAGGTTGGCTTTACAGGTCTCTATTAAAGAGTCTAAAGATAATTAGGCAAATTTGTGGCGATTATCTACGGTTTTGGCTATCAAACTGTTTTTTTAAAAACATTAACTTAATAGATTTTTTAATGATATTAATAAAAATAACAAAAGCAATTAAGTAATAAAGGTTTTCTTTATTGAATATTAAATTCAATAAACTCTGGTTACTGTAATCGTAATTCTCTTTAGAATATAAATGTTGTGATCTGATTTTTTTGTCAAAATCAGTTGAATATTGGGTTACTTGCTGTGAATATAGTAGGACTTTCTGATTAGGGGTATCTAGGTTTAAATGGGTTAAAATGTTTTCAGATAGGTCATGAAGCATTAGGTCTGTTTCTTTTATGAATTGTTTAGATCGACTAAAAAATATTAAAGAATTTTGTAACGTTTCACTGTCACTTCTTGTTATGAAAAACTTTTTTCCTTGTTCATATAGGTTGGTATATAAAACAGGAGATGAGTTTAAATTATCGTGTGAACTTTTTGTTTTAGATGAGTAGGTAAAGTTAGATACGTTGAGAGAGCTCATTGGAGAATAAGCAGTATTGTTAGTAGTGATGTTTGAAGATAAATGCTTATTTATCCGTTGTTCATCTTTTTTTGTCTCTATTACAATTTTGTGGGCTTCTTTAGGTGGGACAATTGATGCAGCATAAACTTGGAATGAATGACCGCCTTCACAAAAGTAACTTAGTATAAAAAGAAAAGTACAATTAATAGTTATTTTAAATAACATAGCCTACAATCTTAAAGGTTTTTATTGTTTTTGTAAAAATTGAGTTTGTTTTTAATGTTAAAATGATCTCAATTTAGTTGTATATTCTAAAAAGTATTTAGAATATTTCTGTTCACAAGGAAATTATTAAAATGAAAGTAACTGTATTTGGATCTGGTTATGTTGGCTTGGTAACAGGTGTTTGTTTAGCAGAGGTAGGCAATGATGTTGTCTGTGTAGATGTTGATCAAAATAAAATTGATGAACTTGTTAAGGGGAATATCCCTATCTATGAACCTGGTCTAGATGCGATGGTTAAAGAAAACCAATCAGCAGGTAGGTTACATTTTACAACAGATGCTAAACAAGCTGTTGAACACGGTACTTTTCAGTTTATTGCTGTAGGAACACCGCCTGATGAAGATGGCTCTGCTGACTTACAATATGTATTAACTGTTGCAGAAACTATAGCTACCTATATGAATGAATATACTGTAGTTATAAATAAATCTACAGTACCAGTAGGAACAGCAGATAAAGTTAAAGAAAAAATCAAGCAGACATTAATTGCTAGAGATGGACATACAGAATTTGATGTTGTCTCTAATCCTGAATTTCTTAAAGAAGGATCTGCGATTGATGACTTTATGAAGCCAGACCGTATTATTGTTGGTACAGATAATCCAAGAACAACAGAATTATTAAAAGCTTTATACGGCCCTTTTAACCGAAATCATGAACGCGTGATTTCAATGGATATTCGATCAGCTGAATTAACTAAATATGCTGCTAATGCTATGTTGGCGACAAAAATTAGTTTTATGAATGAGTTATCTAATTTAGCTGAATTATTAGGTGCTGATATAGAAAAAGTCAGGAATGGAATTGGGTCAGATAGTCGTATAGGTTATTCATTTATTTATCCTGGTTGTGGTTATGGCGGATCTTGTTTTCCTAAAGATGTAAAAGCATTGGAAAGAACAGCAAAGCAAGTGGGCTATAATGCCGAATTATTAAGCGCAGTAGAGAATGTGAATGGTCGACAAAAACAAGTGTTGATTAATAAAATAAATAAGCATTATGCTGGGAATATTAAAGGCAAAACATTTGCTTTATGGGGTTTGGCATTTAAACCAAAAACGGATGATATGCGGGAAGCACCTAGTCGAGTGTTAATAGAAGCATTAATTGAAGCTGGTGCAAAAGTCCAAGCTTTTGACCCAGAAGCAATGGAAGAAACAGCTCGTATCTATGGTGATAAAGAAGGGTTAAGTTTAGTCGATTCAGTAGATCAAACTTTGGAAAATGCCGATGCTTTAGTGGTTGTGACAGAGTGGAAAAATTTCTGGAGTCCTGATTTTGATATGTTAAAAGAAAAATTAGCAGATGCTGTGATCTTTGATGGTCGGAATCTATATCAACCAGAAGTTTTAGAGGAAAAAGGTATTGCTTATTATGCTATTGGGCGTGGCCGATCTGCATAAAAACACTAGGGTTTTTGTTGGAAATATGATTTAGTATGTATAATTGAGTTGATTAAATTTAGTGGGGCTGGCTATGAGTAATGAAAATAAAGAACAAGAAAGCATCGAAAATGATGTGAATGTAACTGTGGATAAATCTAAGCGGAAATTTTCTAAGGCGGGGTTGGCTGCGCCGGTGATTATGACTTTGGCTAGTAAGCCTGTATTTGCATTACAGGGCTTGTCAAATATGTTGTCTACGCACGGTTCAGCAACTTGTGGTCGCCAACGTCGTGGAGGTATGAGTCCAGGTTTTTGGAAAACGCCTTCTGGCTCCACGGATATTAATTTATTTACGGACATACCTGAAAAATGGGACAGTGCTTGGGATAGGGCGACTGGAATGACTAATGCCTATGGTACGCCAAACACAGATACGGCTGGAAATCCTGTTTGTGAAGTAGGCGTTACTGGTAATTCCCGGTGTAATAAGTGGGATGACTTTTCAGGGGGGTATTCAGATAGCCGTTTTGGTTCTAGTGAGCCCTTGCGTGTTTTATTAAATGAAAATCCAGGTACTCCCTTGTTTCATTATATAGCAGGTTTTCTCAATGCCTCTTATTACCAAGCCCATGCAATCGCAAATGGGGGTACTGCAAAAGATACGGAGTATTTTATTACAGTGCAGGAATTCTGGGATTTATTAGATGGGACTTTAAACCCTTTTAGTGATTTAAATTTCCCTTATGATACCTTAGTGGATATGATCTCGTTCAATTATCATGTTGTGCCTGAAGGTGAAGGTCCTTATGGCTCATCTCCGATAGAAGTTTGTATTCCTGCAAATGATTAAGAGATAATGATTTGATTTGGAAAAAAAAACAATGGAATGATGAGGTTGTGTTTTTTTGTTGCGACTCTTGTGATTTACATTTATTGTCGGCTTTTAATGCTAGGTTAGTTCAGTTAATAAATCAAAAAGTAGAGAGTTCAATACTAGTATCTTTAGTGCAAAGAGAGTATTTATTAAGTGAAAATGAAGCAAAAAACCAATTAGACGCACTTTTGTTTCAATATAGTGAGCTTAATTTAACTAACCTAATGGAATAATAGTATCTGTGCTAGTTTCACAATTTTCTATCGAAAAAGTCAAACAAGCCCTGAATAATCAGGGCTTGTTTTTGAGTGCGGGTATGTTTAATATTTCCGTCACTTCAAATATTACCAGCGTTGCTCAGCATTTAAAGCATTTTTATGCTGATTACACCATGAATGATAGCAGGGACTATACTGATTTGTATGTTGACGTGAATGCCGTCGGAGGGTTACGTCGTTTTTATAAAGCGCAAGTAACTTTTACTTTTGATGGTTATGAACCTTTTGTACCTTTGCCCATAAATCAAGCCCCCGCAATGTTTGAATGGGGGCTTAATTGGGCTATCGCAAACACCGCCCACCAATACTTAATTATCCATTCCGCAATTATCGAAAAAGATGGTTATGGTTTAATCATGCCAGGTACACCTGGTAGTGGGAAAAGCACCCTTTGTGCAGCATTAGTTAATCGTGGTTGGCGTTTATTATCAGATGAAATGGCATTATTATCACTGGCTGATGGTTTGGTTTACCCAGCTCCTCGTCCTGTAAGTCTAAAAAATAAATCTATTCAAATTATTAAAGACTTTGCCCCAGAGGCTGCCTTTGGTAATGTAGTTCCTGATACATTAAAAGGCGACATTGCGCATATGGTTGCGCCTGAATCTGCTTTATTGCAACAATCTATTCCTGTTAAACCTGCATTTTTAGTGTTCCCACACTACCAAGATAATGCTGAAAAGCAATTAAAACAATTGTCTAAATCAAGAGCTTTAATGACTTTAGCGGAACACGCTTTTAATTTTAATATTTTGGGTGAAGAAGGTTTTGATGCAATGGCGAATATGATTGATCAGGTAGAATGTTATGATTTTACATATGCTGATTTAGCAACCGCTTTAGAAGGCATTGATAGCCTCATTAAATAATATATGGATTTTCAGTGTTAGATGACCATTTAGTTGTAAAGTTTCTGCGCGGATATGGTGTTGGGTCGTTAAATACACTCGACTTTGGAAAACATCCTTGGGAAACACTCATCCGTCAAGCAAGACGTGTTAATTTACTGAGCCGTATTGCTTTTTTCTTGCGTGAATTAGAATTGATCGATAAGGTGCCTGAGCGGCCGCGTATACATTTGATTAACTCAATCAAACTTTCTGATGCTAATGCGCGTTCGGCTAAAGTCGAAGTTAAAGCAATTCATAAAGCGTTAAGTGCGGCGGAAGTTGATTTTGTATTATTAAAAGGTGCGGCTTATGTCTGGTCAGGAGTTGATGCGGGAAAAGGGCGCTTATTTACCGATACTGATATTTTAGTCACCAAAGAAACACTGCCTGCAGCAGAAAGAGCTTTAGCTCATAATGGTTGGTTTACCAGTAGTTTAGATCGTTATACACAACAATTTTATCGTGAGTGGATGCATGAAATTCCACCAATGACGCATTTAAAACGTCAAACAACAGTCGATGTGCATCATACAATTATCCCACCGACCTCACGATTAAAACCGAAACCGACGAAGCTTTGGCAACAAGCTGATGCTATGCAGAATATGCCAGGTTTATTTGTACTATCACCTATTGATATGATTATACATAGCGCGACACATTTATTTCATGAGGGTGAATTTGATCAAGGCTTGCGTGATATTTCCGATTTAGATTTGTTGATTAGACAAGGTGTTGTCTCAGAAGATAAATGGAAAGAATTATTAAATCGATCAGAAGAGTTAGATTTAGTAAAGCCCGTTTACTATGCGTTAAATTTTAGCTGTAAAATTTTACATACACCTGTGCCTAATGAGATTATTGCTAGAGCAAGAGAGCTATCAAAAATGAGCTCATTATCTGCGAAGATGATGGACATGCTATTTAGCAGAGCCTTAGCAACTAAGCACCAAACCAGTCCAGTCAAAGGGCAAGGCTTTGCACGTTTTCTTTTGTATATTCGCTCACATTGGCTAAAAATGCCTGTGCATTTGTTAATCCCACATCTATGCAGAAAAAGTTGGCTGCGGTTAACGGGCCAAAAAGATCATTAACTAATTGTGTAGGAGCGGTCTTTAGCCGCGATTTTATGCGTAGACTCGCGGCTAAAGACCGCTCCTACAGATTGGCTTTTGTTTATGATATCTCCTCCGCTTATTGTCCACATCATCTACCGCTTCGATATAGGCGGCCTAGAAAGTGTATTGGTCAATATGATCAATACAATGCCTGAACAATCATATCGTCATGTGATAATTTCTTTAACAGAATCCAGTGAATTTGAAAAACGAATTAATCGAGATGATGTTGAAGTTATTTGTCTACACAAACAAGCAGGTAATGACCCTAAAATTCATTTAAAAATATGGCAATTGCTTCGTCAGTTAAAACCTATCTGTACTCATACTTATAATATTGCAACATTAGAATTTAATGTGATCGCTTTTTTAGCTGGCATAAAAAAACGGATTCACGCAGAACATGGCCGTGATATTTATGATTTAGATGGAAGTAATAAAAAATATCAATACCTGAGGCGGTTTGTAAACCCATTCGTTACACAATGGATTCCTGTTTCTAAGGAATTGGCTGATTGGTTAGTGCGTGATGTTAAGTTACCAAAACCAAAAGTAAACTTAAT
>ENA-OSET01005429-OSET01005429.1-sediment-metagenome-genome-assembly--contig:-NODE-5429-length-10754-cov-15.496581_pt1 | contig 10754 bp, 9 predicted proteins | sample MGYA00237882_ERZ534229 | MGnify/ENA primary metagenome ERZ534229 (study PRJEB26408, sample SAMN06266212) | sediment metagenome | isolation source: Hudson Canyon methane seep mesocosm | place...
TTTGTTGATGATATTAAACATTGGCAACAAGAAGATTATTGGGCAACACCACTGCAAACGTTAGTGACAAAAGGTGGGGATTGTGAAGACTTTGCCATTGCCAAATATTTCACCTTAAGTGCAATGGGCATGGACGAGGAAAAAATGCGCTTAACCTATGTAAAGGCGTTGACTATTAAAAAAGCACATATGGTTGTTAGTTATTACGATAAGCCAACTGCTGAACCTCTCGTACTTGATAATTTGAATACCAATATTGTGCCGAGTTCACAAAGAAAGGATCTTTTGCCTGTATATAGTTTTAATGGATCTGGATTGTGGTTAGCAAAACGTGAACGCTCAGGTCAGTATGTTGATGACGCAAGTCGACTAAGTCTATGGCAAGATTTATTACATTATATGGATGTTGAGGCTGCGGACGAGAAAAAGATGACTTGCCTGTATCAATACTATGACCTACCAGCATCTGTTGCTAAAACTAAATGTTAATCTAAAGGGAAAAAATAAGACTCCTGTTCCTGCCATTTTGGGTATTTAGTCATAATCGATTCAAATAGTGGTGATTCAATAAAGTCTTGTAACCATGCTCTAACTCTGGGATAAGGTGAAGAATCAAACCATGCCTTATCAACAAAGGCGAACTGTCTAATAAAGGGTAATATTGCCATATCGGCAAGACTGATTGCTGAAGACATTAAGTAGTTATTTGTGGCTAAACGATCTTCTAATAACAGCAAAAACTGTTCAGCTTTTTGGCGGTAATATTCTTTAGAATAATCTGGATAACGATCAGCATATTTATAATGATCAAGATAATATTTAAACTCAGTGTCATTTTGTTGAATGAGTTGCTGAGCAAGTTCCTTTTGTTGAATAGTCATATTATCAAGCCAGCCATCAGGGTCAGACTGTTGTAGCGACCAAAACATAATGTCTAGACTTTCATCGATAACATTACGATCAGCGGTTATTAATACGGGAACGGTGCCTTTTGCAGACATTTCTATAAGGGAAGAGGGCTTATCTCGTAACTCAACTTCTCGAAGTTCGACTTTGATATTGCTGATGACGATAGAAAGCCTCGCTCTCATGGCATAAGGACAACGGCGGAAACTGTATAAAATAGCTATGTTCATAGCATCTTAATGTACCATTAAGTACTGCTATATTTTATTTATTTTGATCAATACACTAAGTTTAATAGATTGGTGAATGGTCATGTTTAAAAGGGTTTGGTAAGATTATCTTCTAAATTATTAGAAGTCTTTCTTTTTCTGATGCATGATTCTTTTATACAGTCGGGGCATGGCGCAGTCTGGTAGCGCACTTGTCTGGGGGACAATTTTAATCCCGAAATGATCCAGAAATACTCAATAACTTTGATTGCCCTTAAAACTATTGCTACTGTTACTCTACGGTTGTCTGGTATGGCTTGTTAAATAACAATTCATATCGTCAAAATACAGTTAAAAGTAGCATTAGGGTAGCATTAGAATGGAAAAGCTAAACAAGTTTACAGATAAGAAGCTGGCAGTGATAAAACCATCAGCCAAACTATCTGATTACAAAGAAACGTCAGGGTTGATGTTGCGAGTCTATCCTACAGGTATTAAGACATGGATGTATTACTTTAAGTTTGAAGATAAGCCTGTTCGTATGAAGCTGGGTTATTATCCTGCTCTATCTTTAGCAGAAGCCAGAAAAGCCTATAGTGACGCATCACTACTTAAAGATAAAGGCATAAACCCTAAAGGCAATGGTGAAATCCATACCATTAAAGATCTATCACTTGAATTTATTAAATACATAAAGAAAGAACGATCTAGACCAGAAATAGTAGAACAACTATTAAATAAAAATATTGTACCTGCGTTAGGGCATATTCTTCTAAAAGACATAACTACAGTACGGCTAACAGCAGTATTAAAGAAGGTAGCCAAACGAGCGCCTGTATCTGCAAATAGAACATTATCAGTTACCAAGCAGATGTTTGGGTATGCGACACAGATTGGCTATATAAAAGATAACCCATTGCGAGATACTAAGTCTAAAGTGATTGGTGGAGCTGAAGTAGTACGCGAACGTCAGTTAAGTTTTAAGGAGATCAAAACACTCTGGTACTGGCTTGATGACAACAGTCACAAAATACATCTCAATACTGTTAATGCCATTAAGATTTTGTTATTAACAGGTGTTAGGAGTGGCGAATTAAGAGCGGCAGAGTGGGGTGAGTTTGATTTTAGTAATTCACTATGGACAATTCCAGCAGAGAAAACAAAAACAGGCATTATTCATCGAGTTCACCTATCCTTGATGGTGATTGAGTTATTTGAGAGAATGCAGTCCACCAGCAAGTTTGTTATGCCTTCCGCTAAAGAGGATAAGCCTATCAACGATAAAGCGTTATCACGTGCTGTAAGTCGTATTCAGGGGCGTATCGAAGGTATTAATGAACAGTGGACACCTCATGATCTGAGGCGTACCTTTGCAAGCCATTTAGATGACCTAGGCATTGAACCTTATGTCACTCAAAAATGCTTGGGTCATGCTATGCCTAGAATCTTTGCTACTTACTCAAAAAGTGAGTATCTACCAAAACGTAAAGAGGCGTTAAATATGTGGGCTAGGCATATTGAAGCATTGGTTCTTAGCGATAATGTTGTTTTGAGAAAGAATACATGAATATTTAGCAAGAATAAAAATTATCTAAATCCAGTTTCTATCGTATAAAGGCTGAGCTAGATGATAGATTATTATTCAGAGCAAATGCTAATCGAGTAACAGATCTGTTCAACTCACTGCTAGGTAAAAGAGTCAGTTATCTTGGTGAACGTATTGTGCTGCATTCAGTGAGGCACACATTCATTACTAAAGCTAGAGCAGCAGGAGTATCTAACGTTCTAGTTCAGCAGGTAGTTGGTCATGAGAAGAGCGGAGCTGGTCAGATGGATAGGTACACCCATACGTTCCACCTTAAAGATGTACTGCCAGTGGTTGACTGTATTAGTTATTGATTGTAATCGGTTTCTGAATGCCCTTAGATTCATTCTAAGCGACGTAAACGATTAACAGCTCTGTAGTTGATGGAAGTGGCAAGTATTAGTGGTCATCGTGACTTAAGAATGGCTCAACGCTATACTCATCTGCGAGCAGAGGACTTGGTTAAGAAGTTAGGCTGAGTCGGTAGGCCATTATGTAGTCTTGATTATTTACTATTATTCCTTAACGGTACTAGTAGTGATAGGACATATAATACCCGATTGGACTCAATTAAGACTGCTCCCTAGCTGCCCTTAAACTCTTTTTGAAGAATAACTAAAGCCTATACACGTTCATTCATCAGCGTTTATATCGTTACTATCTTCCTACTATCAACTCTATCGCTCCATCCATCTACATTTATCTATCCCTCTAGCTGCTAACCACTCTGCTCTTCGTATTTCATATCTAGACGTTTTACCCAGTGTTTCAACAATGCTTTCAACAGATCTTATTGCAGAGTATGATTTTGCTTTACCGCTCAACACTTCTTGATTTTTAACTAGGCTACCATCGTCATTTGTAACCAAGAAAGTTTCTGCACTTTCACTTCCAGTAATCAGTTCAAGATAGATGCTCTCAGTCTTAACTTCAATTTCTCCTCCCACAATTTGTGCAAAAGCTTCATTCATCCAACTCCTTAGACATGCTTCATTACCTGTATTAGTTATAAAACCATCATGAATCGGTAGTATGCAGACTTTAGCTAATCGTCCTTTTAACAATACCTTCTGTGCTATTTCAGAATCAATAAACTGTAACTTAACCCCTTCACCACTTGCGATATACTCAACAATGTCTGGATGCTTAGCCTTAAATTCTGTTAATAGCTTCTCCCCATTATCTATCCCAGCTTCCAGTTCACCATCTCTAATGGCTTTATCAATAGCACCAATTGCTTGCTTCTCTGTTCCACAGTTAACAATAGTGTTAAACCCTTGCTTGATATCAGCTCTTAGCGAGGTGTCATAGCCATCAAGTTGGTATGGGTCTTCAGGAGTAGGGAGTCCCTTTTTGGTATACATTATATTAAAGTGCATCCCTGAGTAATCTAGCTGTATTGTTCGCTTATCATTGATGGTAATAAAGCCTCGATACTCTTTGAATATATGCTGCCAGAACCCACCGTACAGACGACCACCTTGTTCAAATGAAGAGTTGTTGAATACCCGTCTAAGACTCTTATTAGTGAAGTCGATACCACTAGGTTTAGCATCATCATTTTCACGCTTACTCATTCTCGCTGCCAGCTCATCTTCCTGTTCATCAGTAATTTCAAGGTTGATGAGGTGCTTATCAATGAAGTCATTGGTCAGCTTGAGACGGCCTCGCAACAGTTTTATTTGATCTGTATCTTTGTATTCTTCGAGTTCACCAGTTGTCTCTCCTTTGCATTTCCTCTTCCTTAATATAATGATTTGAGGTGGAGTAGGGAATGTTGTAATCATGAATCTGTTGATTTTATAGTGCTTGATTCGCTTTAATAACGTGTCTGTTATCATTACTCTTGTTGATCTGTAATGTGATGTTGCTCCTGTTGCTCGACCCATTTCACCCAAAGGTAAGTAGATGAACTGTTCTTGTGATAAGAACTGATAGATATGATTGATGAGCCTAAATGAGATATGTTTAGGCCTATATATATTATCTTGATAATTGCTTATTGTTTCATTACCAAGTGATACCGACATTGCCACATTAGGATTAGAATTATGGGTTCGGAATGCTTCAAGTACAAAGCACGTGAGGTGTTCCTTTAGCTCTTTCTCTTTATTTATTCGCTGTTGACCATCTACCTCTTTAGCCCAAATGAGATATTCATCAAACAGCTCATCAATTAAGGCTACTACTGCAGGATGCTCTGACCAGTCAAAGCCTGTAAACCTTCTGCTTGGTAGCTTGTCTATCTCTGCTGTTGTGAGTCCTTCAGGTAGCATTGGTTCCATATTATTCCTTAATTTCCAGCATCTAAACCCATCTAGTTGTGTTTATATATAAGCTGTTTACCACCTTATCTTATTTGAAGTTACAAGTCATCTAGGTATGGAGAATGTTAACAATACTCTAATTTAATTGAGGAGTACCTATTGTTATCACAGCGACATCACAACTTGGATGTCGTAGAAGATCCTATGTGATCCATACGATCCACTGATTTCATTTCAGCACAGTTGGATCAGCTAAACATTAAAGTGGCTTAGAATGGATCTGAGGGCTTCAGAGATGCTTAAATAAGCTAGTAATCATGATGAATTATAATTCATATGTTTGCCTTTTAAGCTAACAGCAATCAGCTTTAATATCCCATGATATTTATCGTATGACTCATTAAGAGCTAATTGATGATAGTGAATAACCTTGGTCGATACACTTGTTGTCCACATATTTCCTTTTTTCTTGTTGAGAATAACAGTGAACTACATTTGACTTAGACAGTCTTTTTGGGGGGGGGGTTACTCACAAATAAAGAGGTAATATGTATTTGAATTTGGTGATTATACCTAATAATAGATTCTGGACTAGGGGAGCGAGGGAATGAGAGCAAAGTTAAGCTTTATTAAAGTTATCATTTGTTTTAGTGTTTTGGCTGCTTCAGGTTCATCTGTATCTCAATCACTTTATAAATGTACGGATGCAGATGGAGGGGTAATGTATCAAGCCACTCCCTGTATAGGACTTAAAGAGGATAGAGTCAAAATTGATCATGCTCCAGAGCAAGCAGACGTTGAACGAGCTATGCAGCGAGAGGCTAGGATTCAAGATGATTTGAGTTTCACACGAGAACAGGAAAGGCAGCAGAATAAAATTAAGGTAGTTAAGAGTAAAGATACAAAAGATTGTAAGGATGTGAAGATTAATAGTTATACAGCTTTCGATGAACAAAATGCAACAGGAGGAGAACTTACGGGAGGAGTTCTTACAGGAGGTACAAATGTGGGAAATGGACTGGTTGTTGGTGGAGTTATCGTAGGTGGGACATATTCAGATATAGAAATACATACAAACCGTTGTGTGAAGACTGTATTCAAACTGAAAGGATATGGAGGAGGATTCAATGACAGCGAGAACGTTAATGAAATTGCCTCAAATTTTGTTGCTGTATTTTCAGATGGAACAACAAGAGATGGAAGTTCAGGAACAATTCATGGCATAAGTGAAGGCTCTAGGATAAATTTGGGAGAAACATATACTGGCTCGTTCTGCTTCGGAGATAATAATTTTGAGATTGTTGATTTACAATGTCATTAGGATAGAATTAAAGATAGCAAGATAGCAAGATAGCAAGATAGCTACTTTCATTACCTGCATAAAAGCTGATATCCAAGGAGATGTTCGTGCTCAATATGAGCTTGCGAATATGCTACTTCATGGAGCTGAAGCAGATTATGAAGTAGCTTACGTATGGTATTACATGGCGGCTGCATTACATGATCATCCAGAATCTCAATATCGGATTGGTGAAATGTATGATAAAGGTTTAGGTGTCGCTAAAGATGCTACTGAAGCTAGGAAGTGGTATTTGAAATCCGCTAGGCTAACTACGGATACAATGCTTTTTACATTAAGGATGACACATGTCTACAAATGACTCATTTGATAGTAGAGATATTAATGCCAGAAATGATTTGGGACAAACACGACTGATTAGGGCTGCTAAGCAAGGAGATTTTATTCTAGTTAAGAGGTTAATTGCTGCAGGTGCTGATATTTCATTAGTTGATAAATCAAAAGCTACTGCAAGAATGACTGCATCACTTAATAGACATGATGAAATTGAAGGATATTTATCTTCTGCAGAAGAGGATTTACAAAGCCCAGAGTACCTTCTTGCTAAAAAAGCTCAAGAAACATTCCAAGCTAGTTCTGAAGTTAAGAAATTAAAGGAACAGAAAGCTGCTGCTTTAGCTGCCAAGGAACGCTGTTGGTTTTATAGTAATGACCTTGAAACACAAAAAGGTCCAACTTCACTCCACGATCTTCGAGAGCTATTTAAAAATGAAACTATTAATAAGGAAACCCTTGTCTGGTCTCCCAATCTAGATAAATGGAAGCCACTGCATGAAGTTACTGTGATTGTTGGACTCGAAGATCAAACGAAAGATACTGCTAAGAATGTGCATCATGAAGAAATTGGCAAGGAGAACATAGGAGAAGATGAGGTTCAACTGGACCCTTTACTGGTATCTGAGTTTGAAAAGTTAAAACATATTACAAAAGATAAGTTTGCTCTGGACTATATGCCAGTATCTGAATTTGCAAAGCTAAAGTACATCACTAAGGATAAAGCCATAGAGATGGTGCGTGATGGTTTTTATGAGGGTAGAATTAAAAATGGTCAATGGTTTATTAATAAAAATAAACTCTCATCGAGTGAGCTCGAGACACGTACAAAAAGTATAGTTACATCAGAGGTAACTGCAACTTCTGATGGGTTTATTCCTGTCAAAGAATTTGCTGAAAATAAAGTTCTGCATGTCGATAAAGTAGTTAGTATGATTAAGGACGGCTTCTACATTGGCAGACTCATTGATGGTGAATGGTATGTTGCTTCTCACGAAGTAAGTTCACTTGCCGGCAGTAAAGAAGATGTTACTTACAAAAGTTTAGGAATATGGCGGAAAATATACTTATGGCTCAATTGGATATCCCTAATTATTCTTGCCTTCATTTTAATAACGAATCCTCAAGTGGCACTTTCCCCTATGGAAGCTATCTATTTGGGAATATATTCTGTTCTTGGTTTACCTTACGTAATTTGGCTTCATATGGCGACTGTAAACAGAAAGGTGCTGCAACTTCGGATCTTAGCAGGAGTCAATATAGGGTTTTTTGCAAACCCATTATCGGCAGCAGTGGTTTGGATGATAGGTTCAGTTAGTAAAGATGAACTATCACCGTCGAAGTGAGACAAGTAAACGCTCTTAACTGATGACCATAGCTTAGAGGCATCAGAAGATTCTGTGTGATCCATACGATCCACTAATTCCATTTAAGCACTAGTTAGATCAGCTAAACATTAAAATGGCTTAGGATGGATCTGAGGGCTTCTGATAACAAGTGTGGTGACTCTTTCTCTCTTTTATCTATTTGAGCTTGATGTGATTGGCTGCTGCCGACCCGAAGCGGACATTCGAACGCATAAGATTTTTATGCTTACTACATTTTTATCTCATTGAGCCTCTAATTATTTTATGACCTATGCATGCATAACTATATAGTTTATATTTACGATTTGTTTAATTGCCATACATAAGGATAGTAAGGATGGATGTAAAAGATTATGTTATTAAACAGTTAGGTCGAACTAAGAATAAGAAATATGAGCAATATGTTGTTTCTCGTATTATCCATCTATTGAATGACTTTGATGTTAAATTTGTTACGCAACAGTATGTTGCTCGACCAGAAGGAAGGGCATTGACGGATCTGTTTTTTCCGCAAATTCGTCTGCATATAGAAGTTGATGAAGAACATCATAAAGCCAATATAGAAGATGATAAGGTTCGTGAGGCTGATATTGTTAATGCTACTAACCATGAGGTCATGCGAGTCGATGTTTCTAAATCACTTGATGACATTAACAATGACATTGATTTGATTGTTAAAGCCATACGAAACAAGGTTGATACTCTAAAGTCACAAAACAGCTTTATTGCATGGGATTTGGATGCAGAGTTTAGTTCAGATACTTACATCAATAAAGGATATATTGATGTTATGGATAACGTGGCTTTTAGAACAATAAAGGAAGCATGTAATTGCTTTGGGCATAATTATTCTGGTTACCAAAAAGCTAGTGCTCCGCATCCTAATGATAATGAAGTTATGCTTTGGTTTCCCAAGTTGTATCCAAATAATGACTGGAATAACAACATCTCTAATGATGAAGAGATCATTACCGAGCGAAATGAAGATAATGAAAAAGCTCGTGAACATGTTATAAGCCACAAAAGCAATAAGGAAAAGCATAAGCATCAACGAATCGTGTTTGCGAGGGTTAAAGGCAACCTAGGAGATGTTCTATACCGTTTCCGAGGTCTTTATAAGTTGAGCTTACTAGACAGTAATGAAGAAGCTGGACTTGTTTGGAAAAGAGTCGCTTCAAAAGTTAAAACTTATCCACGAGGATGAAGTTTACTAAGTTCCTGCAAGTAGTTTCAAAGGGCGACATTCGACCCAAAACAGACGAAAGTTGATTAAAGACTAAAAACTTGGGACTATTGGATTACTAAATAGAAAAATATCCAGTTTTTTACTTTCCTTTATTATTAATGAGGAAAGCCATATTGCTCGTTGTAGCTATTCAGAACCTATCAACTAAGGACGGTTAAGTTATATGTTTACTTTAAATAGCGATGATAATCGCATTACCCCTGTAGTAGCCAAAAGTTTTAGTAGTTTGGGCTTTACTGAACGTAAGCATTTACAGGAATGGTTGGCATACCGACCTGAAGCGTTAGGTGAGGAGCTGCTGATTATTCAAAAGGAATTTGATGGATTTGATGACACTAAAGAGAGGCTAGATTTATTGGCTTTAGATAAAGATGGTAATTTAGTGATTATCGAGAATAAATTAGATGACAGTGGTCGTGATGTCGTCTGGCAGGCTTTAAAATATGCATCTTATTGTGCCACTCTTACGAAACTTCAGATTGTCGAAGTATTTCAGCAATATCTTATGCGCTATCAACAAGGTGGTGACGCACATTCTATTCTCTGTGAGTTTTTCGATGTGCCTGACATTGATGAACTCAAACTTAATATAGGCAACAGCCAACGTTTAATGTTGGTAGCCGCTAATTTTAGAAAGGAAGTTACCAGCACGGCTATCTGGCTATTAGGACAAAGTATTAGCGTTCAATGTTTTAAAGTAACACCATATGCCTTAGGTGAGCAGCTACTGTTAAGTATTGATCAGATTATTCCTATCCCTGAAGCAAAAGAGTTAATGATTGGTATCTCTGCTAAAGAGGCTGAAGAGAAAAGCACTGAAGTAGTTCTAAAAAACCGCCATACTGTTCGCCGAGCCTATTGGGAACAAGCATTGGAGGCTTTCCAGAATAGTCCGTGTGATTTGTATAGTAATATTAATCCCAGCAAAGATCACTGGCTATCAGCAGGCTCTGGTCTAAGCAGTTGCCCTTATGGCTTAATTTTCGCTCAAAAAGAAATGCGTGTGGAACTGGTTCTAGGTCGTGCAAGCAAGGAAGAAAATAAGTTTTTATTTGACCAGCTATTCCAACATAAAGACAAAATTGAACAAGCATTTGGACATCCGATAGAGTGGTTGCGTTTAGATGATAAAAAATCTTCTCGCGTTCAATATTCAATGGTGGCTGATGGATTTAACAAAGAACTTTGGCCTAAGTGGATCGTTTGGCATGTGGAGCAAATGACTAAATTTGAACTTGCATTAAGAGAGCCACTTAAAGACGCTGGAACGGCATTAAAAAAGTACATAACCAGTGAATAATCTATTTCTTCTTATTTTCAAAAGGGCGCAGCCAGTCCAATAAAATACCTGAACTGCTAAATTTATATCGATCGCGTCGAACTCACTCAAACCATAAAAAACGTAGATTCCGTAGGAGCGTGCTGCATCAATGACCGCTCCTGGCACCAAGGAGACTGTCAGGCCATATCAGAACTTGCTTTATTAGAGACAATTCTCGGAATGTATACGCGTCACTACGCATGATTATATATATGTAGAT
>ENA-OSET01005430-OSET01005430.1-sediment-metagenome-genome-assembly--contig:-NODE-5430-length-10754-cov-9.323031_pt1 | contig 10754 bp, 8 predicted proteins | sample MGYA00237882_ERZ534229 | MGnify/ENA primary metagenome ERZ534229 (study PRJEB26408, sample SAMN06266212) | sediment metagenome | isolation source: Hudson Canyon methane seep mesocosm | place: USA:Hudson...
GAAGAGCGTCTTCTACACGCGCCTTCTTCTCTTTCATTTCTACTTCAGAACCTGCGCCAACCTTAATGACCGCTACACCGCCAGCTAGTTTAGCAACACGCTCTTGTAATTTTTCACGATCATAATCAGAAGAACTTTCTTCAATCTGCTTGCGAACCTGAACAACACGGGCTTCAATATCTGCCGCAGCACCAACACCATCAATAACGGTTGTATTTTCTTTGCTGATATTTACACGCTTAGCAGTACCAAGGTCGTCCAAAGTGGCATTTTCAAGTGTTAAGCCCACTTCTTCAGAAATGACAGTACCACCGGTTAAGATAGCAATATCTTGAAGCATTTCTTTACGACGATCACCAAAACCTGGCGCCTTAACTGCTGCAACTTTAACAATACCGCGCATGTTGTTAACAACCAATGTTGCCAACGCTTCGCCTTCAACATCTTCAGAAATAATTAACAAAGGCTTGCTTGCCTTAGCAACATTTTCTAATACAGGTAACAATTCACGAATGTTTGAGATCTTTTTGTCTACTAACAGAATGAATGGGTTATCCAACTCTGCAGACATATTGTCTTGATTATTGATGAAATAAGGAGAAAGGTAACCGCGATCGAACTGCATACCTTCAACTACATCTAGCTCATCTTCAAGGCCACTACCTTCTTCAACAGTGATAACGCCTTCTTTACCAACCTTATCCATTGCTTCAGCAATGATGCTACCTACAACAGTGTCACTGTTAGCAGAGATAGTACCTACCTGAGCAATTTCTTTAGTGTTTTCACACGGACGTGAAAAATTCTTAATTTCTTCAACTGCAACTTGAACGCCTTTATCAATACCGCGCTTCAAGTCCATTGGGTTCATACCCGCTGCAACGGCTTTAAGACCTTCATTTACAATCGCCTGAGCCAAAACAGTCGCTGTCGTTGTTCCGTCACCTGCGGCATCATTGGTTTGAGAAGCAACTTCTTTAACCATTTGTGCGCCCATGTTTTCGAACTTGTCTTTCAGTTCAATTTCTTTTGCAACTGAAACACCATCTTTAGTAACGGTTGGCGCACCAAAAGACTTATCAAGAACTACGTTACGACCCTTAGGGCCCAAAGTTACTTTTACTGCGTCTGCAAGAATGTTTACACCTGCAAGCATACGCTTACGCGCTGAATCACCAAATTTTACGTCTTTAGCTGACATAACTGTTTATCCTTTATCTGTACTAAATAAATTAGATCTATGGCAAATAAATCAAATCTGTTAAAAAAATTAAAAACTCAGACTGATTAGTCTTCAAGTACGCCAAATATTTCACTTTCACTCATAATCAACAACTCTTCGTCGTCAACTTTAACAGTGTTGTTGCCAGCATACTGACCAAACACAACTATATCGCCTTCTTTAAGGGCTAAAGGACGAACCTCTCCATTCTCCATGATTCGACCTGAACCCACAGCAACAACCTCACCTTGAGCAGGCTTTTCAGCTGCACTTCCAGGTAGAACGATACCGCTTGCAGTTGTAGTTTCTTCTTCTTTGCGACGTACGACAACACGGTCGTGTAACGGGCGGATCTTCATTTCGCAGATTCTCCAAAATTAGCTGATTAAGCTGTAGTTAAATAAATAAATACGTAAGAACTATTCAGACATACAAGAAGACTAAAACAGCCCACTCAACTTACGCTGAACAACAAGTGCTTTTATAAATGGGGCTGCATTAATTCATTTCAATAGATTGAGTAAAAAAACTCACTTTTTTTCTATTGAATCGTTATTAATGGAATGAGAAGCTGAGGACGGTTTTTCTTCTTCATAAAACTCACCTTCAATAATATCACCTTGGCTACCTTGTTTTGCTCTTCCAAAGTCTTGCGCTTTAAAAGCAGAACCACCAAAAGAAGATGACTGGCTAAATTGTTGAGTACCACTCACTATCATTTTTTTCATCAACTGTTCAATCAGCAAGCCCCGAATACCAGGCATAAGCAAAGAAAACCCTACTGCATCAGTAACAAAGCCAGGTGTAAGCAATAATGCGCCTCCCACGGCTAATAAAAAACCTTCCGCCACCTCTTTGGCAGGAAGTTCACCCGCATTCATTTTCTGATTAGCCCGCATCAACGTACTTAAACCTTGCCGCTTTAATAAAGACGCACCAATAACAGCCGTAAGTAATACAAGACCAATAGTGCTAGCGGCACCAATAATTGAACCGACCTTTATCAAAACAGTCATTTCAACAATGGGCATAATAATAAAAAGTAAAAATAGTATTTTCATAATGTTCCTAATGGTCTCTCTAAGCGATTACTGCCATAATATCGCGCTGCAAACTAATTTCACATACATCTTTATCATTCATACCACTTAAATATTAAGGTTAAAAATGAAACTTCAAGATTCTGTTGTAGCAATTACAGGCGGAGGCCAGGGTTTAGGCCGCGCAATGGCTGTTTATTTAGCGGGCAAAGGCGTAAAGCTAGCACTTATAGATCTAGACCAGGAAAAACTTGATGAGACCGTTCAATTATGTGAAAAAGCAGGTAGCCAGGCCAAAGCCTATATTTGTAATGTAGCTAAAGAAGATGATGTTATTTCATGCTTTGAAGCCATTACGGCTGACTTCGGTAAAGTCGATGGATTAGTTAACAATGCAGGAATTCTTCGAGATGGACTGCTTATTAAAGCGAAGGACGGGAAAATTGTTAAACGCATGTCAATTGAGCAATGGCAATCAGTGATTGATGTGAACTTAACCGGTGTTTTCTTATGTGGCCGCGAAGCTGCAACGCAAATGATTCAGAACGACACTAAAGGTTGTATCATCAACATTTCCAGCATCTCTCGTGCGGGTAATATGGGGCAAACAAACTATTCGGCCGCTAAAGCAGGCGTAACCGCATTAACGGTTAGCTGGGGTAAAGAGCTAGCTCACTATGGCATACGCTCTATGGCAATAGCGCCCGGATTTATTGCTACTGATATGATTGCATCAATGAAACCAGAAGCATTGGAAATGATGACTAAACATATCCCTCTCAAAAGGACTGGGCAGCCAGAGGAGATTGCTCAGACGGTTGCATTTATTTTGGAAAACGATTATTTATCAGGCCGGACTATTGAGGTTGATGGAGCGTTGCGACTTTAACACTCGAACCATAAAACAATTCGAAAATTAATCAGCCCTTCTGTGGTGGATCTCTCAAATTAACCAAGATGAAAAACATACAAAATCAGCAACTAATCCTATCAACCATCAGTCAGATCCCATATGGTAAAGTAACCACTTATGGGAGCATCGCTAGGCGCGCTGGGTTACCAGGCTATGCAAGGCAGGTAGGTGCGATACTAAAAACCCTCCCTGAAAAGACTAACCTCCCATGGCATCGAGTCATCAACGCCCAAGGACGCCTATCATTTCCAGAAAACAGCCCTCAACATACCACCCAAAAACAAAAACTCTTAGCCGAGGGCATCGTATTCTCGTCAACCTCAAAAATTAATCTACACCGCTATCTTTGGTAAAGTCGTTTGGTGAGTCCAGCGTTTTCAGAATAAGCCAACATCGTTAAGCAAAATTAACAAGGTATATATCCTTCTTTGTGTGTTCGCCAAGCGCTTTAAAAGCAGCTATGATATCCAAACTTTTCTTTGTATGAACAAAAACTTATGCATAAACATCACAACTGGCTGCAGTCGATAAAAGCATTTCAACACCCCCGAGTGATATCAATGCTATTTTTAGGTTTTTCTGCAGGTATCCCCTTACTTTTAATTTTTTCTTCGCTATCACTTTGGCTACGCGAAGCTGGTATTGAACGTGCCACCGTTACTTATTTCAGCTGGGCAGCCCTGGCCTATTCCTTCAAGTTTTTATGGGCACCTTTAGTGGACAGAATGCCCCTCCCCATCCTGACCCGTGTATTGGGCCGCCGAAGAGGCTGGTTACTGGTTTCACAAACAGCCATATTGACGTCCATTGCTCTCATCGCGATGGTCGATCCAGCGCAGAGTAACGCATTAACAATCATGGCTATTGCTGTTGTCATGCTGGGTTTCTCTGCTGCCACACAAGACATTGTCATTGATGCTTATCGCATAGAGTCGGCCGAAACAGACCTGCAGGCACTAATGTCTTCTACTTACATCGCAGGCTATCGCATAGGAATGCTGACATCAGGTGCTGGAGCACTAATTCTGGCAAGCTATCTAGGTTCTTCTACAACATCTTACAACTATGATGCATGGCAGATAACGTATCTGTGCATGTCATTAACCATGCTGGTTGGACTGGTCACGACATTAGTCATAAAAGAGCCACCTTGTACTCAAAAAACATCCAGTCAATACAGCACCCGAAAATACATTAAATTTCTTTCTATTTTCTTGATGGGAATAACGATATTTATTCTGACCTACTCGTTTACAAGCAGCTTCGCGGCAACGCTTAAATCACTTTTCCTTGTGGCCACGAACAATTCTGTCTTATCAAACTTTCTGGGAGAGACAATCAGGTTGATATTTAGCTTCCTGCTAGTAGTAGCCTTTGTCAAAGCCATATCTTACACGACACTATATGAGCACCAATTGGTTAAAGAAACTTATATTGATCCGGTTGCCGATTTCTTTACCCGTTATGGTATTAAATTAGCCATTTTACTCTTGGTCTTTGTGGGCTTCTATCGGGTTTCCGATATTGTCTTAGGGGTTATATCCAATGTTTTCTTTCTAGACATGGGGTTCACAAAATCTGAAATTGCAACAGTGGTAAAAACATTTGGCCTATTTATGACAATTGCAGGAGGCTTTTTGGGAGGGATTCTAGCTGTTCGTTTTGGCATTATTCGAATTCTTTATTTAGGAGCCTTTTTAACCGTTGTAACAAACTTGCTGTTTATGCTCCTAGCTCAAGCAGGACATAACATTGAATTACTTTATATCGTCATTTCAGCTGACAATTTGACCGCAGGCCTTGCCAGCGCAGCATTTATCGCATTCCTATCCAGCTTAACCAACATTTCTTTTACGGCTGTACAATATGCTGTCTTCAGCTCGTTAATGACATTAGCACCCAAGATAATTGGCGGTTACTCGGGCAGTATGGTGGACAATATGGGCTATTCAACATTTTTCCTTGTGGCAAGCCTGATAGGACTGCCTGTTTTGCTGTTAATTTTCTTTATCCAACGCCACCCAGAATTCAAAGACCAATAGCACAGAGCTCATACATAGCCATATTGAAACAAGCCCTACCCCACAGATACTAATCCCTAAAATTATCAAACTGCAAGGCAACATCAAGTTCAGCTTCACGCAAAAATGCCATTACTTCCTGCAGGTCATCTCTTTTCTTGCCTGTCATTCGAACTTTATCGCCTTGAATAGATGCCTGCACCTTTAGCTTTGCATCTTTAACCATTTTCACAATTTTCTTGGCCGTAGGCTGATCAATACCCTGCCGAAGCTTATAACTACGTTTAACTTGTTTTCCTGCTTTACTGTCTTCACCATCCGCTAAAGATCGACCATCTAGCTTTCTTTTTACAAAGGCCATCAACAGAATATCGTAGAGTTGATCGAGCTGAAACTCTTCTTCAGCACTTAAAATTACTATTTCATCCTTCGTTTTAAACTCAATATTTGAATCGACTTTTTTAAAATCCCAGCGATTACCCATCTCACGCTTTGCCTGGTCAATCGCGTTAGTTACTTCATGCATATCTACTTCTGAAACGGTATCAAATGAGGGCATTCAAAGGCTCCTTTATATTTAATTTTCTATGCCTACACGACTGTTTGCACGGCTATATTTACACAGTATAACCAATACTTTTAGCTTTTTGATACATCTGTTTAGAAGAGATCTAGTTCACTTCAATTAAAGATGATCGTAGACAGGAATACATAATCTCTCTATGCTTTGCTATTAATTTAATTATATTCCATATTAATATTAAGGAATATCTGTTAATTCCTTAATTGAACTAATTTCAGTAACTTAAATATGCCTAATTTAGACCTACCTATCCTTGTTGTTGATGATGCCAAATTTAGTAGCACCATTATTGGAAAAACACTTAAATTAGCAGGCTATAGGGACATTCGTTTTGCCAATAGCGCTGCTGCAGCTCTAAAAATGATGGAACAACGTCCCGTTAGCGTTTTAGTTGCTGACTGGCTTATGCCTGAAATGGACGGGTTGCAAATGGCTGGCCGAGTGCGCCAGCTCGACGAGCAAATAAATCATTACACCTATATTATTCTACTCACCGCGAGAGAGGGTGTTGACGCACTGGCAGAAGCCTTTGATAAAGGTGTTGATGACTTTATTTATAAGTCTGATATGAATAAACAGCTATTACCCCGCATATACGCTGCCGACCGCATTGTTGATATGCAGAACTCCTTACTTATCGCTAATCAATTATTGGTTGATAACAACCGAGAGCTGGAAGCAAAGAATATTATCGACCTGCAGACAGGTTTGGGCAATCAGAAGTTTGCAAGTCAAAAGTTAGCAGGTAATCTCGTTCACTCTGAATCCAGAGGGGGGGCAACCAGTTACCTGTTGTTAGGCATTAAAAACTGGCATCAGGTCAGAAGTAATTACAGCTACACAGTGCAAGAAGAAATTTTACTAGGTATTGCTCGTCGTTTACGTCACTTAATACGCCCACTAGATACCGTTTGCAGAATAAGCGAGAGTCAGTTTGCTGTTATTGCACACTTCAACAATATAGACCATTGCACATCTAGCTGTTATCGCCGCATTCATGATGGCATTAACTTAAAAGCATTTAAAACAACAGCGGGCTTTATATCCATTCAGGCTGGGACAAGTGTATGTGCGGTTAACAGCGAACACACACTTCCGAAGGCACAGGATATTGAAAGATCCGCACTCAATAAGCTGCAATATTCATACGACACAGGGACTATTTCAATTCATCGTTGGAAAAACGTACCTAAAGAGACAGCATAAACAGACCCTATAAACAATCTGTAAATGACGACTTCCTCATATTTAACAATTCGTTACAGTTGCTTACCTTTCTATCATAGAAAGATTTCATCTCAGCACTTATCCTTTGATTGTGGGTTCGAGTAGTATCCCCCATAAGCGGAGGGTTAAGCAGTACCTCCGCTGTTTTTATGACGCTCTTAAAGTGTAGAGCAGGGATTAGAATCCAAAAGTTTTATTGTTTTCATGCCTTTTATTTTATTTAAGCGAGTGACCTTGGTCTCTCGCTTTTTTTATGCCTGTAATTCGCTCAATTATTTTAGGCAAAAAAAAACGACTGAAACTGCAGTCGTTTTATACTTACTTACCTGAAAGGTTAAGCCATTCGAACTAATGCTCCATTCTCGACTCTGAACTTCACTTCCCCAAAAGCATCCAATACAACCTGCTGAATATTGTAATGAGACTCACCAATCATATCTATTCCACTGTAAGTGGGGGGTAACTGGTGCAACGTTACATCGAAACCATTACTATCAACCTCAGCTACACCAAAACCATGGATATCCATTTTGTTATAGGCAATTTCACCACCAGACGCTTTATCAGCATCAGACTGAAGTAAAGAGCTTTTCTGGAAAATGTTATCCATTAAAACAAGCAATGAATCCTTCGCATCATCAAGGTCAGACTTTTCCTGATCGGTTTTACCCGCCTTCAATGCATCAAGCAGTATGGTTGCCTTATCTTCTATGAATTGCTGCTGAGTAGTTGAGGAAATAGACGGACAGCTAAATGACACAACATCCCCTGAAGTTCCGTGTTTACTGACCCAACTTGAGTGGATATCACCCGCAATACTAATTGCACCATTGGGTGAGTTGGCCGTTTTTTCTAACGCTGGGATAACCTCAGCCGCTCTATACGATGTAAATCCATCCCACTGATCAACGTTAAGATAAAAGTCATTATCAAGAGGACCACCTGCTAATGCTGGGCTTGAAGCAGCAACACCGGTTGAATTTAACCCTAGTATCATTGAGGTTAATGATACTGATGACCCCAGCACCCTCCAAGTTGCATCGGAATTAGCCAGACCATCCTTTAACCAAGTTTCCTGTTCTGTGCCATAGGCATTTTGCCCCCCTGCACCAACTACCAACCCTGCCAACGCGTCATAAGCACTCTTGACGACTAAATAACGCGAGCCCAAGTCACTAAATAGACTGCTTTTACCTAGAGTAAAATAAGACAATGCTTCACCAACGATGTTTCCGTTAAGGTCAGCTTTTAGTCCAGTAGCTGTAGCATTATCTATCGCTCCCGAAGCTTCAGCGCCATCAACCACTGCAGTCAAATAAGCGTATGAAAGGTTACCTGTCATTACAGCAGAAGCTCTTGACACAGCAAGAGACATTGCAGTTGTCGTATCATTACCTTGTGCTTCATAGGCCGCAATATATGCACCTGTCACCAATTGGACAAAGGTTGCCCCAGCAGCCAAAGAAGCAAAAGCAACAAAACTTGTAATACTTGGTGTTGTCGATGCGGAAGTCTGTGTTATTACAGTCCCCGGAAACGCATCCTCTGCAATCAAGTGATCAGGACGATGAGTACGGTAATCCGTCAGGTAGAGATCAAGGTTCTTCCCAAACCTTAAGTTACGGTAAATTTCTACACCATCAGAGATAGCACCAACACCGTCCGTAACAGAGCCCTGTGACAAAGCTGCACTATCAACATCAATACGACCTTGAGCTAGCGTCGCAGACGCGCCACCTACATTAGCCTGGTCAATGGGGATGTATTCAAAAAACACCTGCTCGGCATCTTGTTTTCTATCAATGTTACCTTCACCAGTAGTTGTACCATGGTAGGTCGCATTGTTCTGCCAGCTATCATCAGAAAACTCATGGTCATCCCAAATTACAACCATTGGGAATTTTTCATGAACCTGCTGAAGTATTTCATCACCACGATAAGTCTTATAAAGTTCACGATAGTTATGAACTGTTTGGGCGGCCTCAAAGGCGGAACCTCCACTACCAACACTTAGTGGGGCATCATCACCGGTACCTGTAAATGTCACTTTTCGAGTGGTGCTTGAGCTTTGGAAAGAAGGATCACCAGAGGTTTCATAGATGTAGTCACCAAGGTGCACAATGAAGTCTATATCATCCAGATCATCTTGCAGCATACGAATATAGGTATTGTAGTAACGACCAATGTAATCCTGACAACTTACAAACGCAAATTTGACCTTGCGATCAGCTGTACTTGCAGGCGCTGTTTTGGTGCGCCCAGTATTAGTAGACACTTTACCGCTTGAAAAACGATAATAGTAAGTTGTATCAGCAGTAAGATTGTTTACACGAACTTTCAAACAATGATCATGGCTAGCTAAAGCAGTAAGCGCTTCATCAACCACCAACTTACTAAAACCACCATCTAACGCAACTTGTAAACGAAGCTCTGCATCTACTCCGGCCTCAGCGTCAACACGAGTCCAAAGTATTACGCTATCAGGTCTTGGGTCACCTGACATAATTGATTGAGGAAAGGTTGCCTTGGTTGCCTCAACAGCTTTTGAATGGTCTTTTTTGTCATTACAACCAGTGAGAACACCACCAAACGCTACAGCACTTGCACTAACTGCTACAGCCTCTAAAAATTTACGTCTTGTTAACTTCATCGTTCAAAAACCCCTAATTTTAATTATTTTGAGTCTAATTTCAGACATATAACAATAATCGATTTATAGCATAATAATGAAAACGCGTTTTAAAAGTATAGACAGTCGATTAATTAAATTAATAAATTTTTTAATTCGGATAGCCCGTAATATCCCTAATAGACCGGTATAGAGGCTGAAGTTGCTTGTACATATTCAAATATACCTCTTTGTACAATCGATCATACTTCTTAGCGGTTTCAGGATTTGGATTGAACACATCCCCTACTCGCGTCATTTTTTCAATCGCAACATTAAAGTTAGGATATATTCCAAGCCCCACAGCCACATCAATAGCAGCCCCTAAACCAGAGGTTTCATAAGTATGAGGGCGCTCCGCAGGTATTCCAAAAATATCTGCAGTTAGCTGCATAGCCGCATCACTTTGTGAGCCTCCTCCGGCTACTCGTAACTTAGTAATTTTATACCCACTACGTTTTTCAATTCTCTCTTTACCTTCTCTTAAAGCGTACGCAAGACCTTCAAGAATTGCGCGATAGATATGAGCACGAGTGTGAACGTCACCAAATCCTATGATTCCACCTTTTGCTTCGGGCCCTGGTTCCCTTACTCCAGGAGACCAATAGGGTTGAAGCATCAAGCCCATAGAACCGGCAGGAACCTGGTTTACCAACTCATCGAATAGTTGTTCTGGCTCAATACCCCGTTCTTCTGCTATTTTCTGCTCTCTGTGACCGAATTCTTTCTTAAACCAACTCACCATCCAGAAACCACGATAAATCATCACTTCAGAGCTAAATAAGTCGGGTATCGCTGAGGGGTATGCAGGCATATAAGGTATAGGCTCAACATAACGCTTGTTGGTTGCATTGATAGTGGCTGTTGTACCGTAACTCATACACCCGACATGGGGTTTATTACCGCCTGAGCCAATGATCTCGCAGGCTTTATCCGACGCAGATGCAATAACAGGCGTTCCTTCTGGCACCCCCGTTTGTAGAGAAGCCTCAGCCGTGATGCCCCCCATTGACTCACCCGGCTGCACCAATTCAGGTAGCATGTCAGGTGTCATTGAAAGTAGATCCCAGCGCCAGTCTG
>ENA-OSET01005432-OSET01005432.1-sediment-metagenome-genome-assembly--contig:-NODE-5432-length-10746-cov-6.906927_pt1 | contig 10746 bp, 13 predicted proteins | sample MGYA00237882_ERZ534229 | MGnify/ENA primary metagenome ERZ534229 (study PRJEB26408, sample SAMN06266212) | sediment metagenome | isolation source: Hudson Canyon methane seep mesocosm | place...
AAACCATGTAAAGCAAAACGATCACCGGTGACACTCAATGCTTCTGAGAATAAATATAAAGAATCACGGATAACATCTACAACTCTTGAAGTATTATTAATGTGAGCATCTGTCGACAAGGATAAGTCAGCCAATAACATGCAAGACAAATCTCGCGTTTCATTACGACAATCTCGATAAACAGGTGTATCACTATTAACGTGACCATGTTTTCGATCAGTAAGAAAGTTTATATAGTTCTCTAAATCTAATTCAGAACCTTCGCTTTGCCGGCTGACCCAATGACGTTGAGGACGTAAAATTTCAAACTGACGGCGTATTTTTCTAGCTTGAGATTTAAGTTTCGCCGGTAAATCAGCAGGCTCGGCATCACGAGCGGTCATCGGTATAATTCGACAATGATCTTTCTGAAAAGTCTGTTTTTTATAATCCCACTCGTCTATTGGAATACCTTCACCTAAGACAATGTCATCATATTTACTAGCTGGCAGGTCAAGGTCTAATTTGATCTTACTTGCTGTGGTTTCACTATCCTGAGCAACCGTAATATTATCCATATCCTCAGCAGTTTGCATAGCATCGTCGTCATCATCTTCCGTACTAGTACGATCGACCTTGCTGTACTCCCCCCAGCTCCATAGACTCTCAAGACGAAAGCTCATCAAACCATCATTACCTTCCGGCATATCAGTACGATTACCCTGCTTTCTTTTCTGCTGTTTCTTTTGCTCTTTCTTCGCTTCACTTGTTTCGGGGATATCCGGATCTTGTACTGGCTTAGTACTTGTAAACTCTTCTTCTGGGGGTGATGGGTGCAACCACAAAGGCACTGGTTGAGGTGGCCTTTTTGCATACTCTAGCTTGAATGTAGCTGTTGAGTTAAGTAATGCATTGCAAATAATCTGCTCTTGTTTAGCCTCACGTTCGCCTAACTCTTTAAGATCGGGGCGTTGTTCTAAATGAGCATCTACAAGTGCTTGATAGCGAGACTTCAAACCAGGCCAAATGGCTAAAGTCTTTTCAGTTCGAAATTGATTTCGAGTAATCCAGTCACCCTGTTCAACCTCCACTACTGATAATGCAGTTAGCCATAAATACAAATCAACATTGAGTTGTTTGCTTGGAAAAAGAGCAATGCTTTCTGGTAGCCTTAGTGTTTCTTCATCGCGCCACGCATATTGTGTTTTGTCACCGACACCTGCAATACGTTGCAAAATAGTTCGCTTGGCATAGACGTCAGAATCCGTGGAGTTTTCAACACGTAAGCCGCCTTCACCACCTAATGCTCTAAAAAATATACCCGTTGTTTGACGGATATCATCAAGGTACACAATCGCTTCAGGAAAGTGTATTTCAGCACGTTTCGTGATAAAACGATGCCATGTTGAACCAACTAATTCCTCTAGCATGTCAGCACCTTTACCTATTTACTAATGGCGACCAATCAGGCGGCAACCATATCATCATAAAAAGGCAGAATAGTACTAAGATCACAAACCATACAACAAAAGTTCTTTGTTTTTGCTTGGCATGATTGGGGGGCAAAGGAAGTCCACAATGTTGGCAGGCAGATTCTTCAGCCTCAATCTTACCACCACAATGTTTACAGTTGAGTTGGCTCATTTAGATAACTGGCCAATTAATGGATAATTGAAAGCTAGACCTTTTATTGCCTTGCTAAAGCCCATAATCCCAGCGGCTAAGAATAATGGCACTATCAACATAAAATAAAGCTCTAATAAAAATAGTGCCGTTAAAGAGGCGTAACCATCCGTCAGCAAGATATAAAGGTTAAAGCCCATAAATATGATAGTGCTGAGACTGCTTGCCATTAATGTTTGACTAAGGTGATTTTTAACTATCATTGAGCCAGATCGGTAACGTAAAAAATATAGTATCCACAAAGCCACATAAAACACGCCAACAAAAAGAAGGTTGCCAATAAAAAAAGCTTCTGCAAATGCAGCTGTATTATCAGATGACTTTTTCATCCTATGCCACGACCATTTTTGCTTTCACGACTTCCATTAATGCATTAACGGTTTCTTCATCATCACTCAGTGGTTCGATGATGGCAGCACGACATGCTTCGACAGGATCAAGCCCTGACTTAATCAATGTTGCTGCATAAACTAATAATCTTGTCGATGCTGACTCTTCAAGATCATGATCTTTTAGTACTCGTAATGCATGAGCTAATTCAATTAACTGCGTCGACGTTGCATGATCAATATCTGTTTCTGCCTGAATAATTTTCGTTTCTGTTTCAATATCAGGGTAGTCAAACCTCATTGATACAAAACGTTGGCGTGTTGAGGGTTTCATGCCCTTTAATAAGTTTTGATAACCTGGGTTATAAGACACCACCAACATGAATCCTGAAGGCGCTTGTAACACTTCACCAGTTCGTTCTATTGGCAATATTCGACGGTTATCAGATAAAGGATGTAATACGACTGTTGTATCTTTACGTGCCTCTACGACTTCATCTAAATAACAGATTGCACCTTCACGTACTGCTTTTGTTAGCGGACCATCATGCCAATAAGTTTCACCATCACCAATTAAGTGTCGTCCAACTAAATCAGCTGCCGTTAAGTCATCATGACAGGCAATGGTATATAGAGGCCTACCCAATTTTGCTGCCATATGCTCAATAAAGCGTGTTTTACCACACCCTGTTGGCCCTTTAATCAATAAAGGTAATTGATTGTTATATGCATGTTCAAATAATTCAATTTCATTGTTCTGATCTTGATAGTAAGGAATGTCGACACTATTTTGAGTCATTTTTAATCCTAAGAATCTTCATCTAAAGATGGCGCTGAGTTTGGGCTAAACCCATTCATCACTGCAAATTGTGCGGTCATCAAATCCATTGTATTAACATGCGCATTAAACCAAGTTGGCCAAGCAAAAAACACATAATCCACAAGTGGTTCAATATCGTTAGTCTTTTCCCAGCTATTAGCTACTTCCAACATTTCTTCTAAAACACGCTCATGCTCTTGGTAATGTACCTGAACCATTGGAAATTCAACTTCAGTCATTAACCTGTTTTCACGGTAGAAATGAGCACGACTATGCTCAATCCAGTCCAACAATTCTTTTGTTACTTGCTGAGTTTCAATGTCGCTAGGCTCGTCCTTTTGTTGATATGCAGCAATCAGCTGTCCTAGTTCTTGCACTATCACTAACTCATCAAAATGAGTATTGTTCATGAAATCAATATCCACCCGAGGGAAGGAGCTCGCTTCTAATATAATTTTATTTTCAGTCATTTTTTACACCTCTATAGACCAATGATATAAGTAACAGCAATGGCAATACATATAGTCCATAACCAACCATACATAATGGCTCGCCATAGAAAAGAAACATCTCGTAATTCCATAAAGTCTCGAATTATAAGCCCCCCCTTAATGACTGCTGTAAACAATAAAAACAATACAACGGCTATACCGCTCAAACCTTGTTGTCCCATTAGGTATGTCGATAAGGTTAACACTATCATCAGTAGCCAAATAGTATGTACGTTATAAACCTTTTTCATCGGATGATATACACCAATGGAAATAAAATAATCCAAACCAAATCAACCATATGCCAATACGATGCACCTGTTTCTATACCCGTGTGGTTTTGGGAATTATAGTTTCCCCGCTTAGCTTTGATTACCACTGCAAACAAAATTAACATCCCTAATATTACATGCAGAAAATGAAACATAGTCAATGACAAATAGAACATGTAAAACGTGTTTGTAGTTAAACTAATTCCTTCTGAAAACTTATCCATATATTCGATAGATTTTAATATCAGAAAGCCCGTTCCTCCTGCTAAAGCGGCATAAAGCCAGTAAATACACTGCTGAATATTATCGAGCCTGATTGCTTGTACTGCGCGAATAACAAAGTAACTTGAAGTAATAAGCAGTAGCGTATTGGCAGCACCTAATTCACGATTAAGTGTCAATTGATAGTGATTAAACATCTCAATATTTTGTAGTCGCATCACTGCATAGGCAATGAAAAAGATGCCAAACACCAATAATTCCATAAAGATGAACAGCCAAATGGCTAAGTCACCTGGGAGTAATTTTGGCTCTGTATTATTAATAGCGGTCGTCACGTTAGTCTTGTTTTATTTATCCTAGTTGTAGTCTGACGTATTTAAATTTTTATCGCCTTGATCCGTATCAAGTCACTTCGATAAGAATGATCTTGTTAATTTTTTCCCCGTCCAAGATCTCACCATCGTCCATGTGGCAAAAAGAATAAACATAGCGTGTACAAATACAAAATAAGAAATGACATAGACCCACGTCCATGCTGAATCAAACCCGCCTAATATAACCATTAGGGTTGTCACTAAAAATAATGCTACAGCCGCTAATAGATTCGTTTTTATTGCTAAAACGGCATAATAGCGATCAATCCCATTTTGCTCTGAATTTTTGTAAAGAAATAGTAATAGGATAAAACTGATAAGTGGTAACGCTGTCAGGTTTAATAGTGAAAGAAGAGCTGACTGTTCTGCTCGTTTTAACGCTAACTCATCTGTAGACATTGTCATCTCTCCTAAAAATATACCGCCTATAAAGGCGGTATATTTGTCTTACTAAGTGCTCACCTTACTCAGACAATGCCGAGACTAAAGTGATGAATAAATCTCTACTCTACATCTGCAGCTTCTTCACCCTTAGCAAAGAAACTATAAATGTATAGGAACAAACCATAAAGGAATGACAATCCAGCCACTTCACGTGCCCAGTAGAAATGTGCAAGCCTATCTTGAACGACCATAAATGGAAGTGGATCAGCAGAATAACGTTGTAAATAAACCTGCATGATACCTGCTCCAGTCAATAGCAATGTAATGAATACCATTGAAATGGTCATGATCCAAAACGATCTGATTTCATGTTTTTGAGCATTCATATTAGCCGCTTTCTTTCCACGCATTAACGGCATAGAGTAAGAAATCATTGTTAACACAACCATGACATAAGCACCGTAAAAGGCCATATGTCCATGAGCCGCAGTAATTTGCGTACCATGAGTATAGAAGTTAACGGGGGCTAATGTGTGTAGGAAACCCCATACACCAGCACCTAAGAATGCCATTACTGCCGTACCAAGCGCCCATAGAACTGCCGCTTTATTTGGGTGGTCACGACGACGTTTGTTAACAACATTAAATGCAAATAGTGTCATCATGAAGAATGGAATTGGCTCTAGAGCAGAGAATATGGAACCTAACCATTGCCAATAATCAGCGGTACCAATCCAAAAGAAATGATGCCCTGTTCCGACTAAACCTGAAATTAATGCCATTGCGATGATAATGTATAACCATTTTTCAATAACTTCGCGGTCAACACCCGTCACTTTAATTAATACATAAGCTAATAGTGAAGCCATGATCAATTCCCAAACACCTTCAACCCATAGATGAACAACAAACCACCAGAAGTATTTATCTAGTACTAAGTTATCAGGGTTATAGAATGAGAATAAGAAGAAAACGGCTAAACCAACTAAACCTGTTAATAACACAAGGTTAATAACTGTTTTACGACCTGTAAGAACCGTCATACCGATGTTAAATATAAAGGCTAATGCAACAATCACAATACCTATCTTGGTAATAGTTGGCTGCTCTAAGAACTCTCGTCCCATAGTTGGCAACAAGTCATTCATTGTCAGTTCTGCTAAACGAGCATAAGGCACTAATAAGTAGCCTAAGATAGTCAATGCACCTGCTGCAAGGAATACCCAAAACATGACCTTAGCAAGCATAGGTGAAAAAAGTTCACGTTCAGCTTCTTCAGGAACAAGGAAATAAGCAGACCCCATAAAACCAAATAGTAACCAAACAATTAATAAGTTTGTATGCACCATACGGGCTACATTAAATGGAATTTCAGGAAATAAGAAATCTCCCATGACATATTGCAACCCCATGGTGACACCAAATAGGATTTGCCCGACAAAAAGTGCAATTGCGGCTATAAAATATAGCTTAGCAATGCCTTGTGATTCATATTTCATACGTATCTACCCCTTAACCTTGAATATTTGGTGGCCAGTCTCTGGCAGTTTTAATACCATCAACATATTTCAAAAACTGAGCAAGCTCTTCAAGCTCTTCATCAGTTAAGTTGAATTGAGGCATGCTACGTCGACCTTCTATCCCATCTACAGGACGAAACTTGATAAACGCTTTAATGGCTTCAGTGCTTTCACCAAAGCGGGTATAAACATTACCCAACTCAGGTGCAAAATAGGCACCCTCACCCAGCAGAGTGTGACAACCAATACAATTATTCACTTCCCATAGTCGCTTGCCTGCTGCAACTTGTTCCGTTAGGTTTTCTCTATTATCTGTTGCCGGCAGCCTTTTAACGGTATCAACCGTTAACCCAATAAGTACTAAGAAGAAGAACACCGCTCCCCCATAGTAAATATTGCGGGCCATGCCCTTAGTAAAGGTTTCTCTCATCACACATCTCCTAATTTACAAAATTTCAATTGCAAGTATATCGACGGGGGGGCGATATGACATTGACCTACATCAAGTGGCTAGTTGTATTTATAAGTTTGCTATAAATCAACCTTCTAAAGAAATGAATTGACGCAATTTATCTACGTCAAGCAGCTCAATTTTAGTGCCATCCAATTTGATTAATTGTTGTTTAGCAAGGTCTTTTAATGTTCTAGAAAGTGTTTCTGGTTTTATTGATAAACGAGAAGCAATGACATGCTTAGGTGCTACAAGAGTAACGCCTGTACGATCATGTTGATCTTCAGATATATGACTTAATAAATAATCAACTAAACGAAAAGTAGCATTGTGCAGTGTTAAACGATCAACCTCATTTACCATCCAATGTAATCTTTGACTTAATTTACCTAATAAATTTCTACATAAATGATTAGAAGTGTTTAGTAACTTTAGATACATCTCAGCGTTTATAGCTACTACAATAGATGAAGATACTGTCAGTGCCGACACTGGATATCTTGAACCACCTAAAAATAATACAGCTTCAGCAAAAGTTTGTCCTGGGCGGATAATTTCAATCACTTTCTCATCACCATTTGGGCCTAAACGTTGCAATTTTATACCACCAGAGATAAGTAAATAAATATCTGTCAGCTCAGCTCCTTGTTCAAACAATATACTATTTTCTGCAAGCTGTTTAGCATGTGAAGTTTTAACAATACTGTCAAAGTCATCTTCTTCAAGCGGCTGTAACAGCACACAGCGTCGCATGGTGTTTAAGATATATTCATTTAATTCTATTGTTGAATTATTCATTACTACATCACCACTTGCTTTTTAACTGTCTATTTGAGGAGGCATAAAAGTTACTCACCTACCAGTTCATCACATTTGTAAAATTCTCCCTCTCCACCCAAAGAGTTAACAAGCTTTGGTAATACTGTCGACATTTTATCCATTAATGTCCAAGGGGGATTAATAACAATCATGCCACTTGCAGACATGCCTGTGCCAAACTGATCTGCTCTAATTCCTAATTCAAATCGTTGTATATTTTTAATTCCGCTACGAATAAATTTACGCTCTAATGTATCAATTATTTTTCGATCAACTACTGGGTACCAGAGTGCATATGTGCCTGTTGGAAATTTTTTATAAGCCTCGTCTAAAACACTAAATACTTTGCCATAGTCAGTCTTGATCTCATAAGAAGGATCAATCAACACAAGTCCACGACGTGATACTGGTGGTAACAATGACAATAGTCCTTTAAAACCATCCTCTCGCATAACACGAACATTACGGATTTTAGCCGTGTTCTTTAATAAAATCTCAGCATCTTTAGGATGTAGTTCATATAACCATGCTCGATCTTTTTTGCGTAAAAAATGTGCAGTTATTAAAGGCGAGCCAGGGTAAAAACTGAGTTTACCTGATGAATTATGACTTGCCAAAATATCAAAATAAGTGGCTAATTCTGGCCATTCTTGTGGTCTTAATTTTGCAATCCCTTGTGTATATTCTTGAAGTTTTGTGGCATGTTCACTCTGTAAATTATATAAACCTGCTCCAGCATGGGTATCAATATAATCAAACGTACTGTCTTTTTTAATCAAGTGCTCTAGTATTTCAACTTGAATGATATGCTTTAAAACATCTGCATGATTTCCAGCGTGGTATGAGTGGCGATAACTTAACAATGAGACTTCCTACTATTGAGACTAAAAATGTTGCCCTATTATAGTGAAGAAATGAAGATAAAGCTTATTTGCTAAATTTGTGGGAACGTATGTGCATATTCAGAAATCCACTGCGTGGCTGCTTGCTCACTCGTTAACTCTAAGCCTTGGTCTTTTTTTACTTGGCTTCGATAATATTCAATATGGCAAATTTGTTCGACCATGCGAACAGCGAAACTGACTTCTTCCTGTTGGAAAGCAACGCCAATGAGAAAGTTTTCACCATCTTGTTTACACCAGCAAACAATGCCTTTGGCATCAAATTCTGGCTGGCATATAGGGATGATAATTTGAATCTGTTCGCCGGCATTAATACTGTGGCAACAAGCAAAGCATAAACCGCCGGAACCGATGTCTTTAATATTGAGTTTTTCTATCGTTCCATCAGTACTAAACTCAATCGGAATATCAGTAGGATGACGTATAAATTGGCGTGTAGTGTCTCGCATAGCTAAACACTAACATAATTTTTAATGTCAGCCCTAAAAACGTGAATGACGTCACACTTTTATTTATTCTAAATAACCGGTGGTGGTGCCTCAGACACAGCATTTCTGCCTTTGCGTTTAGACATATACAACGCTCGATCGGCACGCTGTAGGAAGCTTTCAGGCCCTTCTGATGGAAAATATCTAGCCACACCAAAAGACATTGTAATAACTCCCAAAGATTCTCGACTATCACGTCGTTGAATTCGTTTTGAAGCTATTTCAGCACGAATATTCTCAGCCACTTTCTTAGCGTTCTCTAAACTCGTGTTAAGTAAGACGATTGCAAACTCTTCACCACCATAGCGAGCGACTAGATCTCGACCTTTAACGGCAGACTTTAGGCTGTTAGCAACAACCTTTAAGACTTGATCGCCGACTAAATGACCATGAGCATCATTAATTTTTTTAAACAAATCTAAATCAGAAAAGATTAAACACATTTCCGTACCGTTTGAATCGGCATCTGACGTTGCTTTTTCAAGTACAGAATCAAAAGCTTTCCGGTTAGCTAATTTAGTTAATGTATCAGTTTTTGCTTCTCGTTTAGCATCATCAAGATCTTTCTTCATATCTTGCATTTCAGCCATTGTAGAACTTAATCGCTCTGATAGTGCATCACTTGTAGACATTGCGATTCTAGCTTCAGCTAGCACTTCTTCCGTCACCGAATTAATTTCATCTCGTGTCATTTCGGAATGAAATTTGTCAATTATTAACGATAAGTTATCCGATGAATCTTTTGATGCTGCAGTTCCAATATTTGTAAAACTAATTACTTCAGCTAGGATACGCTTAAGATCTTGTCTCACCTCAAGCAATGCCGCTTGATCTTTTTCACGGTCAAAAAAGCGTTGATATAAATCACGACTCTCTTGATCAGTAAGCGTGCCTGAATCATCGATATGGTCATCAACAGCATCTTTTAAAGCTAGATTATTACCAGACACATATTCATACCAAACTGAATAGTTTGCAGGCGTCATGGCAATACCATGTTTTTTCATTAGTGGCAGCGCTAGTCGCATATATTCAGCGGCTTGGTCGTGGTATTCGCTATATTCCATATTTTTTAAATCCCGATAGTCAGCGTAAATTCTGTACTACTTCTTTCGACCTGCTGTTCTTAGCCTTAACGCGTTTAGCTTAATAAAGCCTTCAGCATCTTGTTGATTATAGGCACCATCATCATCTTCAAATGTAGCAATCGCTTCATCAAATAAACTATCTGTTTCAGATGCTCGCCCAACTACAATCACATTACCTTTATAAAGCTTAAGTCTAACCTTTCCATTCACCGTTTGCTGTGATTTATCAATCATAACTTGAAGCATTTCACGCTCTGGTGACCACCAGTAGCCGTTATAGACCAAGCTTGCGTAACGTGGCATTAATTCATCTTTAAGATGTGCGACTTCACGATCAATCGTAATTGACTCAATTGCACGATGTGCAGGAATCATAATTGTACCTGCTGGTGTTTCGTAACAACCACGAGCTTTCATTCCCACATAGCGGTTTTCAACCATATCTAAACGGCCTACACCATTAGCGCCACCCACTTTATTCAAGTATTCCATCACTGCTGCTGCTGTCATGGCTTTACCATCAATGGCGACGATATCACCCTTTTCATAGCTTAGCTCAATGTAAGTTGGCTCATCAGGTGCTTTCTCAGGTGAAACACTCCAGCGCCACATTGTATCTTCAGGTTCATTCCAAGGATCTTCTAAAATATCACCTTCATATGAGATATGAAGTAAGTTTGCATCCATAGAGTAAGGTGATTTTTTACCACGTTTCATTTCAACTGGAATGCCATGCTCTGCAGCATAATCTAATAAGCTTTGACGAGAATTCAAGTCCCATTCACGCCATGGCGCAATAACTTGAATATCAGGACTTAATGCATAAGCACCTAATTCAAAACGTACTTGATCGTTTCCTTTACCAGTAGCACCATGAGAAATAGCTTCAGCGCCTACTTCAGCTGCAATTTCAACTAAACGCTT
>ENA-OSET01005433-OSET01005433.1-sediment-metagenome-genome-assembly--contig:-NODE-5433-length-10745-cov-3.878140_pt1 | contig 10745 bp, 12 predicted proteins | sample MGYA00237882_ERZ534229 | MGnify/ENA primary metagenome ERZ534229 (study PRJEB26408, sample SAMN06266212) | sediment metagenome | isolation source: Hudson Canyon methane seep mesocosm | place...
TACTTCCGCTTCCCGTGCCGCAAGCTCAATTGCTTGCTCAAACGAATCAGCATTTACATGACCATGACTTTTCACCAGTACACCCTTCAAACCCAAAAAACTAGCACCATTATGATTGTCTGGGTCTAGCTGTTTGAGTGTACCTTTCAACAATGGCATCACTAGACGACCAAGAATTTTGCGATACCAAGACGCCCGAAAAAACTCTCGCACCCCATCTAGCAGGATAATGGCAGCGCCTTCAGCACTTTTTAATGCAACATTCCCGACAAAACCATCACAAACAATTACGTCAGCCTTTGACCTAAAAATATCACCACCTTCAGCAAAACCAACATAATTGATAGCGACATTTTCTTTGATCAATGAGTCTGCCAATCGTACTTGCTCATTCCCTTTGATACTCTCACCGCCGACATTTAACAACGCTACTTTAGCAGTTTCAATATTTTTGATCGTTTGTGCCAGCAACTGGCCCATTAGTGCAAACTGCAGCAACTGTTCAGCTGAACTATCTACATTTGCGCCAAGATCTAGTACAAAACAGCCTCCACCACGTGACGGGAATAGTTTTGTAATGGCAGGGCGATCAATTCCAGGGTGCATTCCTAATATAGAACGACCCAAAATCATTAAAGCACCGGTATTTCCGGCGCTTACGCAAGCATCAGCTTTACCATCGCGCACCAAACCCAAGGCGACAGACATGGAGGAGTCTTGTTTTTTTCGAAGTACGTGTGAAGGTCGATCATTCATACCAACAACTGTTTCAGCATGAACAATAGATATTGAAGTATTTTCTGAACCAGACAACAAAGCCCTCAATTCATCCTGCCTACCGACGAGAATAATATTGAAGGCTTGTTTTTTTTGAAGCGAGCCTGTTCGAGACTCCTGCCTTTGTAAAAAGGCAATAGCAGCAGGAACGACGATTTTAGCACCTTCGTCGCCACTCATTGCATCAATTGCAATGGTGATCCCCACGGCCATTTTTAGTCTTCAGCTATCTCGATAACTTTCTTCCCACGGTAAAAACCGTCAGGAGAAACGTGGTGACGCAAGTGCTTCTCACCTGTTGTAGGATCGACTGATAAAGTTGCTGCAGTCAATGCATCGTGTGATCGGCGCATTCCGCGTCGTGAACGTGTTTTTTTACTTTTTTGAACAGCCATAATGTTCTCCCAAGGGCATTTCAATACATCTGAAAAATCTCACAGAGATTTCTCTATCATTTTTTCAATTTTAACTTCGCCAGAACGTCAAAAGGATTTACTTTTTCCTCTTCGACAATTTCAGCAATATCCTCAACTTGCGGATAATCGCTTGCTTCACAATCATCATGATAAGCAAACATCGGCAAACTAAGAATCAATTCTTCTTCAACTACATCCTGTATCACGAGTTTTTCATCGTGCTCGACAAGGAGCGGCTCATATACTCTAGGTAAGTTCTGAGCTTGCTCGTCTGTCATTACGATTCCGAGTTGAAACTCAGACCGTATCCGCTTCTTTACCGGATGAAGGCAGCGCTGGCATAAGAGGTTTACCTCTGCATCCAACTTACCTTTCAAGATACGCAAATTCTGCGCATCTCGATCAAACTCTAATTCAACCGCTGAAACACCCTTTGAATTTACTAACATTTCTGTCAGTCTAGACATTAAATGTATCGCTATGTCTCCTTCGAGAACCTTGTTCTGGTCCGCGTATTTAAAAGGATCTAGCGTCTTTGGAATTGAGTGATCAGACATAAGCGCGCAATTCTATGGCTGAAGCCCTGTATTGTCAAAGGAAATCAGTGTATTTTTGTCAATCCTTGAATCTTGACGCATTCAAGTCGTCAATCGCCGTATCAAATACCCCACTCCCTTTACACAAATGCATTAAAGAGAAACCCAGCTCATGAAGATCGTTCTAGCCTCGTCCAGTATTTATAGGAAGGAACTACTTAAGAATATTATTCCTAACTTTGAAACTTGTGCGGCAAATATTGATGAGTCGAGGCACACTCAAGAACCCTTTGAAGAATTAGCCAGTAGACTCGCCTACGAAAAAGCCAAAGCCGTATCGAGAAACTTCCCTAACTCACTTATTATAGGCTCTGACCAAGTAGCTCATTTGGGGACGCTCCAACTTAGCAAACCAATCACGGCTTCCAATACGATTTTACAGCTTAAAGAATGCCAAGGAAAAGATGTGCATTTTCACACTGGCATCTGCCTTTTCAACAGCACCAACAACACATTCCAATGTTCAGTGGAAACATATAGAACTAAATTCCGAACACTAAGTAAGGAACAAATTGAGCGCTACGTAGAGAAAGAACCAGCATTTGATTGCGCCGGTGGGTTCAAGATGGAAGGACTAGGTATCGCGTTATTTGAAAGAATCACCGGTGAAGACCCTAATATTTTGATTGGCTTACCGATGATCAGACTAGTTTCAATGCTTGCGAGCGAGGGTTACCACGTTCTCTGAGTAACCACTATCACTCTTGTTTACTTCTTCTGTTTCTCACTCTCCTTATCGTTTTTTTTATGGTCACCAATTATTGATTTGGCAGGGCATACTTTAAATATTGGACAAGCTTTACAGCTTGACGCTACAGCAATTGGACATAGGGTCATCTCATCTTCCTCTTCGTACTTATTATTAGCAGCGAATTTCACGCGGCCTTGTTAATGCATTCATGAACAAACTGCTTTCAATAACCCCAGTCAGCCCATACAGGGCAAACACTATGAGGAAGAGAAGCAATTCGACCTAGTTCTGCCCAAGGGTATTTAGGGCTATGGAAATCACTACCAATCGAGCCCTTCAAATCAAACCGCTGGCACAAATCGCTCAGCAAACCTATTTCTCCCTGCTTTTGACCCGATGTTACCACCTCGATAGCGTCACCACCGCAACCTTTGAACTCTACAATCATTTCTCTAAGTTTTGTTAAGCTCATTTTGTATTTTCGTGGGTGCGCAATAACAGCTACGCCTTCTGCACCATTAATCCAACTTACAACCTCTTCCAGCTCAGGCCAGACACTTTGGACATCGCCAACCTTTCCCGCCCCTAGATATTTCTTAAACGCCTCTGCAAAACTGTTGACGACGCCAGCCGAAATCAAGGCCTGTGCAAAATGAGGTCTGCCTGGAATACCAGAGCGAGTTAAAGATTTGGCACTATCTAGAATATCCGGCAAGCCTTTCTTCACCAATTTTTCTGCTATTAGATCAGCCCTAATCAAACGAGACTTTGATTGCTGCTCTTGAGCATATTCCATGGTTTTGTGACCTGGTTCAAAATTAAGCCCCAGAATATGTACTGAGGAGTTCCGCCATTGACACGAAAGCTCAATACCTGGAATTAAATTTAAACCCAAATCCATCGCCTTTTTCTGCGCCTGAGGAATACCGGAGATAGTGTCATGATCTGTGAGTGCCAAAACCTCTACACCGTTATCAAATGCACGCTCAACCACTTCGACTGGACTTAAAGCGCCATCAGACTCATAACTATGGCAATGTAGATCAAATTTGGATACAGACATTAAATTTTACTTACTCATGGCATTATTTTCGTTTAGTCATTTTGACTAAACGTCATTTGGACATATAATCGCCAGCTTAAATTATTCGCCGGAAGTATCAAGCCTTATGTCTGACGACAAAACACAAACACCTGAAAACAAAAAACCGCAAACAAGCCACATATTTTTGGAGCTTATCATTTGCGTTATTATTCCTACCGTTGTACTAAAATACTTAAGCTCTGACGACTATCTTGGGCCGGTCTACGCACTGATATTTGGCCTGTCATTTCCATTGCTATTCGGCATTCAGCAATTTATAAAAGAAAAAAAATTCGGTTTCATTCCTGCGCTGGGGTTCATTAGCATATTACTAACAAGCGGTATCGGCTTACTTGAATTAGACCCAAAATACATCGCAATTAAAGAAATGAGCATACCACTATTGATTGCAATCGGTACGATTGTTTCCCTAAAGACCAAATACCCTTTAGTAAAGACGTTTATCTATAACGACAAAATCATACAAGTAGAAAAAGTCAGCCAAGCGCTTGAGGAAGGTCAAAATCAGGCGGCATTTGAACGAGTTCTTCAAAAAGCGACTTACATATTGGCCAGTTCCTTTCTATTGTCAGCATTTTTGAATTATGCACTAGCAAAATACATAGTAAAAAGCCCATCGGGCACAGCGGCATTTAATGATGAACTAGGCACAATGAACCTGTTGAGTTACCCTGTCATCACAATCCCCTGCGTTATTGTAATGGTCTATGCGATGATGTACCTGTTTAAGCATATCAAGCGACTTACCGGCCTTGGATTTGAAGATATTATTAACCAATAATATCTTCAACCCCTGACTTAGAGAGAATTTATGTATTACGCAATTATTTCAGAAGACATAGAAAACAGCCTACCCAAACGCAAGCTGGCAAGAACAGATCATATTTCTCGGCTCAACAAGCTGAAAGATCAGGGCCGACTACTATTAGCCGGACCACACCCTAACATTGATTGCGAAGACCCTGGTGAAGCAGGGTTCTCAGGTAGCCTAATTGTCGCAGAATTCGAGTCACTAGAGGCCGCTCAGAAGTGGGCTGACTTAGACCCCTATATTGCAGCAGGTGTTTATCAAAAAGTTACAGTCAAACCCTTTAAGAAAGTATTACCGTAATTCAGATAGTTAACTAATCAGGTACCAGACATTGAACAAGCTCATTTTAATCTCTTTATTTTCGACACTTCTTTTTTCTAGCGCATCCTATGCAGAATCTATGTATGTAGATGACACATTATTAGTCCCCCTACGGAGCGGTGAAGGCACTAGCTTTCGCATCATACACAAAGGTTTGAAGAGTGGCGTAAAACTTGAAATCATTGAACAGAATAAAGCAACAGGGTACTCAGAGGTCAGAACACCAAGTGGCATTGAAGGTTTTTTGCCCACTCGATATCTGACATCGACCCCGATAGCGAAAATTCTTTTATCTGATGCAAGAAAGTCCCTCGCAAAAACAAAAAAAGAAAATACATCATTGAAGAAAAAGCTGTCCAAACTAGACGCTCAGTTTTCTACGTTAAGCACTGAACATAATCAAGCAAGTAAAGAACTCAGCCAAAACAGCAAAGAATTAAACAATATTAAATCAATATCTGCGAATGCAATTAATCTAGATCGCCGAAACAGAGAACTTCGCGAAAGCAACGAACAACTTCGTAATGACCTTGAACTGATTGAAACGGAGAACATGCGACTCAAAGACAAATCAGATTCAAACATGCTTCTCATTGGAGGAGGGCTTGTTACTCTTGGTATAATACTTGCTCTTATCATTCCTACAATCAAACCTTCGAAGAAAAGCGATAGCTGGGCATGAGATATTTACTTTTTCAAACTGAGCGCTCGTTCTAAGATGCACCACCTTAAAGTGGTACGATTGTAACTATGTTTTATTACCAAAGCCTTACTATTTGCTCATAGTCTACTGACTTAAGCGCCAAAGCTTTGACAGATATCCTTTTTAGAATTATAAAGGGGATGATACATTTATCCATTAGAGGTGTTGAATAGATGAACTATCTGAATAGCCGTACATGGGATGAGAAACGCGACTTCATACGAATGAAGGTCAATACTGAAATCACTTTATCGATAGATAATTCAGAAAAAAATGTTGTCGGATACTGCCACGACCTAAGCGGAACGGGCATGCTGATAGAGGTAACTGAAGATCTAGGCACGGGCGCCACATGCCAAACTTCACTCCCCTCATCTAACGATGCATTCCCAGCTCTGGATGCCACCATCAAAGTACTTCGCTGCACACGAACAAGCGAAAACAAGTACTTCCTAGGCGCCGAAATTGTAGGCGTTGGCGCAGCTTAATAATAAACAATACTAAAAAGGTCAGCTTAGGCTGACCTTTTTTATGCCTAACGCTGCCTATGAATTTGGCATTTCTAGTTTTTGTGGCGACACAATAACGCCATTATTGTCAGCATATACATAATGGCCAGGCGTAAAGGTAAGCCCGCCAAATGTCACCGGGATATTCAAATCCCCCAATCCTCTTTTTTCTGTCTTTCTCGGATGAGTATTCATAGCCTGCACACCAAGCTTCGTCTTACGGATAATATCTACATCTCGAATGCAGCCATAAATCACTAAACCAGACCAGCCATTTTTTGCCGCTTTTTCAGCCAACATATCACCCAGCAAAGCATTCCTCATCGAACCGCCACCATCAACAACAATAACTTTACCGTTACCAGGCAGAGATACCTGCTCTTTAACGATAGAATTATCCTCAAAGCATTTAACGGTAACAATCTCACCTCCGAAGGCATCAACACCACCATACGTCTCTAGCATAGGCTCTAACACACTAACCAAGTCTGGATAGGCATCACACAGGTCCGGCGTCATAATACTTGAATCGTTCAATCTGCTTTCCTCTATTCACTTATCTATATTAAAACTGTAATGGGACTATTACGCCCTTATTCTTCACCTTCTGCCAGGTAAAACCAGGTATCAAGAACAGAGTCCGGATTGAGCGAAATACTATCGATACCCTTGTCCATCAACCATCGGGCGAAATCTGGATAATCCGACGGCCCTTGTCCACAAATACCTACGTACTTACCTGCCTTCTTGCAACTATCAATTGCATTTGACAGCAAAGCCAACACCGCTTCATTTCGCTCGTCGAACAAATGAGCGATTGTCCCAGAATCTCGATCCAACCCTAAGGTCAACTGGGTTAAATCATTTGATCCTATCGAAAAGCCGTCGAAATATTCGAGAAATTGATCAGCAAGAATAGCATTCGCTGGCAATTCACACATCATGACAACCCTAAGCCCATTCTCTCCCCGCTTAAGCCCTTTCGACTCCAGTAACTCGATAACCTGCCTCGCCTCACCTATCGTTCGAACAAACGGGACCATCACCTCAACATTGGTGAAGCCCATTTCGTTTCTTACACGCTTAATAGCTTCACACTCGAGATAGAAACAATCTCTAAAGGTCTCTGAGATATACCGAGAAGCCCCTCTAAAACCAAGCATGGGGTTTTCTTCATCCGGCTCGTAGAGTGAGCCACCTATTAAATTGGCGTATTCGTTTGATTTAAAATCTGACAAACGAACAATTACCGGCTTAGGATAAAACGAAGCAGCAAGGGTCGAAATCCCTTCAACCATCTTCGAGATAAAAAACTCGATTGGGGATTCATAGCCGCTAATTCGTTTCTCAACGATATGCTTAACTTCTGAAGGCAAAGTATCAAAATTCAACAACGCTTTCGGGTGCACACCAATCATTCTGTTAATAATAAATTCAAGCCGCGCCAACCCAACACCTTCATTTGGCAATGATCTGAAGTCGAAAGCCCGGTCAGGGTTTCCCACATTCATCATGATTTTGAAATCTAGCTCAGGCATTGAGTCAACAGAGTTTTCTTTCAGTTCAAAGTTCAGCAAACCTTCATAGATAAACCCGGTATCGCCTTCGGCACAAGAGACAGTCACTTCCTGACCATTCACGAGTAAGTCACTCGCATCACCACATCCAACAACGGCAGGAATCCCTAATTCTCGGGCGATAATTGCGGCATGACAAGTACGACCACCGCGGTCAGTGACAATCGCTGATGCTATTTTCATCACCGGCTCCCAATCTGGGTCAGTCATGTCTGTCACGAGTATATCGCCGTCATTCAACTGATCCATATCTGATAAATCATGAATAACCTTAACCACACCGCTACCAATTTTTTGGCCTATACTGCGCCCTTCAACAAGAACGTTACCCTTCTCTTGCATCAAGTATCGCTCTAAAATTGCTGCGCCAGTTCTACTTTTGACCGTTTCGGGTCGAGCCTGGACAATGTAAAGCAGCCCATCGTCACCATCTTTAGCCCACTCAATATCCATAGGCCGCTGATAATGCCTTTCAATAATCAGTGCCTGCCGAGTTAATTCATTAATATCTTCATCGCTGAGAGAAAACACTTCTCGAAGCTCTGACTCAACTTTCACAGTCTCAACCAAGTCTTCACTATCAGGTGAGGCGTAAACCATTTTAATGGCTTTACTACCCAAATTCCGTCTCAGAATTGCAGGACGCTTAGCCTCAAATGTTGGCTTATGCACATAGAATTCATCTGGGTTTACCGCACCTTGAACTATTGTTTCACCCAAACCGTAAGACGAGGTAATTAGTACCACATCCCGAAAACCTGACTCGGTATCCAAGGTAAACATAACACCTGAGCTCGCCGTTTCGCTTCGCACCATTTTTTGAATGCCCGCAGAAAGCGCCACTTCAGCATGGTCAAAGCCATGGTGCACACGATATGAAATTGCCCGATCGTTAAATAAAGAGGCAAAAACTTCTTTTACCAGCGCTTTTACCTGAGTAATGTTTTTAACATTCAAGAACGTTTCTTGCTGACCCGCAAAGGAGGCCTCAGGTAGATCTTCCGCTGTAGCCGACGACCTAACAGCAACCGCAAGAGACTCGTTACCCTCTTGAAGTTTCGAATAAGCCCTTTCTAGACTTTCATTAAAAGCTTCTGGGAGTGGTGCAGCCATCAACAAAGCTCGAATTTCAGACCCTGCCTTTGCTAAAGCGGTAACGTCTTGTACATCTAGACCATCTAGAATTTGTTCGATCTTGCCATTGAGACCGTTGAGTTTAAGAAAATCACGATACGCCTGAGCGCTCGTCGCAAACCCACCAGGCACTCTCACCCCAGCACTAGTCAGGTTACTTATCATCTCTCCTAGCGAGGCATTCTTTCCTCCCGCTCGATCAACGTCATTCATACCCAATTTATCAAACCAGATTATATAATCCTGCAAGACTCTCCCCCCCAGCAAAAACTTAGATTACGGACTGTACCCATTTCGGGTGCGGATTGTAACACTATATGTTAGCTTAGTCGGAACAATTCAGCGTAAATAATAGGTTAACAATGAGCTTACGGCGCACGGCATTTTTCATCTCCGATGGAACAGGAATTACCTCAGAAGCATTGGGTGTAAGCCTTCTAACGCGCTTTGAAAACCACCATTTTGACAAGGTGACACTCCCCTATGTCGATACAGTAGAGAAAGCGATTGAGACCGCCGAAACGATTAACGCGGCCGCTGAACGAGATGGCGCAAAAGCACTAATTTTCGATACTATCGTTGACGACAATATTCGAAAGATAATCACCAAGAGCGACGGATTGATGATTGATATATTCGCCGCATTTCTCGGACCACTAGAAAAAGAACTTGGAGTCCGGTCGTCTTATCACGTAGGCCGAACCAGAATCACAAAGAATACGCGTTACGACCAACGGATAGAGGCGATTAACTACGCACTAGATAACGACGATGGCGCAAGAACTCGATTATACGATCAATCCGATGTCATTCTAATTGGTGTATCTCGAAGCGGTAAAACACCTACCTGCCTATACCTAGCGATGCAATATGGAATCAAAGCCGCAAATTACCCGATTACAGAAGAAGACATAGACGACCAAAGACTACCATCATTACTAAAGCCTCACCGTCAAAAGCTATTTGGCTTAACCATTGAACCCGACCGACTCGCCGTCATCAGAAATGAGCGCAAAGCCAACTCACGATATGCCTCTATCAAACAATGCAATTACGAAGTCGAAGAAGTAGAACTAATGTACAAGAAAGAGAGAATTCCTTGCATGAACACCACACATTATTCGGTAGAAGAAATTGCCACAAGAATAATGGTCAAAGCCGAAATTCAGAGAAGGTGTTAAGCCCAGGTTTGAACTGAGCTTATCCTGATACCTTTAGAAGAAAACCCTACAGCTCGAATATCTCAAGCCCTAAGTTTTGCAACTTTTCTTTGTTTGATGGTTGACTGACCACACCTACACTAGCATCCTCAGGCTTAAGGTAACGCTTAGCAACGCTCAGTAAATCATCCAAACCGACTTTTAATATATTTGCCCTAAATTTCTCCCTGTCCTCTCTATTCCTACCAAACAAGGCACTATGAAAGTCCGACTTAGCCTCTCCCGCTGGAGAGCGAGGTTTATCAATTTGCGAGACTACGCCTAATATCGCTTGCTCCAACTGCTCTGCATCGTGCTGATTTTCATGAAGCCAAGAAAGAGAAGCATCAAAATCATCAAGCGTTTCAGATAAACGAGGATCACGATAAGAATAGAATCTAAAACATGCAGATCCTGAATCTTGTCCTGCACCACCACCATAAGCTCCACCTTGCTCACGCACCGCTCGGTGAAGATAACCATTTTTCAAGAACCCACCTAACACCGTTAAGGCGGGAGCATCCTCATGATTTATCGATACAGTGGGGTAAGCTTTAGCGCAAAAGTTAACTTGCGTAGAGGTTAACCACGCTTCTTTTACCGTTTCACGCACTGGGGATAAGCTAAACTGACTATTATTGCTAACGGGAATCTCACCAAATGACTCGTACACATACTGCGAAACCTCCTCAGTCAGCTCGGTTTCTGCCACCACCAAAAATTGACGCCGAGCATTAAGTACGAGCTGATGAATCTGCTCCAACTGCCCTGCTACTCTGGCTAGATGTTTAGCCTCCGCGAATGAATCATCCAATTGCTTTAATCGCTGAATCCCCATAACTCCACCGAGCTGATATGACAAAAGAGAACTTGGGCTCATCTTGCTAGAAGCGATTCCCATTGCCA
>ENA-OSET01005436-OSET01005436.1-sediment-metagenome-genome-assembly--contig:-NODE-5436-length-10741-cov-3.389629_pt1 | contig 10741 bp, 10 predicted proteins | sample MGYA00237882_ERZ534229 | MGnify/ENA primary metagenome ERZ534229 (study PRJEB26408, sample SAMN06266212) | sediment metagenome | isolation source: Hudson Canyon methane seep mesocosm | place...
CTTAAGCTTTAAATGGCTCTTTAGTTAAAAGATTAAAAAGCCCGAGTGCGGAAACGCTCTCGGGCTTTTTTATTGCGCGATGAAGCTACGAAAACCCTAGATATCAGACTTCAACACGTCATGAATGAATGGAGACTGTATATTTTGCTTAAGACTTAACTCAAGGCAAACGTGTTCTTGGCTTTATCGAGCAGACGCATACTCAACTAGGTATGAAAGGTAAACTGGTGACTTGGCGACCTAAATACAAATTAAAGCCATCGAGAAATAATTAAAAAATATTGAACTACCTATCGATACTTGCTGTCGAATAGGCATACCCAAAACAATGTTAGGAATTTCTATGGTAGCTACCAGTAAACAGCATTCGAGCATACACCCATCAGCACTTTCAAAGAGCTCTAAACCCTTGAAAGCTATATTTTTATGGTTGGCGGCTATTTTTATCACAACTGTTACTAACTACTCATTTGCAGCCGAGACAAAAGATTGGCTGCCCAGCAATGAAACAAATAAAACCCTAGTTGACCATAAGCCATGGCAAATGATTCTGGATAACTATTTAATTCGTGATGACGCATCAGGAATAAACCTTTTTGACTACAAAAAAGTTTCACCCAACGACAAACAAATGCTAGAAAAGTATCTCAAAAACCTACAAACGAAAGACCCACGTTCCTACAACAAGGCAGTGCAAAAAGCCTATTGGATCAATTTATACAACGCACTAACCGTTCAACTTATTCTAGAAAACTATCCTGTAAAGAGTATTACCAAGTTAGGAAATAAACTATTTTCCTTTGGTCCTTGGGATGATGAAGCTGCTACCGTAGCAGGCACTGCTTTGAGCCTAAACGATATTGAACATAAAATACTTCGCCCAATTTTTAAGGACCCTCGAATTCACTATGCCGTCAATTGTGCCAGCTATGGTTGCCCAGATTTATCGAGCCAAGCCTATACCGCTGCCAATTCTGATCAACTGTTAAACAAGGGTGCTCAGGACTACATCAATCATCAAAGAGCGGTCCAGATTGATGGCGATGATTTATTGCTTTCCAGTATTTACGACTGGTACCTTGTTGATTTTGGAGACAACTCCGCATCACTTTTAAAGCACCTGAAACAATACGCGACAGATGATTTAAAACAAGAATTGATTACATTTGAAATAAAAGATGGCGATATTGACCACCATTACGACTGGCAACTAAACGAAGTTAAATAGACGCAATTCATATTCACCAACTGAGACCACCTCATGGACAAAAACAAACTATTCATACTTGCGATCATTTTCGCTTTAACAGGGTGTTTTATATATTTTGATTTATCCCAATTCTTAAGTCTGGATTATTTCAAATCTCAACAAGATGCATTTGCAGACTACTATCAAGCCAATCCTTTCTATAGCGCTGGTATCTTCATTGCAATTTATATCATTGCGACGGCGCTATCTTTCCCTGGCGCGTCGATCCTAACCTTAGTTGGTGGAGCCATATTTGGCTTAGTAGAAGGGCTGGTTTGGGTATCTTTTGCCAGTACGATTGGCGCGACACTTGCATTTCTTGTTTCTCGAACACTATTACGCGATATCGTGCAGAAAAAGTTCTCGGATTCACTTAAATCAATTAATGAGGGCATTGAAAAAGAAGGCGCATTCTACTTATTCGGCTTACGTTTAGTGCCCTTATTTCCATTTGTTGTCATTAACCTTGTGATGGGTTTAACGCCGATTAAAACCAGGCAGTACTTTTTTATCAGTCAACTAGGCATGCTGCCTGGCACCTTCGTTTACGTTTACGCTGGCACACAGTTAGGCCAAATCGATTCGCTTTCTGGAATTCTATCACCAGGTCTTATATTCGCTTTTATTCTGCTAGGTGTTTTTCCACTTATCGCAAAAAAAATCATGACAAAACTTCAGGCAAAAAAAATATATGCGGGTATCGATAAACCAAAACAGTTTGATACCAATATGGTTGTCATTGGCGCTGGCTCTGCAGGTTTAGTCACCGCATTAATCGCCTCGGCAACCAAAGCAAAAGTTTCGTTAATCGAACGTCATAATATGGGAGGGGATTGTCTAAATACCGGCTGCGTCCCTAGTAAAGCCTTAATTCGTTCTGCAAAAATGGCGAACTACTATCGTCGAGCAAATGAATACGGTTTGTCTACCGGAGGGGAAATAGGTCAAGTTGAAGTCGACTTTAAGGCGGTAATGGAACGTATTCAAACCGTCATTCAAAAGATCGAACCCCACGATTCGATTGAGCGCTTTACCGACCTAGGTGTCGATTGTATTACCGGTGATGCAGAGATCATTGACCCTTACCGAGTAAAAGTTAACAACAAGATCATCACAACACGAAACATAGTAATTTCAACCGGTGCACGACCTTTTGTACCACCGATTAAAGGTATTAATGAAACCGGTTACTTAACTTCAGATACGCTTTGGGAATTAAGAGACAAACCTAAAAGCATGCTGATATTAGGAGGCGGCCCTATTGGTTGCGAAATGGCACAAAGCTTCCAACGACTAGGCATTCAGGTCACACAACTCGATATGCTGGACAGACTGCTACCCCGCGAAGATAAAGATGTAAGCATGAACGTTCAGGAACGCTTCATACAGGAAGGAGTCGACTTACGGCTAAATCATACTGCTGTAGAGTTCATTAAAAAAGGCGATCAAAATATCCTGCTATGCAAGGATGAAAATGATCAGCAACAAGAAATTGAGTTTGAAACTTTATTGTTGGCAGTCGGTCGAAAAGCAAATGTTTCAGGCTTTGGTTTGGAAGCATTAAATATTCCCCTAAACCAGAACGGCACTATCGAAGTAAACGACTTTCTACAAACACGCTTTCCAAATATTTATGCCTGTGGTGATGTAGCTGGGCCTTACCAATTTACGCATACCGCCTCGCATCAAGCATGGTATACCGCTGTAAATGGTCTATTCGGTATGTTTAAGAAGTTTAAAGTAGACTATCGCGTGATTCCTTGGGCTACTTTTACCGACCCTGAAGTAGCTAGAGTAGGCCTCAATGAACAAGATGCGATCGAACAGAACATACCTTATGAAGTTAGCCACTATGGCATCGATGATTTAGATCGGGCTATTGCAGACGGTGAAGCGCACGGTTTCATTAAGGTATTAACTGTTCCTGGGAAAGATAAAATTTTAGGTGCAACGATTGTAGGCCATCATGCAGGCGAAATAATTGTCGAATACGTAACGGCCATGAAACATGGACTAGGCCTGAACAAAATATTAGGCACGATCCATATCTATCCAACACTTACCGAAACCAATAAATTTGTTGCCGGTAATTGGAAACGTAACCATGTGCCTGAAAAAATCATGGCATTACTCCCTCGCTTTCACCGTTGGACCCGTGGTGGCGATAAGATCCAAGACACTGAAAATCAACAACTAGAAAGCACCCTATAAATTGAAAGCCTAATTTTCATCCCTGTCTGACGGCAGGGGTGTTTTTCCACAATATCACTGTAGCTGTACTAACGTCCCCCGCTTTAACGGATATCTTCTTTTTAAATAATGCTCACTTTCGGAGTAGAGCGAACATCAATCAATAAGATTAAAACTCGCCAAAGAACTGTATTATGCCAAAATAATAATATTCTCTGTCTGTACTAAACAAACATTAGTGGCTTACAATTTTATTATGCTATCAAAGAGACATTAATTTCTAGGAGAGTTATGCCTTTTACCCCAATTCACATGGGTCCAGGAATTTTAGTAAAATCCATCTTACAAAGTAGTTTTAGCTTAATGGTTTTTGGCTGGACTCAAATCGTAATGGATATTCAGCCATTAATTGTAATGATTACTGGCGAAGGACATTTGCATGGTTTTAGCCATACTTATCTAGGGGCTATTCTAATTGCCATTATTTCAGCACTTTCAGGTAAATACCTATCGGAACTAGGACTTAAAATTTTAGGCATGACAAAAAAGCAAACTATTCTCATTTTATGGCGGGTTGCTTTTTTAAGTGCTTTTATCGGTAGCTTCAGCCATGTTTTGTTAGATAGTATTATGCATACTGACGTAGAACCATTTTACCCAATGACTCTTATCAATAACTTTCATGGTTTTATTTCTATAGAGACATTACACAAGCTCTGTCTTTATAGTGGCTTAGCCGGTGCAGCAATATATTACGGAGTCAGTTGGCGTGTCAGAAATAATTAAAAACTTCAGCTGTGCTACGGGCGTTATGTACAGAAAGCAAACTTTTTATTTTGGTATAACCCGTTTTTTTGGAGCGCGATATTAGCGCTTATCAATGATCGCTGCGCGACTCAAAAGGATCCTTTTTGCTTAAAAAAATGCTAACACTTTAGGTCGTTTGCCAACATGTGATTAACATTAACTTCATTCGTTGTTGTGTAAAAAATCATATTTGGAGTCGGCAATCAATGAGGCAAATTTTCGCTATTTTTGGTCGGATTAAAAAATGAAGAAACTAGGCAGTTCACTTCTGAATAGTTAGAAAGATTCCATTCGAGTGTATCTGCATCACGCCCTTAACATACTGACAGGTTCATCAGCGTTGAGGTCAAGTGCTTGAATAAGTTCTAACAATAATTGTTTTTCAGACTCAACAATACGTTCATCAAACTGATACGGAAATTGAGCGACACATGCAGCAGCCATATCCACGCAATAATTGAAAATTGTTTGATTTTTAGCTTGTAGCTGCCCTTTATTTTTTAAATGATCAATCGTGATGTCTCGAAGCGCTTTTAATAGCTCAGCAGAGGGGCGGGTGGTGGTGAGTTTATTTAGAAACTCATCGACATCAGCACTTGAAATAACCGTAACGCCTTCGGCAAATTGGTTTAGCATGTCAAGATGCCGTTGAGTGATAATGCGTATAATTTTTACTTCAGCAGCTTGATTTTTTTCGTCTGCCCACATCATTTCTATTATTGGAATTAGCTCAAGTAAATAGACATGGCTGGGTTTAAATCCGTGACGCGCCAGTAGCTCTGAGGTTTGCACACTTAATTCCTGTGGGTAGTTTTGTGTTTAAATATGATTAAAGTCTAGGTGGGTTTAGCAACTTTTCAAGTTTGAGTCGCTATCATACCAAGCATAGAAACATATAGATAAGTACCGCTATTACTCATCACCAATTGCAAGGTATAGCATTGTAAATCATCAAACTGAAACGCTAAGAGAGGCCTTTATTGCAATAGTATCTCACCTTGATTTTTCTTTTATAGTTATTAACTGGGAACTAGTTTTTTTACACAGCCTGGAGAAAAAACAATCATTTTCCCTAACAACCATTTGACCTAAACTCGCTGATTAAGCTTCTGTTTTGTCAGAAATTGGACTATTTTCTTGTTAATCAGCTCCCCGAAACTTAGAGTATTTAGGCCTAAAACCTTAAATGCAGACTCTTTTACCTGATAGTCTTTATTTGAACCAGATAATTCATGTCTTCTGGTTGTTTTTTCTGTAATAACGTCCATCTGTCTCTGAATAGCGGTACTCTCATTAGCAGTAGCTACTTGAGATGAACTCTCCACAACACAATCAGTGACGATTGAATTAGCAGTTAGAGGCTTATCATTCAGGTGTAAGTCGTTTTTGTTCGCTTTAATTTGATGATTAATCGCCGTTTGACCTTCTTGTTTACGTTCTTCCAATATTTTAATTTCAGAGCTTCCATCTACTTCGTCTGCGAGTAAAATCAATTTTTGACGTAATTTCTTATTGCGATTTTTTGCTTGAAGAGCTTTCATCCTTGCTTGAGCCTTAGTTTGTCGTTCTCTTCGTATCTGCGTACCATCAGGTAAAATTACAATCTCATAATCACCAGACAGCTCACTAACATAGCCAACGGACATAATTCTTTCTCCAACTAATATCTTCGAATAGAGAGGTTGATTTTGTATGACTCAACACGATATCAAACAACCAGTAAGTGTGTAGGTTTATCCTTCTGGTATTGTTATAGGGTACTTAATCCCTCTAAGAGATAAGAACTCAATATCATGCTTTAAGGTGCTAATATGAGCTGACTTAAGTAACCAAGTTCGGTTAACTATCATAGGTGTAATAAAGCCAGTCATCAGCAATCACCCCTTATCAAAACATTTTTTATTTACTACTAAATTGACTTTAAAAATAAATTCTTAGTTTATTATATAATAAAAAAACCTAATAAATTTTAACGTTTTGTTTCAGCATGTATAACAGAAGTATAGCTATGTAACGCTGGCGTTATACATTGTTAAATACTTTATTCTAAGCTCAGAGACAACTAAAGAGCTCTGACATATCACAACAATCAAGGGGTTATAGGTTTTAGTCAAAACTCCAAGTTAAGAAAATCAGGTCTGACGCTGTCTCTTGCACTTTAGACTACTCTTAAAAAGCCCTCCCATAGCCAAAAATACCTAACCAAAAAATCATTCGAACTTTTTTGTATTTTTATTGACCTTACACTAGCTGTAAGGTTTAAGATTAACTTAATAACTAAACCGGTCACATCTCAAAGCACTACTTTTAAGGTCAGCGATTATGAATATTGGCACTGTTTCTAAGCTTACGGGCTTAAATTCGAAAACAATTCGTTATTACGAGCAGATCCAACTGATTCCACCTGCCACTCGTTCAGACAATGGATACCGGCAATATTCTGAAAGAGGACTAGAACAGTTAAGGTTTATTCAACGAGCCCGTAAAACAGGTTTTAATATCGATGAGTGCCGCCAACTCTTAGACCTGTTCAATAACTCTGGACGACAAAGTCATCAGGTAAAAGAACTTGTACTCGAAAAAGCTGAATTAGTGGCCAAGCAAGTTGAAGAACTTAAACTTATGCATTCCTGTCTGCTTGATCTAGCTTCGCAATGTCAATCAGACGACGAGCCACACTGCGCTATTCTTGATCGTTTTTCAGACCATACGAAGAATACTGTCGACCAAACAACTAGCCATACAAGCAGCAATAAACCACATGGAGACGCATCATGAGTGAAGAACTACACACAACCAGCCCATGCTGCTCAAAAAAGAAAACAGAAAGCCACAGCCCACAAGCAAGCTGCCACTCAGATAAGGTAGAGAGTAGTCAAGCAACGAGCAGTTGCTGTGATACCTCAACTGAAAGAACAGATTGGTTTTTATGGGGCTGTTTAGCAGTCACGGGTATTTTTTACGCGCTTGCCTTTGCAGACCTTAACCACAATGCTTGGTATGGAGTGATCAGTCATAGTGTACATGAGCTTATAAACACAATGTGGTGGAGTGTAGTGTTAGCCATTTTCTTTGTGGGTATTCTTAGTAGAATCCCGCAAGAATTCATTATGTCTATATTAGGTAAAGGGGGAACGGTAAAAGGTTTATGGCGCGCCACCCTAGCAGGCGTATTGCTTGATTTATGTAGTCACGGCATCTTAATGGTCGGTATGGAGTTACGACGCAAAGGAGCAAGCCTAGGCCAAGTAATGGCTTTTTTAATTGCCAGCCCCTGGAACTCGGTTTCCTTAACCCTGATTATGATTGCACTCATTGGACTATCATGGACCTTAACGTTTATTGCACTGTCGATGGTCATCGCATTAATTGCAGGCTGGTTATTCGATCGCTTTGAACAAAACGGCACCCTTCCCGCTAATCCTGTGATTAGTGAGATACCAGATGATTTTAAATTTTGGAAAGAAGCCAACAAACGCTTTTCAAACATTGAATGGAATCGAAGTTTATTCTCAGAAGTTGCAAAGGAAGGATTCACTGGTTCAAAAATGGTGATTCGCTGGCTATTGTTTGGTGTATTACTTGCCTCGGCGATACGTGGGTTTGTTTCGTTAGATGACTTTCAAAATTACTTTGGACCAAGCTTGATTGGTCTCGCCGCAACCCTATTGGCAGCAACGATAATAGAAGTCTGCTCCGAAGGATCAACCCCCATTGCTGCAGATTTAATGACCCGCGCTAACGCTCCCGGAAACAGCTTTGCATTTCTCATGACGGGTGTTGCAACTGACTATACCGAAGTTATGGTCATTAAGGATTCAATGAAGTCCTGGAAAATTGCGTTGTTCCTGCCCTTACTTACCGTACCTCAAGTTATTGTAGTCGCATTAATATTAAATGGGCTTTAGTTATTCGCTAAAGCCTGTGATATATCTGTCTGTACCAACGCTAAAGTCTGAGTCGCATCAATTATTTTGAAACGATCTGGTTCTGCTTTAGCTCTATTTAGGTAATTATTCCGTACATTATTGAAGAATTCAGATGCTTCTTCTTCAAAGCGATCCAATTTACCCCGACTTTTTGCACGCGCCATACCGACTTCGATTGGTGCATCAAGTAACAGTGTTAAATCAGGCCGTACTTCTCCTTGAACAAAATTTTCTAATAATGCAACTTTCTCACTTGATACTCCTCGCCCACCTGACTGATAAGCATAAGTAGCATCGGTGAATCGATCTGAGATCACCCATGTACCAGCTTCCAATGCAGGTAAAATCTTTTGGTGTAAATGCTGGGCTCTTGCTGCAAACATTAACAATAACTCTGTTTCTGTCACAACTTGCTCATCACGATTTTTAATAAGCACTTCACGAATCTCTTCTGCTAAAGGTGTACCACCCGGCTCACGCGTCACGATACACTGAATACCTTGCGCTTCTAAAGTTGCTTTAATAAATTCAATATTGGTGGACTTCCCCACCCCTTCGCCACCTTCGATGGTTATAAATAAACCGCGTTTCACGATACACCTGCTTAATTAAATTTGTATGTATTTCAAAAGAGTTTTGTCATTGCGTTGAGCGATAGCCCGCCCGACGTTTTAACTGATATTTCCGTACGGCTTTATTATGCGCTTGATTTGTCTCAGAGAACTGATGTGTTCCATCCCCTTTAGCAACAAAATATAAACTACGTCCTGCTTTTGGATTAACAGCAGCATGAATTGCCTCCCGCCCTACCATCGCAATGGGGCTCGGCGGTAAGCCTTTTATTCGATAGGTATTGTATGCTGTCTTTTCCTTTAAATGCTTTCGTGTAAGGTTTCCCTGATAACGTTCACCTAAGCCATAAATAACAGTTGGGTCAGTTTGAAGACGCATTTTCAGGTTTAACCGGCGAATAAACACACCCGAAATTTCACTTCGTTCATGTGCGGCCCCCGTTTCCTTTTCAATAATCGATGCTAGGATCAAAGCATCATAAGGTGTTTTTAATGGTAAATTCTTTTCTTTTTTTAGCCATTCTTCCTTCAATATTCTCTGAAGCCGTTGATGAGCTCGCTTAAGAATATCTATATCTGAATCATTTTTATGAAAAGTATAAGTATCTGGATAAAACTGACCTTCTAAGTGCTTAATTGAAGACCCAAGATTAAGTACTTTTAGAATCTCAGTATCCGATTTTCCTTGAAGATGATGAATTAGTTTAGGCGAGGATGATAATACACGCTTAACCTGATTAAACGTTGAACCTTCAATAAACTGGATATTATAAGTTATTTGCTGATTAGAGGTAATTAACTCAAATAAGCCAGGAATCGTAACGTTATTTTTTAATAAAAATTCACCTGTCTTTATTTTATTTGCGAGTTTTTTTTCTCGCGCATAGATCTTCGCTACAACAGACGATGGTAACACCTCCATCTGTGATAATTTCATGAGCACTTTATTCAGTGAGTCACCTTTATTGATTTCAATCACCATATTTGGAGATGGTAAATTTAAAGGGGACCTCAACTCACTTTGATAAAATAAAAAGCAAGCGATCGTCGAAATAAGTAATGTGAATATAATAAGAGATATAAAACGAAATTTTGTCACGAAAAGAATTAGAACCCTAGCTGTTTACTTAAATATTGTTGAATAATTTTACACTGTTTGTGTCGTTCAAATTTCTGATGTCCACCATCTGAGTCTCGTATTGTTAAAACAGGCCATAAACCAAAGATACTATTAATCATCGAGACACCGTCTGCTGATTTTAAACGATCTTTATCTATTTCCTCTACTTTTATTTCGAAGCCCAGCGCTGTTGCATGTTCAATTAAATACTGCCGTAAAGTACCTTGAACACCACATGCACCTAAAGAGGGGGTTAGCACTTGGCGCCCTTCAAACACAAGCACATTACTCTTTAGACCTTCAATAAGATGATCACTGTGATCAAACACTAGCCCTTCTTGCTCTCCATTCAGTTCTTGTGATGCCAGAACCTGATCAAGACGATTCAAATGCTTAATACCAGCCAAAACAGGGTGAGATGGCAAACGATGCTGAATAATCTTTACCTGAATGCCTTTATTGCTATATTCAGACGGATATTCCGGAAGATTAAATACCTGACAAACAAACGTACATTCAGCCTTATCGGGTGGTAGATAACCGTAACCGCCACATCCCCTAGTCACCATAATTTTGACCAAGGCATTATCTGTTAAGGTGTTATCTGCTAGTTGTGTAAGCACCTGCTCTACGGCTTTCTTAAATTCTCGCCTTAATGCTTTAGGTGGACCTAACTTAAGACAATGAACGCCACGCTCAAACCGCTCCAAGTGAAGTCTAAGTAAAGGAATTTTTCCCGCCACGACACGCATAGTTTCAAACAAGCCGTCACCATAGGCCAACCCACGATCGGCAATGGTTAAGGCAGAGGTTTCGATACCATTCACTAATGTGATGTGAGATTTTCTATTCACTGGCGACCCACTATAGGTTT
>ENA-OSET01005438-OSET01005438.1-sediment-metagenome-genome-assembly--contig:-NODE-5438-length-10737-cov-49.147373_pt1 | contig 10737 bp, 9 predicted proteins | sample MGYA00237882_ERZ534229 | MGnify/ENA primary metagenome ERZ534229 (study PRJEB26408, sample SAMN06266212) | sediment metagenome | isolation source: Hudson Canyon methane seep mesocosm | place...
AACATACCCAGAGCCATAATAACGCCCAACTGCAGAGCTTTTTTGTCCGCTGATTGATAATGAAATATCTTTTTGGGTTTTTCCATTAGATACCAGATCGGCAGTATTGCAAGAGCTGCAACAACAAATCGACCAAAGACAAAAGTCACGGAGCCAATATGGTCCATACCCATACTTTGAAAAACAAAGGCGAACCCCCAAATAAGGGCTGTCACAAGTAACAGTAAATCTGCTCTAATCTCAGTTTTAAAAGTCATGATGGCCTTGTTATTACCAAATTGATAGACCCTAACGCTTGTCCCTAGGGTTAGTGATGAACTGAAAACGGCGGCAGTGTGCATGGTTATCCAGGGGTTTTCAAGATTAAGATATAACACTTTAATTCGCTCCCTAAAAACAACCTCCAACCACTAGTCTTTTAGGCTTACACGGTGACTGGTTCGTTTTACTGGACTTTTTTATGCGATTATGTATATTACTGGAGTTCAAGAATTATTTTTGATGTGGTTTTACTTCAGGTTTAAAAACATCTACCGACTACTTACTCATTCAAGCCAATGTGTCTGATCAAAATACATAACAGAAACATCCTGAATGTTGGCGTATTAGCTATATAAGCTCAAGGATAGACATGGATCTAGCGACATTAATAGGGTTAATTGGCTCGCTTGCAGTGGTCGTTCTGGCAGTTTCTCAAGGTAGCTCTCCGGATACATTTATTAATACTCCATCGTTACTCATTGTCGTAGGCGGGACTCTTACTGTTGTAATGATGAAGTTTTCTCTAAAACAGTTAATGGGTGCTGCTAAAGTGGCTGTCAGAGCATTCACTCTTCAACTTGATGAGCCTGAAGACGTTATTGAGAAGGTTATTCACCTGGCTACTGTAGCCCAGAAGGAGGGATTACTTGCTCTGGATAATCAGGAAATTGATGATGAATTTCTCAATCAAGGTATTCGCATGCTAGTGGACGGCAGTGATCGTGCGGTAATTAATAACTTATTGACGAAAGACTTCCAACAAACCCAAGACAGGCACGCTTGGGGTATAAAGATTTTTACCGCTACTGGAGATGTAGCCCCTGCAATGGGAATGATAGGTACGCTTATTGGATTGGTTAATATGCTTGCCACGATGGAGGATCCATCAACTATTGGGGCATCCATGGCCGTAGCACTGCTGACCACTCTTTATGGCGCAATAATAGCTAACATCATCGCCTTACCTATTGCTGACAAACTTAAGCTGCGTAAAACCGATGAAGGCCGCAATATGGCTATCTGCATAGATGGCGTTCTTGCAATCAACGACAAACAAAACCCTCGTATTATCGAACCTATGCTCAATACCTATCTATCGCCCCAGCAGCGCAAAGGCGATGACAGTAAAGAATCAGAGGCCGCCTAATTGGATGCCTTTAAAGAAGAAGAGGAAGAAGATACTGGTACTCCTGGTTGGATGGCTACCTTCGCTGACTTGATGTCATTGCTAATGTGCTTCTTTGTACTTTTACTATCATTCTCGCAAATTGATCTTCTTAAATATAAAGTTGTCGCTGGGTCAATGCGAGATGCCTTTGGGGTGCAGAATCGAATTAAAGTGATGGACACTCCCAAGGGTACCAGCATCACTACAACAGAATTTAGCCCTGGCAAGCCAGTGCCAACGGTGGTCGAAACCGTAAATCAAGTCACAGTAGAGCCAACACAGGCGTCTTTGAGCGTTGGCAATCCTGATTCAGCCAAACAAACTCTTCGCTATGATCGCGATGCTAGTAAGCAGACTGATGCTGAAAAAACTCTTGAAAAGAAAGTGAAATCATTGCTGATGGAAACTGAGCGAAACGCGGATCAACTGGCAAAAGTATTAGAGAAAGAAATTAAAGACGGAAAAATAGAAATTCAGGTGCGAGGAAGAACTATTACGATACGTATTCGTGAAGCAGGCTCATTCACTTCAGGTTCAGCTGTGCTTAACGCGAACTTTTTACCGATTATGACAAAGTTACGAACTGCCTTGAGGAGTATTCTCGGATCTATCGGCGTCGAAGGCCACACTGACGACGTTCCCATTAGTTTTGGAGAGTTTCGCTCGAACTGGGATCTTTCTGCTGCTAGGGCCTTGTCAGTAGCCCATGAGCTTATAAAAACTAACGAATTAGATAATAGTCGGTTTATGGTCGTTGGCCACGCAGAGACAAAACCGCACAAACCAAATTTGGACGATGAATCCAGAGCACTTAATCGTCGAGTAGAAATCATCATTCGCCAAGGTCTGGATATGCAAACTGAAGAAGAAATTAGAAAAATTCAGTCTATGAACCCGGAAGTTATGGAAATAATTCAACAACTAAGTAACGATATTTAGTAACTATCAGATGAGGTCTTTGGATGCATATATTGAATCAGTAACTGTAGCTTTTCCTGACCTCGAAATTCGTTGATATCTAGACGATAGATACAGCGCGCTTGTTGAATACGTTGATTAGGCCAGTGCTCCAAATCCATATTGAAATAAATAGCATCGATATCAGTATATGGCTCAGCTTCCTGTGTCAGAACTAACTTCAAGTGATGCTCTCCTACGACACGCTGCTGTTTGATAGTAAATATGCCTTCAAAACAGGGTTCCGGAAATTGCTGACCCCAAGGGCCCGATTCTCTAAGAAGTTCTGCGGTTTTCATATTTATATGGTCAGACTCTAAGCAACCATCAGTAATCATCTTGGCCTTTAGATCTTCAGGATTAAGTACTTGGTACACATACTCTTGAAAGGCTACAGAAAATGTCTCTAACTTCTTCTCCTCAAGAGATAAACCGGCGGCCATGGCATGGCCACCAAACTTACTAATTAGTCCTGGATTCTGCGTTGCTACCGCATCGATAGCATCTCTTATATGCAGTCCCGGGATAGATCTTGAAGAACCTTTAAGCGAGCCGTCCTCTGCACGAGCGAAGGCTACTGCAGGACGGTGATATTTTTCTTTTAAACGAGAAGCGACTAATCCAACAACACCCTGATGCCAATTTGGACGAAATAAGCACAATGCTGACGGTAAATTATCCTCTGACTCCAAGGTTAACTTATCCAGCTCGACCATCGCCTCTTGTTGCATACCCTGCTCAATTGATCTTCTATCTTTATTTAATTGATCAAGAGATTCGGCAGCTTGCAACGCAACATTCATATCTTCTGTGAGCAAACACTGAATGCCCAATGAAATATCGTCTAAGCGTCCCGCAGCATTAAGTCTTGGACCTATAGCAAATCCTAAATCAGCCGCTATTAAACGCTTAGGGTTCTTGCCTGCAATCCGCAACAATGCTCGAATACCAGGCCGACAAAGACCTGATCGAATGCGCAATAGCCCCTGATGCACCAAAGTCCGATTCACCTGATCCAAAGGCACCACATCAGCGACGGTTCCCAGTGCGACCAAATCAAGCCATGTGGCCATATTAGGTTCAACCAGCTGATTCAACTCGAACCAAGCAATCCCACGAAGTTCAGCGCGCAAACCACTAAGAAGATAAAAGGCAACACCGACACCGGCTAAATTCTTAGCAGGAAATGAGCACCCTGGCTGATTTGGATTGACGATTGCACATGCATTTGGGAGTTTTTCTCCAGGCAAATGATGATCGGTGATAATCACATCAACGCCTAGATTTCCGGCATGATCTACGCCATCAATGCTCGATATACCATTATCGACCGTAATAATCAGGTCAGGATCATATTGGGTAGCAAGGTCAACTATCTCAGGAGTCAACCCATACCCATAGTCAAATCTGTTAGGCACCAAAAACTCAATCTTTTTAAAGCCCATCGTTGTCAAAGCGAGCATCATCAGCGCTGAACTAGTCGCACCATCCGCATCAAAATCACCAACTATGACTATTTGTTGGTTATTTTTTAATGCCTCTACTAACCGCACTACCGACTCTAACATACCCTTTAACAGGCTTGGATCCGGCAGACAAGATAGCTGCTTATTAAGAGCCTCTTGACTGTTCACCCCTCTTGATTGATAGATGCGCTGCAACAACGGATCCAAATCTGGTGAAAAGCTGGCTGACTCTAGATCAAAAGAACGACTGTGTATTTCCATGCTCTACCTCAACAGAGGTGTTATTTTACGGTCGAGCCAATCCAACAAAAATTGATTGGTCAGTTCAGGTTTCTCTTGTTGAATCCAGTGCCCACACTCCAAAGTTTGAATTTCCAAATCCAAAACAGTATCGGTCATATCGACCTTGGGAACCATGTCATATTCGCCATAAAGCATTAGACAGGGAAGTTCGATCCTTTGCTCAACGTCAAGCATGGTCTCCCAGTTGCGCGTAAAATTACGATACCAGTTGCATGGGGCAACAAAACCACCCTTCTCAAATGCGTCGACGAAAACCCTCAAGTCTTCTTGGCTAAGCATTAACTCGCCGCGATTATTATCAACTTCAGCTGATCGCACAATGGAATATCCATCAGGCTGAGCCGGGCTATTATCCAGCCAGTGCTTAGTGCGATAAAGGTTAGTTAGCACTCTTTTCGGATCAGTTTCAAAAGCACGGGCAGCGACTTCTGGCTGTCGATTGAAGTGGACTAGGTAAAAATCCTCGCCTAACACCTTTTCCCAGAAAGCCACGGGCTCTGATGGCTCTCGAGCTTTGAAAGGTACTGACATATTCGCCAATCCAATAATTCGCTCAGGATTCAACAGAGCATGCTGCCACAACATGATGGCACCCCAGTCATGGCCCACATATATGGCACGATCGATACCCAAGGCGTCGAGTAACCCGTTTTGATCATCAGTAAGATGATGAATATCGTAAGCGTTCACATCTAATGGTTTACTTGAGTTACCGTAGCCACGTTGATTAGGTACTATGCAGTGGTAACCTGCCGCCACAAGCGCTGGAATCTGATAGCGCCAACTGTACGCCAATTCTGGCCAACCATGGCACAAAACAATTGGAGTTCCACCCTGCCCCGCCTGAAATACCTCTAGCTCAATACCGTTAGTCTTAATCATTGTTGGTAGAGGCATTGAAAAAGATTTAGTCATTGACATTCTCAAGAGGCTAAAAGAATCACTTAAGGTCTAAAGGTATCCCGCTTGCTTACCAATAAACCAACTTATATAACCAAGCGCTGCAACCACAACCCATATGACAGCCACCAGTCTCCAGGGGCGAAAGGGCTTACGTTCAACACTATTGAACCCACTTTCTAGATAATTATCTACGCGATCTTGATCTTCTTTTGATAACTTGTTTTCTTCTGACATTTTCTCATCTCAACTTTGTACCCAGATTTATACGCCGTTATTGGTAGCCCAGACTTTAGGATAGGATATTCTCCGCGATAAAATGCTGAACCTCTGACTGCACATTGTCTAAAACAGTAAAATGCTCCTTACGGTCAAAAAGATCTGCCATATGATTAGGTAAATCAGGATCTCTTGGATACCCAGCTTTCTTAACCGCCTCAGGGAATTTGGCAGGATGCGCAGTGGCAAGAGTCACCATCGGGGTGTTTGTATCTTCGCGACAGGCCCGTGCTGCCGCAAGGCCAATGGCCGTATGTGGATCAAGCAGGTAATCAATATCTCTGTTTGTCGTCCTGATGAGGTCGATCATCCCACTGTCATCACATCGAAAACTAGTGAACAACTCCCTAGCTCGATCTAAAGCAGAGTTACTCAACTGCATCGATCCCGCTTTCGCATCATTCATTAATTGAGCAATAACAGCACCATCGTGATTATAAAGATCAAATAACAGACGCTCAAAATTACTAGAAATCATGATATCCATGCTCGGCGCCAAACTCTGCTCAAGAGGTCGAGTGGTATGATCATTATCGCTAATACAACGATGTAAAATATCGTTTTGATTGGTTGCAATTACTAACTGCTTGATTGGCAACCCCATTTTGTGTGCCAAGTAACCGGCAAAAATATCTCCAAAATTACCGGTAGGAACAGAAAAAGAAACTGCTTGATCAGGCCCTCCAAGTCGCAAGGAAGCCCAAAAATAATAGACAATCTGAGCCATTATACGAGCCCAGTTGATCGAGTTTACTGCAACAAGTTGTCGACTATCTGGCAGAAATGACTGATCAGAAAAACTTGCTTTAACCATATTTTGGCAATCATCAAAATTCCCATGCAATGCGATATTATGAATATTATCTGCTTGAACTGTTGTCATTTGGCGTCGCTGTACATCTGACACTCGTTGATAAGGATGTAGGATGAATATATCGATGTTCTCACATCGTCTACAACCCTCAATTGCCGCAGAACCGGTGTCGCCAGAGGTAGCGCCCATAATGACAACTTTTTGCTGCCGCTTTCCTAGGGTGTAGTCCAGTAGATTACCCAAAAATTGTAGGGCAAAATCTTTAAATGCAAGAGTGGGACCATGGAACAACTCCAAGATCCATTCGTTGTCACCGGTCTTTACCAGTGGTGCAATATCCTGATGACGGAAGTCAACATAGGACTTCTCGATCAATTGCTCTAAATCGCTTTCAGAAATAGCACCGTCAACAAAAGGGGTAATCACTTTTAATGCTAACTGTTGATAGGATAAACCAGACCAAGAGGCAATCTCTTCATGACTGAACTGCGGCAACGACCTCGGCACATACAGACCTCCATCTGGCGCCAACCCAGTCAAGATGACATCCTCAAAACTTTTAGGCTCACCACCACCGCGAGTACTAATGTATTCCATTTAACAGTTTCCCAACAATGACTTATTGATTATTTTATCTTGACTCACGCTTGGTCTAAATATTCAACGCGTATGAAGTTCACTGGACCACGCACAGTCTCAAGTTGCTCGATATGCTCCACGGCTTCATCTAAACATTTTTCCTTAGTCACATTGGTTAGAATAATGACATCGACATAACTCTCGCCAGCGGGTTGGTCACGTTGAATAATAGATTCAATACTGATCCCAGCATCGGCCATTATTTTCGTCACATTGGATAGAACACCTGGCTTATCCAACGCAGAAAATCGGATATAAAAACCCGTGTCAACTTCTTCAATACCCTTTAACGGTTGTTCTTTTAGCGCGGTCAGTTTACATCCAAGTGCTGGAACCCAAGCGTCTGGATAAGAGTCCAAATTTCTTGCTATATCCACGATATCAGCTATCACAGAAGAGGCTGTTGGCTCTGAACCTGCTCCAGGACCATAAAAAAGAGTGGTGCCAACCGCATCAGCGTTGACCATAACTGCATTTAAAACATCATTCACGCCAGCTATCAATGAACGCTCAGGCACCAAGGTCGGATGTACCCGCAATTCCACGCCATTTTTAGTTTGCCTCGCTATACCGAGATGCTTGATCGCGTAACCAAGCTCTCTAGCATAAGCAACATCTTGAGGTTGCAATTTTGTAATGCCCTCAGTAAAGAGGCCTTTAAGTGATAAAGGCGTACTAAAGGCAATTGAGGCCAAAATAGCCAGCTTGTGCGAGGCATCTATCCCCTCAACATCAAATGTTGGATCAGCCTCGGCATATCCTTTTTCTTGGGCTTCAATTAAGACGTCACTAAAATCTCTGCCCTTAATATCCATCTCAGACAAAATAAAGTTAGTCGTACCATTGATAATTCCGGCGAGCCAATTAATACGGTTAGCCGATAAGCCTTCACGAAGCGATTTGACAATTGGTATTCCCCCAGCCACAGCAGCTTCATAGCAAACCATCAGCCCTCGTGACTCCGCCTCAGAAAAGATTTCCATTCCATGCTCTGCAATCAGTGCTTTATTCGCCGTTACAACGTGCTTGCCATTCTTTAGCGCGGTCATCACCAATTTATAAGCTGTCGTCGTTCCTCCAATAAGCTCAACAACAACGTTAATATCAGGATTTTTAGCTACCTCAAATATGTCACGAGTAACAGCTGTCTTGGAAAGGGCGCAGTCAGGGTTATCTCGCCGGCAACCGATCTGTACTATTTTAATTTCACAGTTTGCCCTAGCGTTAATTGCCCCCAAGTTTCGAGATATAACGTTATACACGCCAGATCCCACGGTTCCTAGACCGCATATACCTATGTTTACTACTCTCACCTCATTACCTCTGCATGCTCCTAGATCCAAGATGCATAAAACTCGCCAGCCTGTTTTACCGACAATTTTATACTATTTGAGGATTTAATCGGGTTTATTAACTAAGTATTTTTTCACAACAAAAGATTTAGCTGCCTATACCTAGGATTTTCGCTAGAGCCTCAGCCTTTTGATAGCCTGGGAGCATCGTTCCATCCATAAGAACGATAGCTGGTGTTCCCGTGACCCCTAACCGCTGACCGAGATTATAGTGCTCTGCAACCGGGTTTTCTGAACAAACATTTACTGGATCATCATCGCCATTTTTAGATCGCGTTAAACTACCTTGGGGATCATCTGAGCACCAAGCAGTGGCGATCTTGTCATATGAAACAGATGCTACTCCAGCTCTTGGGAATGCAAGGTATCTAACCTCGACACCCATTTGATTGAGTTCCGGCACCTCTTGATGTAGCTTTCGACAATAACCACAATCCACATCAGTGAAGACATTAATAATTGCTTTTGTTGGGATAGAAGACTTGAAAATAATCATTTCATCTGTAGATAACGAAGCAAATGCCTCTCTGCGATCAACGTCGAGACGTAAGTTACGAACATCCACAAACTGACCCACTTTGACCTTATAAAGCGCGCCATCAAAGAAAAATTCACCATCCTTAGAGACGTAAAGTATGGGTCCTCCCATTACCTGTACCTCATAAAACGCAGGAATTTCGGATGGACCAATAAACTTATAATCTAAATCAGATCGCGCCGATTTCAGCTTTGAAATTATAGTCTGCCGAACGACTTGATCATCATCCGCAAGAGTCGAGCCTGTACATGCCAGCATTATTACTAAAAAACATGCCAGCCAACTTGAAAAAGATTTCATTATTTTAGTCTCGGATAATTTGTAATTTAAACCACAGTGAAGAAGTCCACGCCATAACTAGCGCTCTCCATCCTTCCCTATTAAGCTCAACGATGGTCTAAATCGCGTCAGCGCCCGTTTCACCAGTGCGAATTCTTATCACCTCATCTAATGAAGAAATAAAGATCTTGCCGTCGCCTATCTTTCCAGTCGCTGCTGATTTAGTAATCGCCTCGACAGTGCTATCTACTAAATCAGTGGATATAGCAATCTCTAATTTAATTTTGGGCAAAAAATCAACGACGTATTCCGCACCTCGATACAGCTCAGTGTGCCCTTTTTGACGACCGAAGCCTTTGACTTCCGTCACAGTAATGCCTTGGACTCCTAAATCAGCAAGAGCTTCGCGAACATCGTCCAGTTTGAATGGTTTAATTACTGCAGTAATCAGTTTCATATTTACGTATTTCCTTACAGGTGACTTATAACCCTTAAGATACCTCTTTATCTCCAAAAATGCATCAGGATAAAATCAAAAATCGTGAAATAATTTTGACTAACTGACGGGCAAAAAAAACCGGAGCACAAGGCTCCGGTTAATCTAGGGGTTACTGAAACCTATGACTTAGCAGCAACAAACTCAGGGTATGCTTCCATTCCGCACTCTGAAAGATCAACTCCGTCAAACTCTTCTTCCTGAGAGACACGAATTCCCATGGTAGACTTTAGAATACTCCATACAATCGCACTGACGCCAAAGACCCAGATAAAGATAGTTGCAGCGCCAATCAACTGGCCAGATAATGTTGAAGCATCATTCGTTAGCGGCACTAGAAGCAGACCTAATAAACCAACGACACCGTGAACAGAAATAGCACCAACTGGATCATCAATCTTTAGTTTATCTAGACCTACAATACTAAAGACCACTAAAACACCACCTAATCCACCGAATAGCGTTGCTTGCAAAGCGGTAGGAGTTGATGGCTCTGCAGTAATCGCTACAAGACCAGCTAATGCACCATTCAGGGCCATCGTGAGATCAGCTTTACCAAACATGAACCTAGCAACGATAAGAGCAGCAATTAATCCGCCACTTGCAGCTGCATTAGTATTCAAGAATACCACCGCTACAGCATTCGCGCTTTCAACTGAAGCGGTAGCAAGGACCGACCCTCCATTGAAACCAAACCAGCCTAACCATAAGATAAATGTTCCTAAGGTGGCCATGGGTAGATTGGCACCAGGAATTGCATTTACTGAACCATCGGCTCCGTACTTGCCCTTTCGAGCTCCTAGCAAGAGAACGCCAGCCAAGGCAGCAGACGCACCAGCCATGTGTACGATACCCGAACCAGCGAAGTCAGAAAAACCAAGATCCCCTAAGGTATATAAACCGAAGACGGACTGCCCGCCCCAAGTCCACGATCCTTCCATCGGATAAATAAAGCCTGTCATAACAACTGCAAAAGCTAAAAATGCCCATAATTTCATTCGCTCTGCCACTGCACCTGAAACGATAGACATAGCTGTAGCAACAAAGACTACCTGAAAATAGAAATCAGCAGAGGGAGCATAAGTAGCTGGCTCTTCAACGCCTGTAGCGCCGTCACCGGTGATGCCTCTTAACAACAGATCACCCAAGTCGGCGTACATAATGTGATAGCCACAAACCATATACATGGTGCAGGCGACCGCAAATAAAGAAATATTTTTGGTTAATATTTCGGTAGTATTTTTAGAGCGGACCAAACCCGCCTCGAGCATGGCAAACCCAGCTG
>ENA-OSET01005440-OSET01005440.1-sediment-metagenome-genome-assembly--contig:-NODE-5440-length-10735-cov-3.010790_pt1 | contig 10735 bp, 11 predicted proteins | sample MGYA00237882_ERZ534229 | MGnify/ENA primary metagenome ERZ534229 (study PRJEB26408, sample SAMN06266212) | sediment metagenome | isolation source: Hudson Canyon methane seep mesocosm | place...
GATTGTGGTATATTTTTATCATTTTTTATAGTGTTAAAAATCGCTAATTTTTTTTCTGACCATGTAACATTAAATAAGATTTTAAAAACGGATTTATATTTCCGTCCATAACAGCATCAACATTTCCAGTCTCATGAGCAGTTCTAACGTCTTTTACCAATTTATAAGGATGCATAACATAATTTCTTATTTGACTTCCCCATTCGTTTTTTAATTTCCCAGATTCAATTTTATCTCGTGCTGCTTGTTGTTTTTGTAATTCAATTTCATACAACTGTGATTTTAACATTTTCATCGCTGTAGCTCTATTGTCCTGCTGTGAGCGAGAATTAGAACAAGAAATTTGAATGCCTGTTGGTTTGTGTGTTAACTGAACTTTGGTTTCTACTTTATTTACATTTTGTCCTCCAGCACCACTAGAACGCGCAGTGACTATTTCTATATCTGCAGGATTTACATCTATTTCTATAGAATCATCTGCTACGGGGAAAACATATACAGAGCCAAAAGTGGTATGACGTTTTCCGTTAGAATCAAAAGGCGAAATTCTGACCAAACGGTGTACCCCATTTTCTCCTTTTAACCACCCAAAAGCATAATCTCCTTCAATTTCTATGGTTATTGTTTTAATACCCACTACATCACCTGCTTGGTAATTCAATGTTTTTAGTTTAAAACCTTGTTTTTCTGCCCACATAGAGTACATTCTAGACAACATTTCTACCCAATCGCAACTTTCTGTTCCTCCTGCACCAGCTGTAATTTGTATGGTTGCAGACAAAGCATCTCCTTCTTCGGAAAGCATATTTCTAAATTCTAAATCTTCTAAAAAAGAACTTGTTTTTTCAAATTGCTCAATGACTTCGCCTTCCTCAATCTCACCTTCTTTATAAAAATCATACAAGACATTTACATCTTCATGTAAAGTAATGGTTTTATTATAATCTTCAACCCACTTTTTCTTGAAACGGATTTCCTTCATTAAAATTTCTGCTTCTTTTGGATTGTTCCAAAAGTCAGGATTTGCAGTTTTCTCTTCTTCATTGGCAATTTCAATCAGCTTTTTATCAATCTCTAAATAAGATTTTAATTTTTCAATTCTAGAAGCGATGTCTTTAAGTTGGTCTTGTGTAATCATAGATTTCACAAAAATAAATGAATTTTAAGAATACTTCTTTTAAAAACTGATAGTTATTTTATAGATTTATAAAAAATATACTAAAGATGAAAAAATCACTATTAATTCTATTTTTTGTTTCTATTTCTATCAACTCCTTTTCACAATTTTTTAAAGAAAAATCGAAGGATAAAATGCAAAAAGGAATTACTAAATATGAGGGGTATTTCACCTTTTATTATGATGATAATTCAGATAAAATTTTCCTTCAAATAGATGCATTAGAAGATGATTTTTTGTATGTGCGCTCACTTTCTCAAGGAATCGGTTCTAACGATATTGGATTAGACAGAGGTCAATTAGGGAGTGGGGTCGTAGTCCATTTTAAAAAGGCGGGTAATAAGGTATTGCTGATTCAACCCAATCAAGATTTTAGAGCAATTACAGATAATATAGAAGAAAAAAATTCTGTAAAAGAAGCCTTTGCAAAATCAGTTTTACACGGATTTATCATCAAAGAAGAGAAAAAAGGAAGCTATTTAGTGGATGCAACTGCTTTTTTTATGAGAGATGCGCACGATGTTTCCAAAACGTTGGCAAATAAGAAGCAAGGAAGTTATAGTTTAGATACCAGTAAATCTGGGTTTCATTTAGAGAAAACAAAAGCATTTCCAAAAAATGTAGAATTTGATGTGATGATAACTTTTAAAGGAACTCCAAAAGGATACAATATAAGAAGTGTAACTCCAGATGCGAGCTTAGTAACGGTGCATCAACACCATTCTTTTGTAGCATTACCAGACAACAAGTACCAACCAAGAAGATATGACCCAAGATCTGGTTCCTGGCAAATGAGTTATATGGATTATTCTACTCCTGTAAATGAGGCGATTACAAAACGATTCATCACCAGGCATCGATTGGAAAAGAAAAATCCAAACGCCCCAATTTCTGAAGCAATAGCCCCAATTGTTTATTACTTAGATCGTGGAACTCCAGAACCTGTAAAAAGTGCTTTGTTAGATGGAGGAAGATGGTGGAACCAAGCTTTCGAGGCAATAGGTTACAAAGATGCTTTTCAATTTAAAATGTTGCCAAAGGGAGCAGATATGTTAGATGTACGATATAATGTTGTACAATGGGTACATAGATCTACAAGAGGTTGGAGCTATGGTGCAAGTATTACCGATCCAAGAACTGGTGAAATTATAAAAGGCCACGTAAGTTTGGGAAGTTTAAGAATCCGTCAGGATTTTTTAATTGCACAGGCCTTGCAAGCACCCTATAAAAATAATACCGTAGATGATGATTTTGCCATGCAAATGGCGTTGGCAAGAATACGACAATTAGCAGCGCATGAAATTGGGCATACTTTAGGATTTGCTCATAATTTTGCAGCAAGTGCCAACGGAAGAGCTTCTGTGATGGATTATCCACACCCAAAACTTACATTAAAAGAGAATGCCATCGATTTTTCTGATGCTTACGATACAAAAATTGGTGCTTGGGATAAAGTTACCGTAGCGTATTCCTACCAAGATTTCTCTAAAAACAAAAATGAATCTGAAGAATTAAATTTAATTTTGGAAAATGCATTTGCTGGCGGATTAAGATATTTATCAGACTCAGATGCGCGTCCTCAAGGAAGTGCGAGTGCAGCTGCTCATTTATGGGATAATGGAGCCAATGTGTATGATGAATTATACACTCTTTTAAACATAAGAAAGTTAGCTATTGAAAAATTTTCTGTGGATAATATTAAAACAAATCAACCTTATTCGGTACTAGAAGATGTGTTTGTGCCGCTTTATTTTTTCCATAGATTCCAAACAGAGGCCACCGTAAAATTAATTGGTGGTTTAACCTATAGTTATGCTGTAAAAGGAGGAAATCAAAAAGTAGTAGAACGAGTTTCAGGAACCACAGAAAGAATTGCTTTACAAGCAGTTTTAAAAACAATTGCGGTAGATGAAATTGCAATTCCAAAGGGAAAATTAGCACTTTTCCCACCAAGAGCAATTGGTTACGGTAGAACCCGTGAATCTTTTAAAAGTAAACTAGGCGTTGAGTTTGATGCATTTTCTGCAGTAGAAACTGCGTCTGAGATGACCTTACGTTTATTATTACATCCCCAAAGATTATCGCGATTAATAGCACATAAAAGTTTAGATAATAGGCAATTAGGATTGGAAGAGTTATTGGATGAAATCATAAATAAGACAATCAAAAAAAATCATAAGGACACGTATTATCAAGAATTGCAAAACGTAATTAATATGGAAGTATTAGAACAATTATTTTATGTGTCTACTATGAACAACCAATACAAGCAAGTTCCTGCAATTGTGAACTTTAAGTTGGACGAAATTCAGTCAATTTTAAAAAATAGAAAATCGACAGGAACTCAAAAAATATATGACAGCGCCATGGTGAAAATGATTGACGATTTTGTGAAAAACCCTGTACTGTTTAAAAAAACAAAGGCACTTCAAATTCCTGATGGCTCACCAATTGGGAGTTATTAGTATTTCATTTTTACAAGCATATTCTTTAAAACACTTAACAACAACGAATTATGATTATAGACTTAATATCTGATACTGTAACCAAACCAACGCCAAAAATGTTGGAAGCTATGATGCATGCAAAAGTTGGAGATGATGTTTTTAAAAGCGACCCGACGGTGAATGCATTGCAAGCGAAAGCTGCTAAATTATTTGGAATGGAAGATGCACTTTTTTTTCCATCAGGAACGATGGTCAATCAGACTGCTATAAAATTACATACCCAGCCTGGAGATAAATTAATATGTGATAAATATGCACATGTGTACAATTACGAGGGGGGAGGAGCTGCCTTTAATTCCGGGGTTACCTGTAAATTAATAGACGGCAATAGAGGAATGTTTACTGCGGATCAATTGCAAGAAGCTGTGGCCGGAAGGTCAGATATTCACGTACCGTATTCAAGATTAGTTTGTATAGAAAACACCACAAATAAAGGAGGGGGTGCTTGTTGGGATTTTACAGAATTAGAGAAACTTCAAAAAATATCTAAAGAAAACAACCTAGCATTTCATTTAGATGGGGCGAGGTTATTTAATGCTTTGGTTGCAAAAAACGAATCACCAGAACAATATGGACATTTATTTGATACCATTTCTATCTGCTTGTCTAAAGGATTAGGTGCACCCGTTGGTTCCATTTTATTAGGTTCTAAAGAACATATTGCAAAGGCCTTGCGAATTCGTAAATTGTTTGGTGGCGCAATGCGGCAGGTTGGTTTTTTAGCAGCAGCAGCTATTTATGCTTTAGACAATCACATAGAAAGATTGGCAAAAGATCATCAAAAAGCAAAAGAAATAGGGATTCTTTTAGAATCACTTTCTTATGTGACCAAAGTAGAACCTATAGAAACAAATATTATTATTTTTTATGTCAATGAAAAAATAGGTGCAGATAGTTTTATAAATAAAATGAAAGATAAAAACATACTATTAACTCCAATGGGAGAGGGTAGAATTAGAATCGTTACTCATTTAGATTATACAGATAAAATGCACGAAAGGCTCTTAAAAGAATTGAAAAGTTTTTAAAAATAAAACCGTACGATTGGCGAAAATGCCGAAGCGTAAATACTTTTATTGGAATCATATAAAACATCATATCTAAACCCAAAAGCAAATCTCCCTTGATTGTAGGCAACTCCTAGATATAAGGCAGGGAAATTAGTGTTTATAGTACCGATACTTGTGGATTGTTTTGCAAAAGAATGTTCAAATTCACCCGAAAGTTGAATGCCTATATTTGGTATTTGATACAGAGAAATTACACTTCCTCCGTATACATTTGTAGAAAAAGCGCCCGTTTCACTATATATATAGTTGAATCCTGCACCAAGTGAGAACCCGTTATCAAAATCATAAATTGCACTTGGAGCCACACCTATGGTTGTTTGAGAACCAAAACCTAAGCTAAAACCACCTCCAAATCGCACGTTTTTCCAGAAGTCAGTTTTTTGAGAAAAACCCACAGAAGATATGAGCAAACAAAATAGCAGTAGGAACTTTTTCATGAATAGCCTTTTAATTTAATTCGTCTAATTTAGCCAATTCTTTGTAGTTTTTATTTAATTTTTTTAGTAAAATACCATAAAGTAGTTGGTAAAATAACCAAAAAAGCCCTAAAAAAATAGCTCCTATAAATATGAAAATTGCTATAATTCCTATTTTAAAAATAGGAGTTTCATTGATAAATTGGTTGTTAATTGATGAAAAAGCCATCACTAGAATTGCAATAGCAAAAAAACTTAATCCTGTAAAAATATAGTTCCTTACAGTTCTTCTTGTTTTTACAATTTTATCCATAAGTGTTTTAGTGTTATCTAGTGAAGAGATACTCTTGTAATTTAAGTAGAATTTAATTACAAAAAACGACACAATAGCACAACTAATAGTATCTAAAGCTTTACGTAACCATAAGATATTCATTTCTTCAAAATGTTTGGTATCGGTTTCCATAAAAAGAAAAGGGATCATTGTTAAAAACTCTAACATACCAATAATAAAAATCCATTTTACAATGGATGTAGATTTAGAATGTGCCATTTTGTAGATTTCAACTTTAGATAGATTATGAGCTTCTTCTGGTTGATTATTCCATGTTTTTTTATATTTATCTAATAAATCCATAGTTATGGGTTTAATATTTTTTTTAATTTTTCTTTTGCTCTATTCATTTTAACTCTTGCATTTACACTAGAAATACCCAATGTTTCAGATATTTCTTTGTAGGGCTTATCTTCTAAATACAAGAAAATAAGTGCTTTCTCAATATCACTTAATCTATGAATTGCTCTGTAGAGTTGTTTTAATTGTAGTTCTTCAGTGTCGTCATAATCTACAGAGGAAATTTTATATGCAACAGAACTAATATCTTGAGTTTTAACAATTCTAGTAGATTTTCTGTATAGAGAAATTGCTGTGTTTAATGCCACTCTATACATCCATGTACTAAATTTTGCATCACCCCTAAACTTCGAATAATATTTCCAAAGTTGAATGGTTATTTCTTGAAACAAATCTTTGTGTGCATGTTGGTCTGTAGTATACATTCTACAAATTTTATGAACTATATTTTGATTTTTTTCAAAGTCAGATAAAAATTTACTCTCTAAATCTTTTTGCACTCTTTACTAGTTGATTTAATTTATTAGAAGCTCAAAAGTATTAAATGTTACAAATTATCATGAAATATTTTTTTATTTTTTTTTATCTAAATTTGTGAAACCAAACATAAGTTACTTTGAACAATATCAAGGAAGATTTTACTATCAAAGACCTCGAGAATATATCTGGAGTAAAGGCGCATACAATTCGTGTTTGGGAAAAAAGATACAATCTTTTAAAACCCAAAAGGACTGAAACTAACATTAGATTCTATTCCAATGAAAACTTATTAAAACTGCTTAATATTGTTTTATTAAACAATAATAATTTTAAGATATCTAAGATTGCAAAAATGTCTGATGAAGATTTATTACTGCATTCTAGAGAGGTTGCTTTTACAATCGCAATTAATGATCAAGCTATCAATTCCCTTAAATTATCAATGTTTCAGTTTGATAAAATATTGTTTAATAATACCTACAACAAGCTTTTACAGAAAATGTCATTTAGAGAAATTTTTAAAGATATTTTTATTCCTTTTTTAAATCACATTGGATTGTTATGGCAGACAGATACATTGATGCCAGCTCACGAACACTTTATATCAAATTTAATAGCACAAAAGATACAATCTAACACCGAAAAACTTGAATATAACATAAACAGTTCCAATAAATCTTATGTATTGTTTCTCCCTGAAAATGAAATTCACGAATTGGGTTTATTATATTTAAATTATGAATTAGTTTTAAGAGGAAATCATACTATATACCTAGGTCAAAGTCTACCACTAGACAATCTCGATTATTTCTTTAAAAATGGTAGAGAGATTTGTTTTATTACTTCAATGACCATAATGCCCTATGATGATAAAATTGAAAGTTATTTTAATAAAATTGATGATATTTTAAAAGGTACAAATCATGTATTAATAGCTACAGGAAGAAAAACTCATTTGGTAAATAACACTATTTTTAATTCAAAAATTAAACTTTATAATTCAAATTCTGATTTGTTAAAAGATTTATAATTTCACTTTTAATGAAACTCAATGTTTAATAAATAAGTATATTTGTTAGACATAAAAAAAAATGAAAAAAAGCATCTATATAATTGGTTCAGGGTTCTCTTCTTTGGCAGCTTCTTGTTACCTAGCAAAAGCTGGTTATAAGGTAACTGTCCTAGAAAAAAACAGTACTTTAGGAGGAAGAGCAAGGCAATATAAAAAAGATGGATTTACTTTTGATATTGGTCCTTCTTGGTATTGGATGCCAGATGTTTTTGAACGTTTTTTTGCCGATTTTGATAAAAAACCATCAGACTATTACACCCTAGATAAACTAAGTCCAGGTTATGAAGTATATTTTGGTGAAAATGATTCTATTACCATTTCAGATAAATTAGATGAAATTTATCAAATGTTTGAAAATGAAGAAACAGGTAGTGCAAAACACCTAAAAACTTTTTTAGATTCTGCAAAGGCTAATTACGATACTGCGATTAAAGATTTGGTATATAGGCCCGGTATTTCACCTTTAGAATTGGTAACAACCAAAACAGTAGCAAGGGTTTCACAATTTTTTTCTACAATAAGAAAACAAGTTAGGAAGCAGATTAAAAGTAATAAATTAATACAGATTTTAGAGTTCCCAGTTTTGTTTTTAGGTGCTAAACCAAGCAATACTCCTGCATTTTATAATTTCATGAATTATGCAGATTTTGGTTTAGGTACTTGGCACCCAAGGGGAGGGATGTACAAAGTTATAGAAGGAATGGTTGCATTGGCAACTTCACTAAATGTTCAATTTAAAGTTGATGCAAATGTTGAAAAAATAACAACTGACAACAACAATAATGTAAATGGGCTAATAGTTAATGGTGAAAATATTAATACAGATTTAGTTTTAAGTGGAGCAGATTACCATCATACAGAAACTCTATTGGATGAAAATTTAAAACAGTATTCAGAAAAATATTGGTCTAAAAAGACTTTTGCTCCATCATCTCTATTGTTTTATGTTGGTTTTGATAAGAAAATACAAAATGCAAGTCATCATACATTATTTTTCGATTCGGACTTTGATAAACATGCTGAAGAAATTTATGATACCCCTAAATGGCCAACAGATCCATTATTTTATGCTAATTTCACATCCATGACGGATAAGTCTTCCGCTCCAGAAGGGAAAGAAGCAGGGTTTTTCTTAGTGCCAATTGCACCAGGTATTGAAGATACAGAGGATTTAAGGCAGGAGTATTTCGAAAAAATTATGGATAGATTTGAGAAAATGACACAGCAAAAAGTGAAAGATAATGTCTTATTTAAAAAATCTTTTTGTGTAAGAGATTTTAAAGAAGAATATAATTCATACAAAGGAAATGCTTACGGAATGGCAAATACACTTATGCAGACCGCTTTTTTAAGACCAAATTTAAAGAGTAGTAAAGTGAAAAATTTATTTTTTACGGGTCAATTAACAGTTCCTGGACCAGGAGTTCCACCAGCTTTAATTTCTGGTAAAATTGTATCAGATTTAATTATAAAAAACGAAAAGTAAATGAAAGAATTATTTGATAATGTTTCTTATGATTGTAGCAAATTAGTAACAAAAAGTTACAGTACGTCATTTTCCTTGGCTGTAAAGATGTTATCACCAATTATTAGAAAAGACATTTATAATATTTATGGATTTGTTCGTTTTGCTGATGAAATTGTAGATACTTTTCATGAATATGATAAGGAAAAGCTAATGAATAATTTTGAGAAAAATTATTATTTAGCCGTAGAACAAGGTATTAGCTTAAACCCTATTTTAAATTCATTTCAGCAAACTGTAAATAAATATAACATACCAGAAGAAATGGTAAATGCTTTTCTAAAAAGTATGAAAGCAGATTTATACAAAACTGAATATTCAACAAAAGAAGAATACAACGAATATATTTATGGTTCTGCAGATGTTGTTGGTTTAATGTGTTTAAAAGTTTTTGTTAATGGCGATGATGTAATGTTTGACAATCTAAAAGATGCTGCAATGCGTCTAGGCTCAGCATTTCAGAAAGTTAATTTTTTAAGAGATTTAAAAGATGATTATGAGGTTTTAAATCGTTCTTATTTTCCAAACATAGATTTAGGAAAATTGGATCAACAATCAAAACAACTAATTATTGAGGAAATTGAAGAAGATTTTGACTATGCATACAATCACGGTATTTTAAAGTTACCTGTTGAAGCAAAGTTTGGAGTTTATATGGCGTATCGATATTATAGGCGATTGCTTAAAAAACTAAAGGCTGTTCCTTCAGAAAAAATTATGGATACCAGAATTCGAATTTCTGACCCAATGAAAATAAATTTATTGGCAAGAAGTTATGTGAAATATAAATTGAATATTATTTGACTATGTTTTTTTTAATTACTTTAGGAGTTTTCTTAACAATGGAAGGTGTAACTTGGTGTACACATAAATATATAATGCATGGTTTTGGATGGTTTTTACATGAAGATCATCACCAACCAAAGTATACAGGTTTTGAGAAAAATGACGCTTTTTTTATTGTTTTTGCAATACCAAGTATTGCTCTGTTCTATTTTGGAACATATACAGAATATACTTATTTGTTTTTTATAGGTCTAGGTATCTTATGTTACGGACTCGCTTATTTTATGGTACATGATGTTTTAATTCATCAACGATTTAAATGGTTTAAAAATACCAATAACAGGTATTTAAAAGGTTTGAGAAAAGCACATAAGATTCATCATAAAAATATGGGTAAAGAAGACAGTGAGTGCTTTGGTATGCTGTTTGTACCTTTTAAATATTTTCAAAAACCAAAAATATAAGGTTTTAAGTATTTTAAATTCTTTTTTACTTTCATTTCATATATAATTTATCCCACTATAATGAATGATTACGACTACATAATTGTTGGTGGAGGTGCATCCGGGCTAATGATGGCATACAGAATGTCTAAAGATGCTTTTTTTGATGATAAATCAATATTAATTTTAGATAGAGAAAAGAAAAACACAAACGATAGAACTTGGTGTTATTGGGGAACTGAAAATGATGAGTGGAACCATATTGTACGTGCATCTTGGAAAAATATTATTTTTAAAAGTGAACTTCATTCGTCCATAGAAAGTATCGCTCCTTATCAATACAAAATGATTCGTAGTGAAGATTTTTATGCTAAAATATTAAAAAAACCTATTCTATGGGAACAAGGTTATGTGATTCCTTCAAAAGAACCAGGTTTAGGTGTCGAAATAGATGAGGATGTTGTCCGAAAAAATCCATATAAAGGTGAAAAATTACACCTTCAAGTAAGCAATGAAATTGTAGATTGAGAGATATGATTAATTATAGTTAACATCAAACATGAGTTTCTTTAGTTATTTAGTTTAATACAATACCTCTTATTTACTAACATTATTTTTAGTTGTT
>ENA-OSET01005442-OSET01005442.1-sediment-metagenome-genome-assembly--contig:-NODE-5442-length-10734-cov-4.611335_pt1 | contig 10734 bp, 9 predicted proteins | sample MGYA00237882_ERZ534229 | MGnify/ENA primary metagenome ERZ534229 (study PRJEB26408, sample SAMN06266212) | sediment metagenome | isolation source: Hudson Canyon methane seep mesocosm | place: USA:Hudson...
TAGGAAAAGGCATCGCATCTGCTTCTCTAGCGGCCATTCTTGAGTCTAGGGGCTTGAAAGTAACAATGTTGAAGCTAGATCCATATATAAATGTAGACCCGGGAACAATGAGCCCATTTCAACATGGCGAAGTTTTCGTGACTGAAGATGGAGCAGAGACCGATTTGGATTTAGGGCATTATGAACGTTTTATTCGCACAACAATGTCTAAACGGAATAACTTTACGTCTGGTCGTGTATATGAAGATGTATTGAGAAAAGAGCGGCGCGGTGACTATTTAGGCGGAACAGTTCAGGTTATTCCTCATATTACTGACGAAATAAAAAGAAGGGTTGTAGAGGGTGCCAACGGTTATGATGTGGCGCTTGTTGAGATAGGTGGGACCGTTGGTGATATAGAGTCACAACCATTTCTAGAAGCGATCAGGCAGTTAAAAATAGAGGTTGGCTATAATCGCGCTATTTTTATGCACCTTACTTTGGTTCCTTATATCGCTACTGCGGGCGAAACCAAGACAAAGCCTACCCAACATTCCGTTAAAGAAATGCGCTCTATCGGAATACAGCCTGACATTCTTATTTGTCGCTCTGATCATGAAATTGATGATTCCTCAGTCAGAAAAATTGCCTTGTTTACTAACGTTGAGGAGCGAGCAGTTATACCGTTGCCTGATGCGAAAAGTATTTACCTCATTCCTAGAATGTTGAACGAGAAAAAATTAGATCAAATTGTAGTAGAGCGTTTTGGGCTAGATTGTCCTGAAGCCGATTTATCTGAATGGGATAAAGTAGTAGAAGATGAGGCCAACATCAAGGGTGAGATCACCATCGCTATGGTTGGTAAATACATGGAGTTGCTTGATGCGTATAAGTCGCTTATAGAGGCGCTGAAGCACGCAGGGATTCGAAGTAACACTAAAGTAAATATCAAATATTTGGATTCAGAAAAAATTAGTGAAAATGGCACCGAAATTTTAGAGTCAGTTGATGCGATTCTAGTGCCTGGAGGGTTCGGAAATCGTGGTGTAGAAGGAAAAATCCAGACAGTTAAGTTTGCTCGCGAGAAAAAGGTGCCTTACTTGGGTATCTGCTTGGGAATGCAAGTGGCCGTTATTGAGTATGCAAGGCATGTCGCTGGAATGTCTGGTGCTCATAGTACTGAATTTAAAAAGGATTGTGAAAGTCCTGTTGTGGGTTTAATTACCGAATGGCAAGAAGCAAGTGGTATTGTAGAGCAGCGAGATGATCGCTCTGACCTAGGTGGAACCATGCGGCTAGGTGCTCAAGAATGTAATTTATTAGCGGGTTCCACTGCTGCCAAAAGTTATCAAAAAGAGGTGATTGTAGAACGTCATCGTCATCGATATGAGGTTAACAATAAGCTGTTGCCTCAATTAGAAAATGCAGGATTGATTGTGTCTGGGCGATCAAAAGATAATTCTCTGGTAGAAGTTGTTGAAGTTCCGGATCATCCTTGGTTTGTTGCGTGCCAGTTCCACCCTGAGTTTACTTCTACTCCTCGAGATGGGCATGGTTTGTTTGAGGGGTTTGTGGGTGCCGCAATTAAGGCAAGATCAGCGAGAGTGTAGACCATGGCTGACAAAATAGTCCAAGTTGGTAAGTTGTCGCTATCTAACGAGCTACCCTTTGTGCTCTTTGGTGGTATGAACGTGCTTGAGTCGCGAGATATGGCTATGCAAGTTGCAGAGTCTTACGTCGAAGCAACGCAGAGCTTGAATATTCCCTATGTCTTTAAGGCCTCCTTTGATAAAGCAAATAGGTCGTCAATTGATTCGTATAGAGGGCCGGGTTTAGATGCTGGCTTGCGAATTTTTGAAGAAATAAAGTCGACGTTTAATGTCCCAATTATTACTGACGTTCACGAAGCTTCTCAAGCTCAAGCTGCGGCTGAAGTGTGCGACATAATTCAATTGCCAGCTTTTCTGTCTCGTCAAACAGATCTCGTGAAAGCGATGGCTAAAACGGATGCCGCTATTAATATAAAGAAGGCGCAGTTTTTGGCTCCGTTAGAGATGGGTCACATTCTTAAAAAGTGTGAAGATGCCGGAAACGACAGGCTGATTCTATGTGAGCGTGGCAGTAGTTTTGGCTACAATAATTTAGTGGTAGATATGCTGGGGTTTGGTGTGATGAAATCCTTTAAATACCCGGTCTTCTTCGATGTTACGCATGCCTTGCAACAGCCTGGTGGTCGTTCGGACTCAGCCGGAGGGCGTCGAGAAGCAGTGACTGATCTAGCAATGGCCGGAATGACGCAAGGCCTAGCGGGATTATTCTTAGAAGCGCATCCTGACCCTCAAAATGCAAAATGTGATGGGCCATGTGCTCTGAAACTGGATCAGCTAACGGCATTTCTAACGCGTGTTAAGGCAATAGATGAAGTCGTAAAAAATTTTGGTCCTTTGGATACAGCTTAAAATGTTCTGTGTTTGAAGGTGGTAAAAATTTAGATATTTGAAAAGTTTGGAGATAGGAAAAAATGACAGCGATCATCGATATTAAAGGTCGAGAAGTTTTGGATTCTAGAGGGAATCCAACCGTAGAAGCCGATGTGTTTCTTGACGGTGGGATTGTTGGTACTGCGTGTGCGCCATCAGGTGCTTCAACTGGTTCCCGAGAGGCGTTGGAGTTGAGGGATGGAGACAAGGCTAGGTATCTCGGAAAGGGTGTGCTAAAAGCAGTTTCTGCTATTAATAATGAAATCAAAAGTGCTTTGATTGGAGTTGATGTCACTGACCAGCGAAAGCTAGATCAAATTATGCTGGACCTTGATGGGACCGAGAATAAAGCAAAACTGGGCGCTAATGCTATTTTAGCGGTGTCGCTAGCGGCGGCTAAAGCGGCGGCGCAAGCCAAAAATGTTGAGCTTTATGAACATATAGCAGACATAAATGGTACTTCTGGGCAGTATTCTATGCCTGTTCCTATGATGAATATCATCAATGGAGGCGAACATGCTGACAATAATGTCGATATACAAGAGTTTATGGTTCAGCCTGTTTCCGCTCCGACATTTTCAGAAGCCTTGCGAGCTGGAGCAGAGATCTTTCATGCACTGAAATCCGTATTGAAGGACAAAGGTTTGAATACTGCCGTTGGCGATGAAGGTGGTTTTGCTCCGAATTTAGCATCGAATGCTGAAGCACTAGCTGTCATCAAAATAGCGGTGGCAAAAGCAGGGTATGAGTTGGACAAAGATATTACCTTGGCTTTAGATTGTGCTGCCTCTGAGTTTTACAAAGATGGCAAGTATGACCTGAGTGGTGAAGGGCAGGTGTTTTCTGCTGAGGGGTTCAGTGATTATTTGGCTGGACTGTGCGATCAATATCCAATTGTTTCAATAGAAGACGGACAAGATGAGTCTGACTGGGCTGGTTGGAAATATCAGACAGAAAAGTTAGGTGATCGTGTTCAGCTGGTTGGTGACGACCTGTTTGTGACAAATACAAAGATCCTATCTGAAGGAATTGAAAAAAATATCGGTAATTCAATACTTATAAAGTTCAATCAGATAGGCAGTCTCAGTGAAACGCTAGATGCGATAAAAATGGCAAAAGATGCAGGCTATACAGCTGTCATATCTCACCGTTCAGGAGAAACTGAGGATACGACAATAGCTGATCTAGCTGTTGGTACATGTGCCGGACAAATCAAGACTGGCTCATTGTGTCGTTCAGATAGGGTCGCGAAATACAATCGATTGCTTAGAATTGAGGAGCAATTGGGTGCGAGCGCCCCTTATAAAGGTCGCTCAGAGATCAAAGGTCAATAAGCAACAAAATCAATTGGTTATAGTGTCGGGAGTTCTCCCGGCACATCTTCATGTTAATTATGTGGTAAATACTCCCTAATTCATTTAGCGGAAAGTAAATTTCTGGGCTAGAGTAATTAGAATCCTTAATTTTATGAAACGTTCCTGTTCAGAGTTTGTCGAGGCTATAGGTATTAATGAAGTTGTTGTGGAGTTTTATGGTTCTCGTTATTGTGGGCCTGCAGTATAGGCTGTGGACTGGTGATGGGAGTTTTGCTGAAGTGTGGGCGTTGCAGCAAAAGGTAGCGCACCAGCAAGTGCTTAATTCGGCCTTGGAAGATAGGAACAGTCGTTTGAGCGCTGAAGTTCAGGATCTCAAGAGAGGTTTTGACGCAATAGAAGAGCGCGCCCGCTTTAATCTTGGTATGATTGGCCGAAATGAGACATTTTATATGGTGGTTGGTTCTTCTCTATAAAATAACTCTGAAATCCTAACCGCTTCGACCTAAACACATGTTCAAAAATAACTCTCCGCGAAATTGGGTCATTATTCCTGCAGCGGGAATTGGCTCTAGAATGCAAGCCAGCATCCCGAAACAATATCTGAAAATTCAAAATACCACTTTGCTAGAGCATAGTATTCACTGCTTTTTATCACACCCAAAATTTGAGCAAGTTAACGTTGCAATAGCTAAAGACGATGAGTGGTTTTCAGCGTTGTCTATATCTTTTGATGCACGAGTCTCAGTATATGAGGGAGGGGGCGAGCGTGCCGAATCTGTCGAAAATGGTCTGAAGTACTTATCTGGGAAGGCGAATGATGACGATTGGGTTTGGGTTCATGATGCAGCCAGGCCCTGTTTGGGGCATCAGGATATCGATGTATTGTTGCAGGCGATGGAGAACGGCTCCGAAGGCGTGGTGTTGTCCGTTCCAGTTAGCGATACGATTAAAAAAACAGGCGACAGCAAAGGTGTTATCGAGACGATAGACAGGAAGCGCTTATGGCGAGCAATGACGCCACAGGTATTCAGATATTCGGATCTAAAGTTAGCGCTGGAGCACTGTGGAAAGGAGAAGGTCTTGGTAACTGATGAGTCTTCTGCTCTTGAGTACTATGGTCGTCATCCGGATCTCGTTGAGGGCTCAGGTAGAAATATCAAGGTTACCAGGCCAGATGACCTTCTAATTGCTGCGGATATCAGAAAGCGTATGGATGATGAAAACAAGAAGGGTGGTCTTCGAAAAGTGAAAAATGTCAGAATTGGTAGTGGCTACGATGTGCACGCGTTTGGGGAGGGGGCGTTTGTGACATTAGGGGGCTGCCAGATTCCATTTGGCCAAGGGCTCATAGCCCACTCTGATGGAGATGTTCTCGTGCATGCGCTTATGGATGCTTTATTGGGGGCATTAGCATTAGGTGATATCGGGCAGCATTTTCCTGATAGTGACCCAAAATGGAAAGGTGCAAACAGCATGGAAATGTTGGAAGAAGTTAGGCGTAAAATTCATCAGCATGGTTATACGATAGGCAATGTTGATACTACAATAATTGCCCAGGCGCCAAAAATGTCTCCATTTATTGTTGCTATGCAAGAGAATATTGCTGGTCGATTATTGGTTGGAACGAGTGATGTCGGAGTGAAAGCGACCACAACAGAAAAGTTGGGTTTTACGGGTAGAGAAGAGGGTATAGCGTGTCAGGCCACGGTATTACTGGTTCCTATTACTCAATCCGAGGCCGAAAATGAAGTTTGATCTAAAGTTTCCGCGCGCATCTACGCTAAAACCAGCGACAGGCTTGATAAAAAAACAAGCTCAAGAATTTTATGTAGAAGAGTTGATGAATCCTGAGCTTGCTGGCGAAGGAGAGCATGTTTGGTTGTGGGTTGAGAAAATTGGCCAGAATACCGAGTATGTCGCCGGACAATTAGCTCGATTTGCGAATGTTAAGAAAATGGACATCGGTTTTTCTGGTCAAAAAGACAGGTGGGCGAAAACGCGACAATGGTTTAGCGTTTACTTGGGTGCCAAGCCTGAGCCAGACTGGCCGAGTTTTGATCTAGAAGATACTTGTATTCTTAAAGTGGGTCGTCACGTCAAGAAATTAAGGCGAGGGGAGCATCGTGCAAATTTTTTCAATATTGTGGTGCAAGAGTTAAGTGACACTGATGACCTTCAGTCTTCGTTGAGTAAAATCCATGATGGAGGGTTTCCAAACTATTATGGTCCTCAGCGCTTTGGGATTAATGGTGCAAATTTGGATCGGGGGGAGCGCTTCTTTGAAGGAGAAATTAAAGCTTCGCGTTCGCAGCGTTCGTTTTATTTGTCGGCTGCGCGATCGTATCTATTCAATATTTCGTTGGCCCAGATGGTTGAGTCGGGACTGTGGTCGGATGATACTGTCGGTGGGCCACTATTCGGTGATGACGTGGAAGGTGTTACTTCGATATCAGAAAATGAGAGAAAAATACTAGAATCTCACCCTTCCTTGGCAAAAGGTATTCATAAGAATAGATTGAAGCTAGAGCGTCGGAGTTACAGTATTGTTCCTCAAGATTTTACTTGGAAGTTGTGTGACGGTAATAAGTTAACTCTTACTTTCGTTCTGCCCAAAGGTATTTTTGCTACAGCGCTTTTGGCTGAATTTTTGAACTTCCGAGTTGGTTTGGGGCAGGGCGAATAATGGAAAATATATTAATATCTAATGATGATGGCGTGAATGCTCAAGGCTTGAAGGTGTTGGCAAAGAAATTGGGTGGTTCAAATGTAGTCAAGATATTTGCGCCCAGTCGTGATTGTAGTGGTGCGAGTAGTGCTCTGACGCTAGATCGGCCACTGACCATTACCGAATTGGATAATGGTTTTTTTAGCGTAGATGGAACACCTGCGGATAGCGCCATGATGGGGGTGGCGTTATCTCGAGAAGTGAGCGAAGAGTCGATGCTTGACCGGGTTGTGTCAGGTATCAATAGCCATGCAAATCTTGGCGATGATGTACTTTATTCAGGTACCGTCGCGGCAGCCCTTGAGGGACGTCATTTGCAGAAACCTTCGATTGCTGTTTCTCTCGTAAATCGAGGGGATAATAATTTTGGGACAGCAGCTCAAGTAGTTCACGATTTGTTGACTGGTGAAGGCCAGCTACAATGCCCTCCAGGTACCGTGCTCAATATTAATGTTCCAGATGTCCCTTATCATAAGATAAAGGGAATTAAAGTTACGCGGCTAGGGCGACGAGAGTGTGGAGAGAGGCCAGTTAAAGTGGTTGACCCGCGAGGAAAGGCTCGTTACTGGATCGGTGCGGCGGGAAAAGGTACGTTGCAGCAAGAAGGGACTGATTTTCATGCAGTTGAGCGTGGTTATGTTTCTATTACTCCAATTCATCTAGATATGACTGAATATGACGTAATGGGCAAACTGGAAGACTTTTTAGAGGGGCAGCAGTAGGTGAGCCAAACACTTGATCTCGAAGGAATCGGAATGACGTCGAGGCGTACTCGACTTAGGTTGATTCAGCGCCTTAGGGACGAAGGAATAAAAAATGAAGACGTTTTGACGGTTATGGCTGAAACTCCGCGTCATATTTTCTTAGATGAAGCGCTTTCGCATCGTGCTTATGAGGACACAGCGCTTCCTATTGGGCACAATCAAACTATCTCTCAACCGTATATTGTTGCACGCATGACAGAGCTTATTTTGCAGAGTCAGCCGAGGCGTGTATTGGAGTTAGGGACCGGTTCGGGATATCAGGCGGCTATTTTGTCTCAGCTTGTAGATGAAGTTTACAGTGTTGAGAGAATTTACCCCTTATTAGAAAAGGCGCTTGGGCGTTTTAAATTACTTAAACTCAAGAATATCACTGCGCGACATGCTGACGGGGGAATAGGGTGGCCCGAGAGAGGGTTATACGATGCTATTATTATGACAGCAGCGCCTAAAGAAATTCCGCTAGAGCTAATTCGGCAGTTAAAAGAAGGAGGGGAAATGATTCTGCCTCTGGGGGATGTATCTCAGTCTTTGACTATCGTCACACGAACGGGGTCTAGTTATGAGCAAAAAGTAATTGAGCCAGCTATGTTTGTGCCGTTTCTGCCGGGTACTGTTAAGTAGTGAGCGCCATAGCGCTTACAGTTTCTTTGCAAGAAGCGATGCCCAGTAAAGGCTATCGAAATAATTTTGTCGCGTAGGATGAGAATGTGAAAGTTGATTTCAGTGTATTTGTTAAGGGCTTGCTCATGGGGGCGGCTGATATAGTTCCTGGTGTATCTGGCGGAACGGTTGCATTCATAATGGGTATATATGAAAGGCTCCTCCAGGCTATTCAGTCCATAATTCCAGAATGTTTACGCTTAATGAAAGAGCGGAATATAGTTGTATTTTGGAAGGGCATAGATGGGGCTTTCTTGCTTACTTTATTTGTAGGGATTCTCGTAAGCGTGCTTTCCCTTGCCAAGCTTATTACTTATTTATTGGTGTTTCACCCTATACCTTTATGGGCCGGCTTTTTCGGGCTAATTCTTGCCTCGGTGTACATTGTTGCGAAAGATGTCGATAGGTGGAATCTAAAATTATTATTTGTGGCTGTCATAGGCGCTTCTTGTTCGTTTGCGATAACACAATTGGCACCTGCTGAAATCGAGCAGAATTTACTAAATGCTTTTCTATCTGGAATGTTAGCGATATGTGCGATGATCCTTCCAGGAATTTCCGGAAGCTTTATTCTTGTTATGTTGGGGACGTACTCCTATATTTTATCTGCCATAAAGGGCCTGGAGTTGTCTGTTTTGTTTATTTTTGCGGCGGGTTGTTTGTGTGGTCTGCTATCTATCGCGAATGTATTGGTTTGGGCATTTTCTCGCTTCAGAGATGTAACCTTGGCTATGCTCACTGGGTTCATGGTGGGGGCGCTTAGTAAGGTTTGGCCATGGAAGGAAGTATTGCAATTTAGGGAGAATAGCCATGGTCGCCAAGTTGCATTGCTTGAGAGAAATATCCTTCCTTCAAGTTATGAAGTAATAGTTGGTCTGCCATCTCAGTTGATGTTGGCTGTTATTTTTTGTGTTGGTGCAATAATATTCGTTGTTGGTTTGTCAAAATTTGCAGATAGAAAGTGAAATAGCTCACGGAATAAGTGTGATGCGGGTCAAATTCGGCGTGTAATTTGGTAACGCTTTTGTTACCGGGTAACGAGTTTCAGTATTATGACTTTCGAGAATATAATTAAAGATGAAGGGTTTAGCTTTTTTTCTTAATTTATTTTCTAGCTTACGAGAAGTATTTATAATAAAAACATAAATGCTTATATCAATAATAAAATAGCGGGTGATGAGAATTGATCAAGAAGTGCCCGCCTGATTTCCTTGCCTGTATAAAAAATAATCAATTCTGTCGTAATGTAACATTATGTATCTTTGCTCTTGTGGTCTGCGCTTCATGTACTTCGAAAGCGATTTACTACAACAAAAGTTTCAATCCTCCGGTTTATTTCGGAAAGCATGTCGTCAGGCCTGGCGAAACCCTTTATTCAATTGCGAGACGTTACGGGCGTGAGCTTAGCGAGTTAGCTCGGGCAAATAAAATACTTTCGCCTTACGTTATTCAGCCTGGTCAAAGAATTGACCTGGAGCGTGATACGGTGTCTCGACAAGAGCATGCTGCGGCTTCAGGTTCGAGTGAGCGCAACCGAAAGAATGTAACAAAAGGTAAGGGAACAGTAGCGAAAAGTAAAAAAGTTACAAAAAAACAAAAACATAAGAAAGTCTATGCGGTGGATTGGCAGTGGCCAAATGTTGGCCCGATACTTGCCAAGTATTCCCGTAATGCAAAAGTCTACGGCGGCAAAGGTTCTAGAGGTGCTCTTAATCAGGGTATCGATATATCAGGGTCGCTAGGTTCTCCGGTTTTTGCTGCTGCTGAAGGAGAGGTTGTATATGTGGGGAGTGGTCTATTGGGTTATGGAAACTTAGTGATCATTAATCATAACGAAACCTACCTAAGCGCATACGCTCATAATAATCGAGTGATAGTCAGGGAAGGGCAGAAAATATCAAAAGGACAGAAAGTAGCAGAGATGGGGTTCTCTGAAAAAAACAAAGTACTTCTTCATTTTCAGATAAGGCGTAATGGTCAGCCTGTCGATCCTTTGAAGTATTTACCCTCTAGATAGAAATGGAAGTATTCAGATAGCTGGATGCTAATGATTCAATATTGATAGCTAGGTTGCTTATTTTTTCAAGGACTTTTTGAGAATGAGTAAACAATAAAAAGCGAGGCGAAAAAAATGTCAGCAGAAAGAGAAACGTATTTTGATGATGCAGCTGTAAACGGACGCAGTGATGCGGATACTAATCATGAAGGTTTTGAGGGAGAGTCTGCTAAAGCAGTAGTAACACCTATTCGGGCTAAGCCTAAAGCGACAAAGAAAAAAGCGGCTACCAGTCAAGTAGGCGGTATTTCAGAGGGACAGTCGTACAGACAGTTGGATGCTACACAGATGTACCTGAATGAAATTGGTTTTTCGCCTTTGTTGTCGCCAGAAGAAGAAGTATATTTCGCTCGATTGGCTCAGAAGGGTGATGAAGCTGGTCGCAAGCGTATGATTGAAAGTAACTTGCGCTTAGTGGTAAAGATCGCAAGAAGATATGTTAATCGTGGTCTGACATTGCTTGACCTGATTGAAGAGGGAAATCTAGGACTAATTAGAGCGGTTGAGAAATTTGATCCTGAAAGAGGGTTTCGTTTTTCCACGTACGCTACATGGTGGATTCGCCAGACAATTGAAAGAGCAATCATGAACCAAACGCGCACAATTCGTTTGCCGATTCATGTAGTTAAAGAGCTGAATCTCTATCTTCGTGCTGCCAGAGAACTAACGCAGAAGTTAGATCATGAGCCTTCTCCTGAAGAGATTGCAGATCTTCTAGATAAGCCTGTTGCAGATGTTAAGAGAATGCTAGGCT
>ENA-OSET01005443-OSET01005443.1-sediment-metagenome-genome-assembly--contig:-NODE-5443-length-10731-cov-11.686221_pt1 | contig 10731 bp, 10 predicted proteins | sample MGYA00237882_ERZ534229 | MGnify/ENA primary metagenome ERZ534229 (study PRJEB26408, sample SAMN06266212) | sediment metagenome | isolation source: Hudson Canyon methane seep mesocosm | place...
CCAATTCGCTTAACGGTAAAATCCTGATCAAGAAAATTAGTCTTAAACTCATAATCTTGCTCTGAGGAACCTAAGCTGATGTTGATTATTTTCTTCATAGTCTGATCCATTGTTCCTTGCTATCGTTGTGCACCACAGTTCTTTTTTAAACACCGCCCTTTTGCACAACAACACCTCACTTAAAATGAAGCGGCTATGCAAAAGAGATGATTAGCTATTTATAATTTTCGTTACTGCTAATTCTAGATACTGCTTTTATTTTTACCAGTTCAGGCATTAAGACTCTTGAGATTCCCAAACAAAACGAGTTTTTGACTCACGGTACTTATCACACAGCGGGCCATATTTTTTCTCTACTTCGTTACGCTTAATTTTCATCGTAGGGGTTAACATGCCATTTTCTGGTGTCCATACATCATCAACAACAAAAATTCGGTCGATAATCTCATGATGCTCAAGCTCTTTATTAACGCTCATGGCTGTTTTCATGATGTCATCTTCAATTTCTTTAGCCGCTTCAGGTAACCTGGATTTTGCATCTTCAGTTAATTCTATTAATACAATTGGCTGAGAGTGACCAGAACCCGCCACACAAATTTGCTCTATATTTGTGTTTCTATGCAATAAACCTTCTAGCTTGTTAGGCTGAACGAACTTTCCTTTTGATGTTTTGAATACATCTTTAACTCGACCCGTAATAGTCAGGTAACCGTCACTGTCGATTTCACCCCTATCCCCAGTGTGTAACCAACCGTCCTGAATCGTCTCAGCTGTTTTTTCTGGCTCTAAGTAGTAGCCCTTCATTAGAGATGGAGAACGTACAACAATTTCACCTTCGTCTGTAATACGCACTTCGTTGTGAGGTAACGACTTTACAGAGCCTACAGAGCCAAGCTTTACCGCACCAGGCATATTAATAGCAGGACCATAAGCCAGGTTCTCAGTCATGCCATAACCTTCATTGATATCGATACCAATTTTGGCATACCACTCAAGTAAGCTCTTAGCGATAGGTGATGCACCCGACACAACCATACGTGCTTTATTCAAGCCCAGTGCCTTTTTAATTTTACCGCGAACAATACGGTTAAGTAGTGGCACACGAAGTAATTTATTAAGCTTCTCTTCTGGCATTTTTGCAGAAATTTGCTGCTGAAACTTCTTCCATAAACGCGGAACAGCAAAGAATACGGTTGGTAATGTGTCTTGTAAGTTTTGAGCAAAGGTATCAAGAGACTCTACAAACGTTACGGTTGCGCCACCGTATGTTGAGCAACCCAAGACCATGAAACGCTCAGCAATATGAGACAGAGGCAAAAAGGATAAAAAGCGATCCTGTGGACCAACAGGTAAGGTATCTGCCGCATTTTGAGCGCCAAAACTGAAGCTACCGTATGTATGCATTACACCTTTAGGGTTACCGGTAGTTCCTGATGTATAAATGAGCGTCATTAAGTCATCCATACCGTGCACTGGCTGAGCCGTTGTAGGCTCGTATTTAGCCAATAGGTCATTCCATTGGTGTTCAATTTTCATATCGATAGAGTATGGCATACCAATACGAATAACATTGGCAGGAATACCCGACTCCATAGCCTTAGCACCGTCTAATTTACCGATAATAATGGCTTTTGATTCACTGTGGTTTATCACATATTCAATCGATTCAGGCGACTGCATTGGATATAACGGTACACTAATTAAACTTGCTAACTGAATAGCGTAATCGGTAATGAACCATTCAGCAGAGTTCTTCGCAAGGATCGCTACTCGATCCCCCTTCTCTAACCCTAAACCCAACAAAGCTGATGCAATTCTACGAGCCTGGTTGTCAACTTCTTTCCATGTAAACTCTTTATATTCGCCATCAATAGGTTGGCGTAAAAAAACAGAATTTGGCGTCTTTTTGACCCTGTTCTGAACTTTTTCAAGAGGAGTAAGATAAACTGCGCTATTGTTAGTCATTGGTAATCCTTTATTGTGCTATTAAGCCTTATTGTTTTGATAATAGTTGTTTTTATGTTCGTTTTTTTGAAAAAAGCGTATTTGTAGTACTTATTTTAGGCGAGCTATTCTAATGATATGAAGATACGAAGTATTGACTCAAAAGTACAGTTATTGACAGCAGACGCCACAATTAAAAAACTTTTGGAAAATTAAGAGTCTGAGTTATTTAGAATCTGGGCTATTTAGGGGCAGGATTATTTAAATAGAGTTGCTGGAATTCTTTGGGAGTGCACCCTTGCCAACGCTTAAAAGCACGCTGGAAAGCACTCTGCTCTGAAAAGCCTAATTTAAGCGAAATAGCCATAAGCGACTGACCCGCCTTTAGAGAGTCCAACGCTACATTTCGCTTAACTTCAGTGTAAAGATCCTTCAAGGTGTAACCGTGCTTCTGTAATTGTCTCTGTAATGTTCTGGGGCTAAGGGATAGATTGTCACTCACATGATCAAGGGATAATACATTAGGTAATGCATTAACTAAGATTTGGCTAACTTTTTCGACAATACCTACCTGGGTCTGAGCAACTAGTTTTTTTCGAGCTAAGCCTTCATAAAACTCACATAAATCACGGTCTGGAGTAATAAGGGAAAGTGATAGAGTGGATTTGTCACATATAATCTGATCAAAAGGCTGATCAAACAAGACAGGGCAACCAAAAATAGACTTAATAGATTTAATATCTCGTCCATTTAAGCTATGACTAAAATAAACCCTTTTAAACACATTATTATCTGAATTCAAGACGTATTTATTTATAAAACTAGTGCGCCTAGCGAACACCTCCTCTACCACATGAGTACTAACCGGTACATCCGATGTCCAGCTAACAATAAGCTCTTCACCTACAGTAGCAAGTTCAAAGTGATCAAAATTACGCACCAGGCTTGAGTAACGCAACTGATACCTTAAAACATCCGCTACGGTTTCACAGGTACTGGCCATTAAGCCAAAATCACTACCTACATCAGGGGTAGATTCAGCACCGAAGGCAAAGCCAAGATTGGTGTCACCAGTAATATCTTCGCCCAATTCATAAATTCGGTTATAGAGGGATACAGAGAAGAAGTAGTCCGGATTATTAAGGTCTTCTTCATTAAGCCCTAATTTCCACATAAGATCATCGCGAGAGTAGCCTTTTTGGGCAATGTGGTTAACCAAACCTCGCACCATCTTGCTAACAATTTTGGTTTGATCTAATCGCATCCTGTTTACTACTCTGGCACTTTGTTAATCATCACAGCATTCTACTATAAATTCAGAAAGCCATTTCCACCAACGTCACAAATGTAACTTTTTGTTATGAGGTAGTGAATAATAAGCGGTTTCATAACTATTTTGAATTTTACACTTGGGATAAGTCAATGCAAACTATGGATTATTCTTTTGTAATGTCCAAATGTATTACGGCTTTGCACGTAGTAAAAAGCAAATTATTGTGAATTAAACAGTTAGCAGGATTAATAACGCCATACTTATGACTGAGAATTGGGCAAAAGCTTTTAAATCAAAACTATTATTAAGTGCTATTGGGTGGGTTAGCCTGACTCTAGGCATAATTGGGATTTTTCTCCCATTATTGCCCACCACCCCGTTGGTGTTACTAGCAGCTTGGTGCTTTTCCCGCTCATCTGATCAATTCCATGACTGGCTAATTAACCATAAACATCTAGGCAACATAATTAAGACTTGGCAATCTGAAAATGGCATTCCACCCAAAGCCTGCCATAAGGCTATTGCCATGACTTGGCTGGGAATATCGTTATCTTTGTTTATTATTGCCAAGGTGTGGGCAGTAGTCTTGCTTTGCAGTATTGGGTTAATTGTCTCATTATATTTATTACGGATGCGTGAACCACAAACAGAGTGAAGTTATGTATCCATCGATATGTCCTTATTTCCTACACATTTATCTGTCAATTGTTGTCCGGTTTATTTTTACCCATAAAAACAATTAGATAACATACAACTGGAGCGTCATTTTTGCTCCACATTGTTTTTTTATACTAATGCTGAACTCAAAGTAATCTCTATACCTAGCTTAAATGAGACCAGCATTATGAATATGTACCTATCCATATTAATGAGCTTTTTGCTCGGCATAGCTTTAACCGCTTGTAGCAGCAACAGCAATTCAACTTCAGAAGATGAATCGTCCAACCCTGAGGAGGAAATCAATAGTCGTTCAAGTGTTGATTCAAGTGCTTGTGAAACTATTCAACAATCTGTAATCAACTCTGGTTTCGATAAAACCGTTTCAGTAACCTGCGATGACGAATACGCTTATGTAGCGTCAGATACTTACCCTGGTCATGACTTGATGAACGGCATCAATGGTACCAATGAACAAATTCCTGTTTCTGCAACAAATTATGCTGCGCCTATTAAATTAGAACCTCAGTTAGCAAACGTTTTAACAACGATAGATGCAGCCGTGGGTGTGGCGGTAAATGGTGTGCCTATCTACGATTACTCTTCGCAAGGAGAGTTGGATGTATACAACTACAGTGAGAATGGTGACACGGTGTTACTCGGGCAATTAGATAATTGTGGAGGTCATGCTGGGCGTGGTGATGACTACCACTATCACGCTTCACCTAATTGCATGATCGACAGTATGCCAAATGCAAGTGACAGTGCGGTTATCGGCTGGGGCTATGATGGTTATCCGCTATACGGTAATAATAACCCTGATGGCAGTGTTATCGCTGCCGGAGATTTGGATGTTTGTAATGGGCAAATTGATGATAACTTTGGTTATCGTTATCACACATCTACTGAAGCGCCCTACATTATCCAGTGTCTCGTTGGTGAAGTGGATACGAACATACTACCAAGAGTTGCTCCGCTAAGTGGTGATACTGATGGCATAAGATCTGATTTAACACCGCCAGAAGGTGGAGTGGAAGACTTAACTCACACTATTTCTGAAGATGGAACACGAACTATGACATATTCATATAGTGGAGATGAATATTATGTTATTTATAGCCCATCCGAAACACAGAGTTTTTGTTATGACTTTGAGCAAAAAACGGTGAGTGGTGGAGGCTTTGTCGAAACAGGAACATTTTGTCGAGGTCCTCAAAATGATGGAGAGCCTTAATAAAACAGCCCTAATAACAGAAGATATATCATGAAAAGTAGAGTGACGACAATAAAGAAGAATGTCACCAAAATGTCATCAAATTTGATGGCATTTATACTGCTGATAACATTCGAGATATTTGTATTCTCAACGGCAGCAAGTGCCCATGAGTTAAAAGAAACCAGTGCACGTATCACTTTACGAGACGGTCAGGTAGAAATTAAATTGGCTACCGATTTAAATCACTGGCAGATTTTTTTTCAAGATAATAAGGCTTGGTTAATGGGTGACATTAATCAAGTCATGCCTTCAAATTTAAACCCTCAACAAAACAAAGTCTTTCTTATAGATGTACTTAAAAAAAATACAATTTTAACCATTAATGGTATGCAGGTAGCGTTAGATGTAGTGTCTATTTCTACCATAAACGAACAACACTATGCTGAAATAGTCTTAAGCGGTAAGCATACCAATAGCAAAGTAAACCTACTGAATATTCGATTTCCAAAAAGCTTGGGTGCTGTTCATGCTAGCTTTGTTAAACCCCAATATAAAATGATAACACCAGGAAGCAGTGCTCAAATTTCTTTTGACCCCTCCTAGGCCAAATATCTATTGAACATGGGTTGAACAAAACGTTAAATGAGGGACTTGATAATTAGTTCTAAAGCCAGCTAAACAGTCAATCAACTCCACTCTGCAACAACCCTCTCTCATGCGCTGCCACAAACGCCTCCGGCATTTTTGAAATTCGTCCCGTTTTTAACGAGATACAAACAAAGTCCATTTTAGCTCTCAACACTGTTTTACTGTCAGACAAACGAATAAGCTGAAAATGCCGTGAAGATTTAAACTTCATATCACTAGAAGTAATCCAAGTACCGAGGAGGAGTTGGTCGCTTTCATAAGAGGCGGACATATAATCAATTTCAGTTCTAACAATCGCCATCGCCTTGCCGAGTTTTTCTTTCACGTCCCAGCCACAGCCCAGCGCTTCAATATGATCCCATGCGATACCTTCAAGCCACTCTAAATAGCGTACGTTATTAGTATGCCCTAGCCTGTCTGTATGCTTGGCATTAACCGTAACCTCTTTTAGGTGAGGGTTAGGCCATTGCCAGTCCAGTATTGCTTCGTTCATGTATCTGGATTCCGTTATGTTGCGTCTTCATTACTGTAGCACTTTTCCCTCTGTTCCACTTTTGACATTGTCGCTAATCAACCTTACAAATTCAGGAATCAACGGCCCGGGAAGGTCGTGTCCCATCCCCTGAATAAGTCGGAACTGGGCGCCCTTGATTCGCTTGGAAATTGCTTTGCCGCAGGCAGGCTTGAGTAAGGGGTCTCGTGCACCATGAATGACTAGCGTAGGCACATCAATATTCCTGATCGTGTTTTCCAGGCTGCCAGTCGCGAGTATTGCCTGAATCTGCCGCAAGGTGCCCCCGGGTGAGAAATTGCGCCGGTAGTTAGCCTCCATCAGTTCCCGTATTGTGGCTGTGGGGGTTGGATAATCAGGACTTTGCACCACTTGCCAGAAGTTCATCCAACGTTTAGTGACCGACTGTATGTCATTCGCGGTGGGGCCTGTTTTACTCAATTTTAACATTAGTCCAGGGTCTGGCATCGGTAGCCATGGGGCATTGGTCGATGACATGATAGCAGTGAGAGAACGGACCTTATTCGGATAGTGAGCAGCAAGCAACTGACCAATCATGCCCCCCATAGAGACTCCCACAATATGTGCATTTTCAATCTCAAGCGCTTCAATGAGACTAGCCGTATCTTCGGCCATATCATGCAAGTTGTAATTGGCTCGCGGCTTAAACCCCAGCTTGTGAGATAGGTAGGCCAAACGTATATCTACCTGAATCGTTGAATCTAACTTGTCTGAAAGACCGATATCGCGGTTATCGAAGCGAATAACCCGGTGCCCTCGTTGAGCCAGTCCATGCAGTAAGGACTCAGGCCAATGTGTCATTTGGCAAGCCAAGCCCATAATCAAAACGATAGGCGGGCCATCTGGGTCACCACGTTCTTCCACGCAAAACTGCATTCCGTTGGCCTTAACGAACGTTTGCCTGGGATTGTATGTAGTCATAACGGGTTCTGGCTGCATATTAAGTCCTTTGTCATAGTACGCCGATGGCGAATAGCCTGCTTTCGAGCAATTAGCTTTGCCAAACAATGATCTTTGAATAATAAGGTGACATAATCATACAGGCCATTTAGATATTACTATTTGGCCTAACTAAGCCTATATTTGTCCTTATTGAACACTTACAGCTTCCGGAGTTCAAAATTTACTAACAGGATTAAAAATACGAAGTGATATCAATTTTTGAGAATCAGGCCATTTATCCTGGTGCAGAACTGTTTTTGATTAAGACGTTCATGCAGGCCGAAGGGTTCCTACCCCAGCAATGGTTACTGGGGACGGGGTTGCCGGAATCCGCGCTTAAACATCCTGATACCCTGGTATCATTACACCAGTTCGATATTATTTATCGTAATGTCTTCCGCCTTGCCCAATCACCGGATATCGGGCTTCGTTTTGGCAAGGCGTTAAACCTCTCACGCTGGGGCATACTTACTTTGGCCCTCACCTCCGCGCGCTCTCTGGGGTCAGCATTGCAGACGGCCAATCAACATCGCTCACTCATCAGAAGCCGGTTTAATCTTGAGCCCGAGGTACTGGGCGACTTGGTCAAGATCAACGTAACTCAACATACTTCAATGCCATTTCCCGTGAGCACTGAGTTTGGTTACGAAATGTTGATCGGTTCTCTACACAAGCAAATTAGTGACTTGCTGATAAAGCCCTTTTCCTTCCATCACATTCAGTTGCATTATCCTGCTCCACCCTACTCCCGCCATTATCAAAGGCATTGTGGTTGTACAGTCGAGTTCAACAGTCAAACTAGCGCACTATGGATACCAGCAAATACCTTGTCGCAGCCTCTCCCCCTTTCCAACCAGATTGCAGAGAAGCAAGCGATCGCAATCTGTGAACTCGAAATGAGGCGTGTCGATCAAATACAGGAGGGGGATATTAGCTGGTTAGTTAAAAGCGAACTCACGAAGGATAATGTACTTCCCCCTAACTTAAACACTCTTGCCGAGCGCCTTACCATGAGCCCCCGAACACTGCGCCGTAGGTTGCATACTGCTGGTACGGGCTATAGGGAGATCTATCAACAGCACCAGTTGCAATTGGCCCTGCAAGGTCTCACCAATGAGCAGATTAAACTGGATGTCATTGCAAAACAGTGCGGATTCAAAGATACCGCGAGTTTTCGGCAGGCCTTCAAACGTTGGACGCAGATGAATCCAAGCGAATACAGAGCACAGTTCAAAAAAATATCGCCTGAACAGCATAATTGAGAGCCTGTACTTATGCCCCAGTCACCGCTCCACACCCTACCTGTCATCTATGTGCAATATTTAAACACTTGTTTGAAAGCCGCTGACAATATGGCTTAGCAGAGATTTTCAAGAAGATATTCAGCGAGTTATCCACAGTATTTGTGAATAAACCAATAGGGTCAGACCCACTGTTTTTTGCAGCGCCTGATGCATTTATTAACTCGAATCCTTTCCATGTGCCGCTTCTTGTTAAATGCTTACTTAAGAATGCCATCATCTACCGCTTTATTAAGCTTCCCTTTCAATACATCCCAAAGTGCCTTACTTCCTTTTTCAATCCGACTGTTTAAATCAAAGACTTTCTCTTTTGGAACATTGTTATCTTTCCAACTGTGCCCATTACCATTCAAGTTATGCAGTAATGGAGGTACTCTATCAATAGCCTTTGCATATTTTGCATCAACTGATTCTCCTAACTCAAATTCTCGCCAAAGTGATAAATATTGATCTGTTTTTCCATCAGGTAAAATATCAAGAACTCTCTTTATTCCAGCCTCTTCCTTTTCTTTTAATTCTTTTGTCTCACTAGCGTAAATAATAGTGTCTCCAGCATCAATCTCGCCAAGGTCATGAATCAAAAGCATCTTTATTACACGATCTATATCAACCGGCTCATTGGAATAGTCTTTTAACATTAATGCCGATAAGCATACGTGCCAGCTGTGTTCTGCCGAATTCTCATATCTATCCAAACCCACAGGACGTGTTTTACGATGGACGTTTTTGAGTTTTTCGATTTCAACCATAAACTCTAAAACATTTTCTATTGGATTCAATGCTATCTCCAGCTTGAGCATTTAACGCCCGTATAAATAGCGCAAGGTACGAGCGTCGCCTTTGATGCGCTTGTTAGAAGTGAGCTTACTTACATATTTCAGCAATAGCTCCACTAGTTAGTTTTGATAAATCATCAGGGCTCAATTCTATTTCTAACCCTCTGCGGCCAGCGCTAACGTAAACCGTAGAATATTTCTTAGCAGATGAATCAATGATAGTTCTCAGTCGTTTCCTTTGCCCAAGCGGGCTTATTCCTCCTAGAACATATCCTGTCGAACGTTCAACATCAGATTTGTCAGCCATGGAAGCCTTTTTTGCACCGGCAGCCTTTGCAATGAGCTTCATACTTAACATTGATGAAACCGGAATTACGCCTACAACTAGTTCTTTGCTGTCGAGAGACACCACCAAGGTCTTGAAAACCCTTTCCTCAGGCACTCCCATTTTCTCGGCTGCTTCGAGCCCATAGGATTCACTTGATTCATCATGACAGTACTCATGTACCCTGTGTGAAATTTTATTCTTCTTGGCTGCAATGATTCCTGGGGTCATTTCGATCTCGCACTTCTAACGCCTAAATTTGCGGAGAGCGTAACGAATCCGCACATTTTTTGATTATGCAATTTTTGTAAGTTCTTCAATTGTTAGGTCAGATGTCTTCGTTTTAATTCCATCAAATCACTAAACCCCCTCCCCCGCAGCATGCCCAGAACTCCAGCTCCAACTAAAATTATACCCCCCCAACCAACCAGTAACATCAACCACTTCACCTATAAAATACAGTCCATCCACAAGGTTAGACATCATCGTTTTAGATGATATTTGCGTTGTATCAACCCCTCCAATCGTCACCTCAGCAGTTCTATAACCCTCAGTGCCTGATGGCACAATTTTCCACTCACAAAGTTGCTGAGCGATGCTTTTTAGTTCTGGTGCGGTATATTGCTTCATCGGCTTTGAGGCAAACCAGTTATCACAGAATAGGTTTGCCATTTTTTTGGTAAACATTTCAGATAACACTGTGCTTAGCTCTGTGTTTGGTCGGGTGCTTTGCTGCTCGCTAAGCCATGCTTCTGAATCATGGTCTGGTAGTAGGTTAATTTCTATTACATCTCCTTCCTTCCAGAAAGATGATATTTGCAGTATCGCAGGTCCGCTTATACCTCGGTGGGTAAATAGAATATTCTCTCGAAAAGTGGTTCCCTTACACGATACGGTAGTATCTACAGAGCTTCCAGATAAGGCTTCGCATAACGGTTTTAGCTGATCTGTAATCACAAAAGGAACTAAGCCTGCTCGGGTGCTATACACATCATGACCAAACTGACGGGCAATATCATAGCCGAAACCAGTAGCCCCCATGGTTGGGATTGATAACCCCCCAGTTGCGATAACCAGTGATTCGCAAGACAGTTCACTGGAAGCAGTCAAGTTTAAT
>ENA-OSET01005445-OSET01005445.1-sediment-metagenome-genome-assembly--contig:-NODE-5445-length-10729-cov-6.653211_pt1 | contig 10729 bp, 8 predicted proteins | sample MGYA00237882_ERZ534229 | MGnify/ENA primary metagenome ERZ534229 (study PRJEB26408, sample SAMN06266212) | sediment metagenome | isolation source: Hudson Canyon methane seep mesocosm | place: USA:Hudson...
TTTCTAAACCCAGGCCAAGTTAAAGATTCCGAAAGGTCTCGCAGATTAAAATCTGTTTTTTTATAAGCTTCGCGACCAAAAGCAAAAACCGCATTGGGCCCGCACTCTATGCCACCTCCTACCATGCGGGTAAAATGGACGCCAAGAAATGGGAACGCAGGGTCGGGAACTGGATAAATCAAATGATTGACTAACTTAGGGGCCGATGCGGTAAATTGGAAATATTCGCCACGAAACGGTAGGATCCGCAAGGGTAAATCTGGCTCTGACTTGCGCGCCAATCGGTCTGATTGCAAACCAGCGCAGACCACGGCAACTCGCCCTACCCAAGTACGTGAACCCCCTATAACCTCAACCTGCTCACCTTGTCGCTGAATATCAACCACTGTCTCACCAAGAATAATTTCAACACCCAACTCGGCCAGTAACTCCGCGTATTTTCTCGCTACCGCGCCATAATCAACAATTCCTGTTTGCGGCACAAACAAGCCACGAAAACCACTACAATGAGGTTCAATTTCACGAATCTCGGGAGGCTGTAAAAATTGAAGCCCTGTTAGACCGTTGGCGACACCCCGACGATGCAATTCTTCTAGACCAGGTAATTCTGCAGGTGAAGTTGCCACAACAATCTTCCCACATATCTCATAGGGTATGGAATGCTCTCGGCAAAAACCCAACATTTGTTGATAACCAGCACGGCAATTAAGTGCCTTGAGTGAGCCGGGCTTGTAATAAAGCCCAGAATGAATCACACCGCTGTTATGACCTGACTGGTGCTGCGCTACGGACGCCTCTTTTTCAATCAAGGTTAAACGGGTCTCTGGCCGAGACTGCATTACACGCAGAGCTGTAGCTAAACCAACTATGCCACCGCCAACAATAATTAGGTCATACCTCATAATTAACTTTTAAAAACTTACTTAACGCGTAAATATAAATGTAAAGCTTACCAATGAAACCTTAAAGTACTCAATCAACAAATAATACCCACCCCAGTCATTAAGAGCGCTATAATCTCGCCTCCCACTAGGAAATTGTTTTATCCAGCCCCCGCATCAAAATCAACGGTTGGCCTCCAATACACTCCGTCTTTCAATCGTCTAACATCCACCAGAAGCACATAGAAATGACATATTATCCTTCCTCATACACTGTTCAATCCAAATTGACTGGATCAAACCGATAATATTTTCTATAAATCATTTTTACAAGCGCTGTAACTTGTTCCTGATTTAAGTGGGACAAAGCGTAGATATCCTAGCCATAACAACACGCCCCCCACCCTTTCCTGCAAAACCTATAGCAAGTACAGACCAGCTTGAACGCATAAAAAATTTTCTGGTGCTGTCTAATATTCACTTGGACCTGAGTACTAGGCAAAGCACAATAAATACGCTGATTTTCCCCACTAATAACTTTTTCTACAACACCATTTATAAATAACTTTCCAATATGCAAAAAACTCCACCACAACTTAGTTTTTTCATAATCTACCCGTGTTAGCGCATGAACATCAAAACCCACATCAACTAGTTTAAACGAAAACTGTGCCGACCACTAAAGCTAGTTGCACCAGTCACCATCACACATTTATCGACTAAGTAGTTGGAGCACTTTTCAAATTAACATTATTCATAACAACTCTAATTCGGGTATAGCAACCACAAACTGACCACCCCACTCTCGAATATAAGCTAATTGCTCGATAACTTCTGCACGTATGTTCCAGGGGAAAATAACCACATAATCAGGCTGATTTTCTTTTATGTAAATTTCTCCAACTATTCTGACTCGACTACCAGGCATATAGCTTCCTTGTTTAGCCGGATTTTTATCCACTACAAATGAGATAAGGTCAGAACGTATCCCAGCATAATTCATAAAAGTATTACCCTTAGCAGCAGCACCATAAGCAGCAATACTCTTGCCCTGCTGCTTAGCTTCAATTAAAAACGTGATAAAAACCATCTTTATTTTGTCAGCCTTTTGTTGAAAACCTTTATAAAAGCCAACTGTATTCATACCAACCAAATCTTCCTTTTTTTGCAATTCAAAAACCCTTTCATTAATTTTATGCCGAACCGCCTCACTACGCTGTGCATAAATGCGTAGACTCCCACCATGTGTTTGCAGCTGCTCCACATCAAAAACTATCAATCCATTTGCTTCAAAAATTACTCGAATAGCTGTAAGGGATAGGTAAGAAAAATGCTCGTGGTAGATAGTATCGAACTGATTAAGCTGTACTAGATTTAATAAGTGAGGAAATTCAAAAGACGCTACCCCTTCTGGTTTAAGCAGCCTGACAAAACCCTTCACAAAATCATTTATGTCTGGAACATGTGCAAGAACATTATTAGCGATAATTAAGTCAGCCTGCCCTCTTTGCTTCTTTAATAGAAGCGCACTTTGCTCGCCAAAGAACGCTTCAACAATATCAATGCCCCGTTCTCTAGCCGCCATAGCTGTACTATGTGTTGGTTCAACACCATAACATGGGATACCTTTTAGTTTCACGTACTGGAGTAGATAGCCATCGTTGGCAGCAACTTCTACAACTTGACTTTGGCTGCTAAGATTGAACCTCGCCATCATTTTTTCAACATAATTTCTGGCATGCTCCAACCATGTCTCCGAAAAGGAACTAAAGTAAGCATAGTCTCCAGAAAACATTTCATCAAAATCAACTATATCCTCAGTTTGCACTAACCAACACCCATTGCACACAAGCACTTTTAATGGATACCACTTCTCGAATGCCTTTATAGCTTTTCCTTTGAGGTAGGCGTTAGAAGGAGGTGCAACCCCTAAATCCACAAAAGTATGCCTCAGGTTTTTACAGCAGTGCCTACACTTCATAAACTTATAATTCCTCAAAATTCTCAACTAATAATGGGGGGTTTTTGTCTCGCTCTGACATTCCTATAACCTTCAAGGGCCATTGAATATTCAATTTAGGATCCATGGCATTTAATCCACCCTCCGCTTTATTTGCCATGCATTAATAGATATTATCATTCTTAATGTTTTGATAACTGCAAGTCCGCTTGATGCCCCCGCCGCCCAACTCGACAATCTCTGTACAGTTTTTCAGGGTAGTGAGTCGATGAGCTATAATGAGCACAGTGAGGTCTTTGCTGAGCCCTTCGATTGCTTGCATGACTTCTTGTTCGGTCTCATAATCTAATGCACTAGTAGCCTCATCAAAGATAATCACATCGGATTGCTTATAAAGAGCGCGTGCAACCCCAATACGCTGACGCTGACCGCCAGACAGCCGAACACCCTGTTCACCAACAATGGTTTGGTATTGCTTAGACCAACTTTCAATAACTTCGGCAATTTGCGCTTGTTGAGCTGCCAACTTAACCCGAGAATGATCAATCTGATCTTTGGGTATGCCAAAGGCAATGTTTTCTTCAATGGTACTGTCGGCCAAAAAGATTACTTGTGGCACATGAGCAATATGGGATTGCCAAGCGACATTGTTACCTAGCGTAATAGTTTGACCATCAATTTCCAAGTCGCCATCAGAAGGTTGTAGCAACCCCATAATAATATCAAGCAAGGTGCTTTTTCCACTACCGGTGGCTCCAATAAAACCGACACGGCTACCTTTGGCAATAGTAAGATCGAGTTGCTTGAGCACATAGGGCATTTGCTCGCTATAGCGAAAGTCGAGCTGCTTAAGCCTTATACTGTGATTGAATGCCAGCGGTTGTATAACTGACTGATTGGCGTAACAGGGCAAGGGCTGGTCTAACAGTTCAAGCGTGTCTACTAATGAAGCTGACCCTCCATTTATTTCGGCCCAAGCCTGATAAGCTTGTTGAAGCACTGGGAGTAATCGCTGGGCACCAAGCGCCAATGCGCCTAAAATGGGAACAGCCTTAGCGACGCCACTTGGTTGCTGAGCCATAAAATACGCTAACGTGGCGATAAGAACCATACCTAATGCCTCCATACTATAGCGAGGACTACCACCAATAAATGTATTATTCCCCTGTGCACGGCGCAAAAGTCTGTCAGAATTACGGTATATCTGGCAGTAAACAGATTGACTGCCATCGATTAACACATCACGTATACCGCCTAGTCCTTCTTGCAAAGATTTTATAACTTGAGTAGATTCGCGCGCCATACATTTACTATTAGCCAATAGTTGCTTACGGGTCAAACGAATAATAAGCACATAGATAAGACCAAAACCTGCAAAAGCGACTAATGCAACCATAGGTTGCACCATCAACAGGGCCATGAGAATAGCAGTGAGCATAATGATGGAACTAGTGAGCGTTAGAACAGGCATAATAATGCCAGAAATAACTCCATTGGCTTTCACAGAGATGGCATTAATCACTTCACTGCTGTTGCGGTTACAATGTACAGAATATGGCTGATAAAGTGTACGGCGATAGATCCTAATACTAAGGTCAGAACCAGTGGCAAAAGCCAATCTAGTACTCGTCCAAAGCAACAATAAACGCATAGCACCAGCGATTATCGCCGCCCCACCAAAGACAATAGTAAGCGGCAATAACAGTTGTTTTGACTCAGTTAGCTTTAACGCCTGAATAACCGGTTGCGCGATAGGTAAATCAAAAACAAATTCAGGCTCCGTTAACACTCCAAGAAACGGAACCACGGCGCCAATGCTAAAAACTTCTGCGAATGATGCGAGCAACATCAGCAACATCAGTAATTTGAACTGCCCATGCCGATGTGGACTAATATGGCACCAAAGGTGTTTTAGTAAAGTTGTTATTGGTTGGCTTTTCATACTCTCTTCAATTACCCTACATTACTTAAATTGTTTACTTGAGCTCCAGTGACGATGTTGACTCCCAAAAGATAACACATCAAAACCGCTTCAAACTTTCTCTTTATTCAAATAGCCCGCGCAACTCATTAGCTCGTTTATTCTCTCTCTTCAACAAACTGTTTGATAAGCTTATGCAGTTGCCAAGGATGTAAAACCCAATAAGCGTAAAAGCAGAAAAAAATTAAAAAAGCAACGAAACTATAGCGCTCACTATAAAACGACATCACAACCCCCAGTAGCAACAAAGACACCGCTAACGCATCAATAGTTAAAAGTGCTTTTCTATCAGATACCTTAGCTAACTGAAACAAATGATGTAAATGCGCACGATCAGCAGCAAAGATAGACTTTTTCTTTAAAATCCTTCTACCCATAACGACTACGGTATCCACTATCGGAACTGCAAGACACCACAAAACACTTACCGGCTTTATTGCTTCTATTGGACTCTGGGAAAGATAGATGAAAAACCACGCTAAAATATAACCTAAAAGCATACTCCCAGCATCACCTATGAAGACCTTCCGTTTAGTAAAAAAACCTAAGTTCACACACAAATAGGGCAGTATGGCAGCACCTAATACGGCCATCTGCTCAGCCAATAGAATTTGGCCGCTGCTTATTTGAAATAACACAGCCCCTGCTAACGCTACGAAAACCAGCGTCGCCAAAAGACCGTCCATCCCATCTATCATGTTATAGGCGTTAACTAAACCTATGATGGCAACTACGGTAAACACCATACCCCATTGCCCCAGATGAATATCGCCCCAACCAAACAAATCACCCAAATTTTCTACATACAACCCCGTACTCTTTATCATGATAACGGATGCCATCACTTGAACAAAAAGACGAAGCCTAACGCCTAGACCTGTATGGTCATCAACCATACCCATGAGAAAAATAAATGACCCTGTTGCAAACAGATAAAAAACCTTCTCGGACAAATTAAAAAAAAGCACTAGAGGCACTATGGTACCAATAAAAACGGCCACCCCTCCTATTAAAGGGATAGACCCATTATGCAACTTACGACTATTCGGCTCATCCACTAGGTTGAACTTAACCGCTAATGGTCGGCAGATAATAATTACCAGCACCGAAATCACAAGTGCCATTAAGCATGCTAAGGTAAAACCATATGAAATATCACTCATAAAATAACTTACTTTAGAGACGCTATACGTTAAACAAAAACAACCATATCATAACCATTAAGGTTCGCTTTCCAAAATGGTTTCAATTAACAAGCTTGGCAAACATTAACTTCTTAACTTTACAGCCCTAACAGAACTTTTAAAAAACTAAAGATCTTTATCACTTCCACGTTAGGCTGCTTATAACCGTAGCATTTTTTGCCGTTTCGCCCAGACTTTTAAACTAAAACTTTAAGCACGCTACCGCCACCAGCGCGCAACACATCTTGCCCACCGTTAGATTAAAAATCACCTTTAAAAGGCAAAACATTCCTTAAAAGCCCTATGATAACAAGTTTGATAGCTATACTCTCTTATACTGAAAACAACTCTCAACATAAAGTTTTTACATTTTCGAACAATCAGACAAATACCCCTCAGACCGCCTTAACCGCATCCAGAGACTCTTTAATCATTTGTTGTCTTTGCATAACGTTGAGCAATAAAACAACGCGCTCATTGCCTGTTTCTTCTTGAAAAATACCTTGTAACCCTTTCAAGGGACCCGATGTAATCGTTAATTTGACCTTTTCTGAGAACAATACTGTGAATAGCGCGTCAGAAACTCGCTAAAGATCGCAACTATACTGGATTGTTGTTACTCACTGCAACCACTCAGAGTTATTGCGCAAAAATGCGGCACTGAAGCGAGTACGGATTTTACCGTGTAAGAGTCTTCCATTTAATGGATCTACGGCATCAGTGGGAAAGATCTCCCAGAAACGCTGCTGCATAGCCTCGTCGTCTGGGTGTTCTTGCCAAGTGCCTACAAGACGCTCTGCCATTTCGATAGCTACGTCACGAATTTCTTCTGGAGTGTTTTCGATGAGAGATATACCTTTAGATTTATACTCTAAGGAATTTGAACAAAACCCAATATCGCGTAAAAATATTTCACCCGCCGTTAACTCATGGCCACTTTTCATATCTATATGATGCTTAGATAGCAAAAGGGAAGTATTACCCCATGTAATACAACTGCCCAACGGAGCATTATTAACTTCAACTATTGGACGGCGCGCAATAAGAGGAACACAATCAAATCCAGTTCCAACTGTAAGACAAAACGCACATTTCGTCCCCAAATAAATATCCATAAAATCGCTGCGCATACCATTGCTGGCGTAATCAATCACTTTTGGGTGCGCGCTGTTTATAGATGAATGGACCTTGGCACCCATACGGAAAACAAAGTAACCGCGATCAGCAAGTTCTTCAGCAGCCAAAATATAGTTTTGAATATCACTATCGCGATAATTATGATAACTCCAATCAATGGTAGGATGCTGGCTATCCAAATATGCACTGTCACGAACAATTAAACAGATAAATTGTGCGCCATCAGGCAAACCCATTGCCCGCAAACTAGCTTCACCACCCATCTCTTCCTCAGCAGTAAATTTTAAATGTGAAGGAAATCGCTCAAACAAATTATGCACATCCCTATCACCCGAGGTACTGTTGCCAATCTCATGCGACTCTCCGCCAGGAATAAGCTGATTGATTACGACAGTAGGGGCCACTACCCAGGCAGGCCAAATACGTAATACCCTTTGCCACATGATTACAAGCTGCTGATTACAAATAGGCTCCTCCAAATAAAAAATATCAATATGACGTTGGTTGGGCACATTTATACCCGCATCACGCTCACAAAGATACATCTCGGTATTACCCACAAAGTGACCAATGCGAAGACTGTTCAATCTACTCAATCGCACTAATAACCAAGGCTTGATCAAACGCATAATTAGCACCACAGGAATAGCAAATATATAGCGTGGCATCTTTGAGATTTGTCTAAGTAATACTGTACTTCCACCTTGCTGAATTTGCTTAAGCTGCCTTTTAATAAACTGCATCATGCCATTACTTTCATCTAGTTATTTGCCTGTTCATACGTTTCCGGTGTCCCTATATCTAAAAACACTTCCGATGTTTCATAACTGTAGATCTGCCCGACAAAACGATTCAGCACTTCGGTGCTAAAATCTGTGGCTATATGTAAATCTGTATCCAGTATTTTTAATAATTCGGCAGAGAGGATATACACTGCCCCATTGGCTAAATTACTCGGCGGGTTAGCAACCTTTTCATGAAAGCCTATCACTACACCGCGCTGATCCAGTTCAACAATACCACACGATGACGGTTCGTCGGTGCGAAAGGTCATCATTGTCATCAGGCATTCTGGCGGGCGATTACGGTGTACTTGTTGAAAGGCCGTGAAATCTGCCAAACAATAGTTGTCGGCATGAATCAACAGACCATCCTCGCCCTCAAAAAAATCCAGATTGGTTATCAATGTGCCGGCAGTGCCATGCAGTTCAAGTTCATTCACCAACCTGACTTGATTACGATAAGAGCTAGTTTCAATAAAAGTCTCAACCTGCTCTGCCAGATAATGGGTGTTGATTAATAATGGTCTTATGCCAGCCTGTATCAAGCGCTCCAGCCATATCTCCAACAATGGTTGGCCTTTAATCGGCGCTAAGCACTTCGGCATAGTGTCAGTGAGTGGCCGCAAACGCGTACCCAACCCCGCCGCCAACAGTAATGCTCGCACTAGCTCAACTCTCGCAATAACTCTTCGGTACGCAATGGGGTGTTCCCCACCCTGCCAACTTGCACGGCCGCCCCCAACGAGCCTAAACAGGCGGCTTCCCAAATAATACCACCGCAAGCCAAGGCCATGGCACAGGTAATCAACAATGAATCGCCTGCACCAGCCACATCTTTGACGGCACTATTCAAAGCATATATCCTGTCAGTTAACCAGGCATCGCCTTTACTATTGCTAGCATGAATCAATAGCCCTTCTTCGCCCAATTTAAGCAAGACATTGTGAGCAACCGATTGTTGCCGCAGTTGTTCTGCCAGTACTACCAAGCCATCTTCTCGGTTACGCATGCTAATGCGAGCTTCGTGCTCAGTAGGGGTAATTAAATCCATACCCTTAAAGCGACTGATGTCTCCCACCTGAGAGGATGACTGGCTGTCAGCAACTATTAACACACCACTACTTTTGGCCATCGCCACAACCTGGTCAACCAATGGTTGTGGCAAGCAGCCATAGTTAAAATCCGAAAACACCAATAAATCGGCTCCGTCCAACGCCTGTTCCAGCGCCATTAATAACTGTGTTTGCAATACAGCAGAGATGCTCGACTGATGCAGGTGACTGACGCGCAACAGGCTTTTCCCTTTACTGCGATAACGCTGTTTTAATGTCGTGGGGCGGCTGTCATCTTCAAGCAAATGCGCCTCAACACCTATGGCAACCAAACCCTCAAGCGCAAAATCGCGCGAGGTATCCTTGCCCGTCACTGAAACTAACTGTACAGATGCTCCTAATCCCGCAGCATGTGCAGCGACAATAGCAGAACCACCAAGAAAGCGGGTTGAATCTAATGGTGTGACGACAATCGTCGGGTCTTCTTGTGACATACCCAAGGGATCACAGGTAATGTACTCATCAATAATCAAATCACCAACCACACAGACATTTAAACTGGAAAAATCATTTACCAATGCAATTAATCTGGATTTATCGATAGAGTGACGATCAAGATAGTCAGTCGGTAAGCTTATGGAACGAGAGTCAAAAGTTTGAAATTCTTTTCGGATCAAATCAAGTGACGAAAACCGGGCCTCACCCGAGCTAAATACCAAGCGGCCACCATATTGCTCTAATGCCGCTAATTCTAGGTTAAAATGCGCTTCATGCTCTTTCCCCTTAACAACAATATCAGGGCGGAGTCGGCTTATGATGTCAGAAATCGGCTCATCGGCAATAAAAGCTTCATCTACCCAACTATTACTACTTATCCCTTCAAGACGTAACTGCTCTGGTACATGTGCAGAATTACCTGCAATACGATCACTCTCTACGGCAACAATCAAACGGCCTCCACTTTCTCTAGCAAACCGCAACAATCTTAAATGCCCAGGATGAATGACATTAAAGCACCCAGAGATAAAAGTTGTAACTAAATTATTCATCATCATGCTCCATTACGATCAATGGCCTAAACACTCGCCCTGATTCTAGATCATTTAATGCTTTGTTAATATCTCCGTTATCCTGGCTTAATATTCGTGCACCAATACCACCGGCTACCACATGACCGGAAGCGTCTATAATTTCACAGCGTAAAATTATTTGGCTGAGTACAGTTCCTGCTAAAGCGGCCTTTTCATACTCGACCAGGGTTGGATAGTTGATCGTTACGCCTAACATGCCGCATATTTTCTCGGCACCTGGTTTAAACAAGCTAGGCTTGCTGAAATGGGCAGGGTTTTTGCAATATTTCCCTGCCTGGCATTTATGACGGCTAACTACGTGAATTTTTCCAAAGTCGGAACCTTCCACCAGTGCTTCACGAACCCAGGACATTAAAGCGGCTCTATTTTTCCGGCGACGGTCTAAACCAGCCTGGAAAGTTTCAGCGGGAAGGTCTAAGGGATTAGCAGAATTAATCGCTAATTCCTGATCCTGTTTTTTATCGGGTTTAACCCGTTCTACTAATTGAGCTGTCGCATTCATGACAACCTCCTAATGTGCAAATTAAATAAAAGAAGGGGCAAGCGGCTACCTGCCCCACCAGTATTAATATTCTTCAGGTAGAAGAATCGTTGTTGCTGACCGATCCGCTTCGGTAATTACCCAAAGCTTAACCGTATCGAATATGTACGAGGAAAAAAT
>ENA-OSET01005447-OSET01005447.1-sediment-metagenome-genome-assembly--contig:-NODE-5447-length-10725-cov-7.101709_pt1 | contig 10725 bp, 7 predicted proteins | sample MGYA00237882_ERZ534229 | MGnify/ENA primary metagenome ERZ534229 (study PRJEB26408, sample SAMN06266212) | sediment metagenome | isolation source: Hudson Canyon methane seep mesocosm | place: USA:Hudson...
GAATATCTTTCGTTTTTACATGAAAAATATTTAAAAAATTTTGATCGTATTGAAGTGGATACTTCCATTAAACATCAAAGGTCCTTCAGGAAACCTAAAAGAAAATCCTTCAACTATCCAGTATCCAGTCATGAATCAGTAGATAAAAAAACCTATGTCTTATTGGGGATTAAGCTAGATAAGGCGGTTAATTATGAACATTGTTTGAGTTTCAGTATTTTAAGCCATCTTTTACTTGGAACTTCTGCTTCTCCGCTCCGAAAAGCCTTGATTGACTCACAACTGGGTAGTGAGATTATTGGTGGTGGGTTTGATGATAACCGTGCCGATACTTTGTTTGCGGTTGGGTTGAAGGGGACCGAAGCAAAGCATGAAGAAAAAATTCTGGAAATTATAGACACCACATTAAAAAGTTTAGTCAAAAATGGGATTGAGGAAGATATGATTAGGTCTGCTGTCAATTCCGTAGATTTCCGCTTACGTGAAGCAAACTTTGGAGGTTTTGCAAAAGGGATTGTTTACAATATTCAGGCTCTCGGTTCTTGGTTATACGGAAAGGATCCATTTTCGCATTTGAAGTTTGAAAAGGTGATGCGAAAGATCAAGAAGAAATCCGGTCAAGGGTATTTTGAAGAGTTGATAGACCGTTACCTAATAAAAAATTCTCATAAGAGTATTCTCATAGCCACACCAAAACCAGGGCTTGGAAAAAAACAAGAAGCTCGTGAAAGAAAAAAACTAAAAGAAATTAAAAATAGTTTAAGTGCAGAAGAAATTAAATCTCTGATTCCTTCCTATCCTGTTCCACCATTTCAAATACATCACTTACGGCGTTTAATAGTTGTGACTTAAGGGTAATTGAGTTATCAGAGATTCTGACGCCATAATCAAAAGCGGCCTGAAGCAAAGATTCGAAAATAATTTGATGGGAAGTTCCCTGATTTTTTAATAAATCTATTGCTTCCCTCAACTTGATACTGAAAAAATAATTTTCATCTTCCAAATCGATATCGAAAAAATCATCTTTATCTTCAGCGTCATCAATGCAGTCTTTAGGGAATGCCTCAGTATGAGTACATTCGTGATCCCAGTTTTGTGCTTTATTGACGAGGTGTAACATAGGCGGGAAAGGTGAGTCGAAATCATTATCAACGGATTGCTTAATATATGCGGCCTCTAATAATACTTCTCTAATTACAATATACGGATCAGCCTTACAATCAGGTGTTATGTTAATAACATTGACGGTAACTCTGGGTTTAGAAAGTGAGCTTTCATAACCCTTTATTAAACTATTATTTTTGTGAATTTCGTGCATTTTCTCTCCTGATTAATTTATCGTTGGTATTGCATGTTCTTTTTTTTCGTTTTTTAATACACCGTGACCTCCTTTTCGTTTAGAATAATTGGCATCTACTCGGCTCATCGGTAACTCAATAACATCCCTGTTAGTACCACCAAGTAGATGCGCAAAACTTTTATGCGCTGTGCGATGAAAACCACTGTGTGAATTTGTCCGTGTGGACATACCATCGGTTTGAAATTTTCATCAGCGCTCCAGAATCATCTAGTCCGTTATTTGCTCGTTGACGGATCAGCCAGTCGAGCTGACTTTCAGTAAAAAGAGACTGGTTATCTTCTAGAAATTTTTCTTTCTTCTTATACTCATTTAATTGCATGTGTTGCTCTGCCTTGTTTCAGTGGGCATATTCAAACATGGACTTTTAGGTGCCGTCTAAATGTCTTTTTGGCACTTTGGAAATAATTTAAATGCTTTAGTTTTCAGTCGGTTATAGGGTTTTTTTGGAGGTGCCAAAATTTGGCACCTTGGCACCTTGGCACCTTGGCACCTTGGCACCTTGGCACCTCGAATGAATTTAGTAATAACGGGATAAGGAAGGTTGAAACTGTGGGCATTTCCCCCTCTCTATTGGCTGTCATTTAGAAGAGGATAGGATTTTGGGTTATATTTGTTATTTAAAAACAACAACTTATACGGCTCCGTTTTCCTGGCCGCTAAGCGCCTGGTTCGCGGCGCCTAGAATCTAAGCGCTTTGTTCGGGGTTGTTTGGGGGGTAGGGGCTGGGTTATTTGGAAGCAATTTTTTTGATATGTCAGATGGCCATCATGGTATTGAAATCTTGTTTTTAGAACTAGATTCGCTCCGCTTTACTCGTGGTTTTCTTGTGTCAGAAGGTTGTATACCAAGATGATGCCGATGTTCAACATTGTCAGCATTAACCTACAAAAACAACAACAAGGTATGTGATACTATTTGTAGTAAATTTATATTCTGAATTTTGTTGTTTTTAGAATTTGATATTAACTTCTGTTTATTAACTTAATGACACAAGAAATTTTTAAAGAGACTGAATTTGAAGAACACGCACCGAGTACCTCGCTTGCAGAGTCGGTAAGGAATTTTGGATATGACCTAAACACTGCTATCTCTGACTTAATAGATAATGCCATAACTGCAGAGGCCACCCTTATTTCGGTTAGACTTGAATGGAACAATGAAAAACCATTTGTAAGCATACTGGATAATGGCGTTGGAATGACCGATAAACAACTTTCCAAAAATATCGTAATTGGTTCCAATGACCCAAATGAGCCCCGTCAAATGAATGACCTAGGGCGTTTTGGGCTTGGCCTGAAAACTGCTTCGTTTTCAATGTGCAGGCAGTTGAATGTCTTGTCGAAAACCACAGGTACAGATGTTTGTTTTAGGTCATGGGACCTTGACATCATTAAGCAGCAAAACCGATGGCTTATTTCAAAAAAAATACCTGAGTGGTACCCAGAGCTAAATGAGAAAATAAGAATTAAAGACCACGGGACCTTGGTTTTATGGAAAAAATGTGACCGGCTTACAGAAATATTTGACACAGAAATAAAGCTAAAAGAGACTGGAGTTGAACTAATAGAACATATAGGAACTTTTTTTTGTCGTTTTCTAGAGGGAAAAAGGAAAATTCAAATTACAGTTAATGATACGAAAGTAAATCCTTGGAATCCGATTCCTGATAACTCTAGGTCTCTGGGTGTTCAGAACATTAATGGTATAAAAATTCACCCATTTATTCTGCCACAAAAATTAACATTTAAAGACCATAGTATTTTTGAAAAGACAGGAGGAATAAAAGGGTGGAATGCTCAGCAAGGCTTCTATATATACAGAAACAATAGACTGATGATTAATGGAGGCTGGTTAAAACTTAAAAGAATGAAACTGGACGAACATTGCAAACTTGCTCGAATAATCATCGAGTTTGACTCTTCTCTTGACCTCGACTGGCATGTTGATGTTTCTAAAAGCAAAGCCTCAATTCCGTCTGGTACGATCAGGCAGCATATTGAAGCTATTGCCAAAAAGACAAGAAAAGATGCTGAAGAAGTTTACAGGCATAGAGGTAAGGTTGTCGCGCGAGCCAGTAGCGTTTCTAAAAAATTTATTTGGTCATCAGTCATGCTTCCCAGTGGAGAAACATCATTTCGCATAAACAAGGAACACCCAGTCATCCAACCTATCTATCAAAAATACAGCGGCACGAGAAAAGATCTTAACTCTATGTTTAGTCTGCTAGAGAAGACCTTGCCTACAGAAAACATTCAGATTTCAGGAAACACAGGAAAACTAGATTCACCAAGGGTACAGCTTAATGAAGTGATAAGACTTGCTGAAAACATGATGGAACAACAACAAAATATCGGGAAATCTAAGAAGGCTGCTTTGAAAGATCTTATTACTACAGAACCTTTCAACCAGTTCTCTGAAGAATTAAGGGAGTATTTAAAAATTTATGAATGAAAAACAGTACACAGATAAAATTGTTGAGCAGGTACTATTGCTGATTCAAGGCGCCGAAAGGGAACTGACAAGGGAAAGTATTAAGGAAATATCTGAAATCCAGTTTCAGTCGCTTCAGATCACATTCTCTAATCCTCATGGAGTCGTTCCAAATTATGACAGAATAGTAGAAAAAATTATTGCTATCCACCAAGCTGGGACAACCGTTAATTCTGCCATTCAATTCAGCGATACTCAACATGAAGAATGGCTAGACAGAAAAAGAGATCGAATTGACAATGGACTTCACTGGAATGCTTTCAGAAAATATTTGTCAAGAAAGCTATCTGAGGACCAACTTAACGAGCAGAACAATTCTACCGACAAAATTCTGGGTTACATCGAAGACCCTGAAAGAATAGGTCGCTGGCATTCACGTGGCTTGGTAATAGGTGATATACAGTCTGGCAAAACAACGAACTTTATAGCACTCTCAAACAAGGCTATAGATGCTGGCTACAAAGCAATTGTTGTTCTATCAGGGCTTCATAACAATCTGAGAAAACAAACTCAGATAAGATTTGAAGAAGGAGTTTCTGGGTGGAACACTAAACCTAGTCAAGGAAACAAGTCCTCTTATTGCGGGATAGCTACTCCTCCCCCTGAAGGTGTAGACCCTTATAGTCTTAAGATAGGTCATCTTACAACGAGAGAAGACCAAGGGGATTTACTTATCAACCGAGAGTCTGCATTAAAATTAGGAAGAGAATGCATTTACTCAGTAAATAAAAAAAATTATCGAACCCTTGAAAATCTTATTAAATATTTCAGAACGGAACTAGAAGGAATAGGAAACAAAGAAGAGGTTCCTTTTCTTTTAATTGATGATGAATCGGACAATGCTTCAATCGATACAAATAAACCAGATGATGATGAAAGTTCGAAAATAAACAAACTTATTAGAGAGCTTCTAAACCTGTTCCCTAGAAATTCTTATGTTGCCTATACAGCTACTCCTTTCGCCAACATTTTAATAGACCCAGAAGGGGACGATGATTTATTTCCGCGAAATTTTATAATGACCCTTGGAAGGCCTGATAACTATATAGGTGCCCTGAAAGTATTCGGCAATATTAATGATGACGGCGAAGAAGACGACACTGAAGCTATCGAGAGAGAAGTTGACTATGACTGGTTCATTAATCTCGATGACGCTCCTTTCTATTCAGATTGGGAAAGCTTTATCCCGCGCCGTAATCATAGGGACTCTCTTGATCATATGAATGAGCTTCCTACAAGCCTTAGAGAAGCAATATATTCATTTATAATCTCAATAGCTATAAGGAATTCCAGAGGCGACAGGTTCGAACACAAAACAATGCTAGTTCATGCGACTCGCCTTAAAGATCTTCAGAACAGGCTTCAGGTACTTATTGCAGACTTTGTAGATGAAATACATGCGTCCTTTGCAATCCCGCAGCTTAACTCCGCAAACGAGCATCTAGAAAATATAAAACTAGTCTTTAAAAATCGTTACGGAGAGGTACCAGAAACTCTTAACGATATTATGCCGGAACTCAGTGAATCAATTTCTTCATTGAAAAACCATGTCTACGGAATTAACGGTGACAATAAAGATGTCTTAGATGAGGACGAGTATCCAAATGGACTTAATTCAATTCGTATCGGGGGTGACAAACTTTCAAGAGGTCTTACCTTGCCAGGACTTGTTGTCAGCTACTTCATCAGAGTTTCCAGAATGTACGACACACTCATGCAAATGGGGAGATGGTTCGGGTACAGAGAGAATTATGAGGATATATGCCAGATTTACACAACCGCCCAACTTTATAATTATTTTGGCCATGTTTCCAATGCTTCTGAAAGTCTTCGTTCACGTATTTTCGATATGAACAGAATGAACTTCAAACCAACAGAATATAGGCAACAGATTCAGTCACATCCGGGAACCATGTTGGTTACGGCCCTAAATAAACAACGATATACAAGAGAAATCACACTTTCATTTAGCAAAGAATTAGTCCAGCTGACGAGCTTTAATGTTAGTAGAAAAAATAACGAACTTTTGATTCAGGAAAGAAATTTCAAATATGTAGAAGACTTGATGGGAAAGTTATCTCAGGTTTATAACTACACCGATAAACGAGGAGCTCGAGTATTCAGTGACGTGAGTTCAGATGAGACTATCCGTTTTATTGAAAAATTCGAATATTCAAGTGAATCTGGCACATGGCATGGAAGAAACATCATTTCATACATAAATGAAATGAATCTTAAAGGTGAATTACAAAACTGGAGCATAGCATTTCAGACGAGCACAAAACCCGCACCCGAATCAGTTCCGATAAAAATTTCCACATGGGAAATGCGTTCAAATGTAAGAGCTGGCCACAAGTCAGCTCTCGGTATTTTTTCCATGTCTAACCGTTCTCTGGTATCCATTGGCCATGAAAAATTTGATTTCGATAATGACTCTCTAAATGAACTTTCGGGAAAATCCAGAAGGGATATTAGAACGGCAAGAAACAAAAATAATGCATTACTTATTCTCTATGTTGTAACACCTAAGACAAGTGATGAGATTCTGGATCCTGTCTGTTCCTTAGCAATAAGTTTTCCGAGTAGCCCGAATGCATCCGGTGTATCTTATATAGCGGGATCAGGATTTGATGATTTTGATGAAGAAGAATAAAAATAACTTATGGAATTAATATCAGTACTTGAAAAACTTAAATCAGAATCTGAGTTTTCTTCAACTAACCCAGTATTTATCAGGATTAATTCAGATGATAGTCCTTGTCGTGTATACCTTTTCTATTCTAAACAGGAGGGCTCCTATCTCGGAATATTTCATGAAAAAGGAAAAGTTATACTTCAAGAGAAACCTCTCATTCAAGGGCTTGAAATAGATGAAATTGAGGAAAATAATAAGATAGGCACAAGGCTTATGCCTAAGCAGCCAGCGCAAGAAGAAGTATTCTTGAGTCTTTGTAAACATCTGGCCGAAAAACTAACTTCTTCCAGTTCCGCAAAAGTTATCACCCATACCCTGTTTCGAGAACTTAACCTTTGGAAGATTTTCTTTAGCAAAAAAAAGGGACCTTTATCTAAGATAGAAATAATTGGACTAGTTGGAGAACTTCTCACTCTTGAGTCGCTACTTCAGAATTCTGGGAAGAAAGCTTCCAGTTTAGTTGAGGCTTGGCTGGGGCCTCAAAATGCTCTACACGATTTTAAGTTCGAATTGTTCTCACTTGAAGTAAAAACATCAATCCTATCTGAAAATATGCGCTTCCATATATCTCCTTTGAGCCAACTCACCGAAGCAAAATATAAAACTTTATATATTATTCATCAAGTACTTTCATGGAGTAAGAGCGGGCAATCGCTTAATAATATTATTGAAGGAATAAGAAATATTTTATCTGCAAATGAATTAGCATTGTTTTTATTCGATGAAACTATCCATACTGCTGGATATCATGAAATCCATAGAACCATTTACGAAAAACAAAATTTCAGGTTCAAGCTTACGTCAACTAATACCTACCATGTGCTTGAAAAATTTCCAAAAATCAATGGAACAGAACTCAATCCTGCTATATTAGTAAATTCATATTCGATAGATGTTAACAGCTGTACCGATTTCCTTATGGGTGAATTTGAAAATTTAATAGGGGAACTACGATGGAGCTAAAACAACTTCTCTCAGACATAACATTTGAGATTGATGCAGTACTTACAACAAATGAAGATGGAGGGCTGCCTCATGAGTTATTCCTCCAATGGTGTGTCGACCAGATGACCGAAGTTGGAGAAACAGAGGATGTAATTCTTGCTAGTAATGAAACAAGAGGAAGAGCAGTACATGGCTTTAGCTATTCAGATCACGATGGGCGTCTTGATCTATTTATAACTAGTTATGCACGTGCAAACGAAGAATATACTCTTTATAAGAACGATTTTGAGCAAAGGCTCAACAGACTCGAAAACTTTTTCTCTCGGTATTTCAAAAAAAATGAAAACGACCTTGAAATATCTGAGCCGGCCTATGACTTAGTAGAGACAATTCAGAAAGCTGAAGTTACGTTAGTAAGAATGTTCCTTGTCACTGATGGTAAATGTACCGTTACCAGAACTAAAGATACTGAAATAAGTGGTATAACCGTCCAAACTCATATTTGGGATATCACCCGCTTTCTCAGAATTAAAACTTCAGAGGATTACTTAGAGGATACAGATATCCTAACCACTGATTTTGGGTATGAATCCCTCCCATGCTCATCATTCTCAGAGGAAGCTAATGATTTAGCAATAAAGACTTACCTTTGCGTGTTTCCCGGAGACTTTCTTGCTGATATATATCAGAACTATACATCACGTCTTCTTGAGCGAAATGTTAGAGCATTCCTATCTTTTCGCTCAAAAATTAACAGGGGGATTCTGCGAACTATAGAAGATGAACCGGAAAACTTTATTGCTTACAATAACGGGCTTACTGCTACAGCCAGAAGCGTCGAAATGATAAATGAAGGGAAAGATATACGAAAATTTCTCGGTTTACAAATTGTTAATGGAGGGCAGACTACAAATACAATCTATAGAGCTAAATATGCTGAAAAACTTGATCTTAAACAGATATTCGTACCTGTTAAATTATGTGTTCTTTCTGATGACACAGTGGGTGAATTTGCTCCCAAAATTGCTGAATTTGCAAATAAGCAAAATGTGGTTAGAAAAACAGACCACTCCTCTAACAATCCCATTTACAGGGAGATAGAAAGATGTTCTAGGCGGATACTTGCACCAGCTACTGGAGGGTCACAAGTCGAAACAAAGTGGTTCTTCGAGCGTGTTCGCGGACAATATATGGATAAGCAATCCATTCTTGGAACAGTTGCAAAGAAAAAGAAATTTGAGCTTGAGTATCCAAGAAACCAAAAGTTTGATAAAGGTAAGCTTGCTCAGTGCTGGGGCATCTGGTATCAAGAGGTTGAAGATGTTTCTCTTGGGACTGAGAAATATCACCCATCATTTATCGAAGATATAAAGAACAATAAGAACAAGTTTGATATGAAGGACCCAGATGGTTCGTTCAAACGCCTCGTAAGTATGATTATTTTAAGAAATCACGCCTATAAACGCATTAGAGAAAAAAAATACGGGTTTAGTTACCCTGGTAACGTTACAGATTATACTGTTGCCCTTATATCTAATCTATCACAGATGAAGCTCGATCTAGGCTCTATTTGGGAGAACCAAGATGTCCCCGAAGCTTTCATAAATAACGTTGATTATATTGCTCCTGTTATAGGAGAAACAATAAAAGAACTTTGTGATACTCACGGCCTAATTCCAAGGGAGCTTGCTAGGGGCAGAAAAGTTATGAGAAAAACCCTCTGGGAGATCTTACAAGAAAAAAACCTTAAATTGCCCGAAGAATTTGAGTTCAAAGGCGTGACTCCTACACGTCTAAACCCAAATATTAAGGAAGAGCTCAGCAAGAATATTGAAGAAATTACAAAATTAGGACCTGAAATGATGTGGGCTCTCGCAAAATGGGCTAAGGAAACTGATAATCTTCAGTCATGGCAACGCGGAATTGTTGGTTCTGTAGCAAGCGGACTTGGGAAAGATAGAAAACCCTCTGAAAAACAAGCTGTGCAAGTTATTAAGGCACTTAAAGAGGCTAAAAAGCTAGGTTTTGAATTTGAAGAATAATAGATAACCGAAGTAGTAAAGGATAGAAGGTTCCTTCAGATAAGCAATTAAGATCGGCTGTTAAGATTAGAGAAAAATCTTATAGTATTGGTTTCGATTTTGTTAATTAGCATTTGATAGGATTTTAGAGACTACATTAGAAATTTGTTTTGCCAAAAAGGGAGGCACTGCATTTCCCACTTGGACATATTGCTGTGTTCTTGTCCCAACGAAAAAATAATTATCTGGGAAGGTTTGTATTCTAGCAGCCTCTCTTACAGTCAAGCTTCTGCATTGGAGAGGGTCGTAATGAATAAAGTAATGACCGTCTTTTGAAATATGGCTTGTAATCGTTGTTGCTGGGATATCTTCCGCTTGGACCCTAAACCGATCAGAAAACTTTCCTGAATCAAAATTTTTATGATTGGGCTTAAGTGACTCTGGATATTCTTTAGATTTAGGGAATCTAATTTTCCAATTGTTCTTTATCGCAACAACAGCCCATGAACTACTAAATAAGTACCTATGGAGATCAGTGGCTAGGTGACCTCTTGTCTCATGGTTTACTACATAGCTATTTAAACGGTCATCAGAATACCATTTCTCAAGATCGAGGGAATGCTTGATAGATAGCGGTTTCTTTTTTCTAATGCCATGAAGTCTTCCTTGGTTATTGTCATGGGCAGTGAATTGTTTTTGTAAAGACTGAATGTGATCTGAAATAAGAGGTAGATCTAATTTATTAAGTTCAACTAGTGCTTTTTTATCAAAGTTTATAAGTGTCGAGAGCCAATTTTCAGTAGTGTTTTCTATTTTTGAGAGTCCGCTTCTTAATTTTGGTAAGTCATCAATAACGCTTTTTATATCGATCTGCTTGCTTGAAGGAATTAGCTGTGTGGATTGGGTATTGTTATCAGCGATATCTTCACGAAGGCCTAATAAAATAACCCTATGCCTACGTTGAGGGATACCAAATTTTTCACTATGAATAATGTATTCACGAGGGTCTTTTATATCTTCAGAAGAAGAAACGAATGAATATATTCTATATTTAAATGCTTCTCGTCCACCTTCAGGTTGTATGTTGACAGCTTCACAGGGGTTTTTAAGGTCCTGTTTGATTACATTAAATATGGGTTTATTGTTTATACGTGCTGATAGCATACCTTTTACATTTTCCATAACAAATATCTTAGGTTGGAACTTTGCAATCA
>ENA-OSET01005448-OSET01005448.1-sediment-metagenome-genome-assembly--contig:-NODE-5448-length-10725-cov-2.568557_pt1 | contig 10725 bp, 8 predicted proteins | sample MGYA00237882_ERZ534229 | MGnify/ENA primary metagenome ERZ534229 (study PRJEB26408, sample SAMN06266212) | sediment metagenome | isolation source: Hudson Canyon methane seep mesocosm | place: USA:Hudson...
TAAGAATTGTCTTAGGATTATTTATCTCATCAATAAATGAGGATCAAATTTTAGAACGCAAATATTTCCTCCTGAATTTCAAAAGTGGCAGAGCGATGCCAAACGCGATGTAAAAAAAACTAGCTGCCTTTGTCCAAAAAATTCCAGTAGTAAACATTGCTAAGGCAACAGAACCCAATGGAAGCAGCGCATTAACTAACCACAACTGGGTAACTGTTTTAGTATCAAATTTTTCAAGCGCCGATAGTCCGATATCTTCAGCTAGACGAAATGCATGCCAGTTAAGTGCTGCTATGATAGCTGATAGAATGCTGAAGGAAAGTCCGAAGATGACAAGTAAGCCGCTGAAATCATCGACCGAGGTTAGGGTGAAGACAGTTCTCGAATCAAATCCAGGTATAAAATTAAATGCTCCTGCGTAGATCGCTTTGAGAGGATAGACAAAGATGAGCACCACTAAGATAAGAAGGAGTGACAAAAAAGTCGATGGCCCATCATCTAGTCCAAACCGCCTACTCCAAATGTGATGGGCGTACCAAAAGAAAACAATGTTAGCAAAACACAAAGCAAATGATGGCACTTGTTGCAAGGCCATCAAAAAATCCTGATAGTTATTAGGGATATTATCTCCACCACCTATAACCAGCAAAGTAACAGCGAAGGCGAAGGCGGCATCGACAAATGTTTCGATTCTGGTCATTTCTGCGCCGCGAATTTTAAAACCGTCTTTGGTATAGGTAGTTGTCATTTTTTAAAAGCAGTTGATTTTTTAGTCATAATATACCTATAAAATTCTTATTGCTAATATCCCTAGTCTTGAAAAACTTGCCGTTAGGATAGCAACCAAAAACATCAAAAAGTTTAAATATATGCAGATTTACTGATTTTGACTGACTATCGTTTACTACTAGTAACCTGCTACTAATAATTCTTTTAAATTGAAATTAACTCGCTACCTTTTCCAACCCAGAGTGCCCTTCAACCACATATTCTTTTGGCATAAAACTATCTACTGATGACTCTTTCATCTCTTGGGCAAAGAGTGCTGGATGACAGTTTTCTTGCAACAAACAACCATCTGTTAAATTAGAGTAAATTTCGTCATAGCGTTTTATGTCAGTTTGACTAATCCTTCGATAAATATGAGAACGATTTAGCTGGTTTGGGTTTGATAAACCCGCGGAAGAAACTAAATCAAAAGTAGCGTGTACGGTTTCCTTGTGAAAACGGGCAATACGGGTCGCTTTGTCACCTACAACTAAACCTGATGCTAAGACTGGGTCTTGGGTTGCAATACCTGTTGGGCACTCATTGGTGTGACAAATCAATGACTGAACGCAGCCAAGCGCTATCATCATGCCTCTAGCGCTATTACACATATCAGCACCCAATGCTAAATTTTTAACTAAGTGAAAACCGGTGAATGTCTTACCACTGGCAATCACTTTAATATCTTTTTTCAGACCAAAACCGACAAGCACATCAACCACAAATACCAGCGCTTCACGTAGTGGCATGCCAACTGAATTAGAATATTCAAGTGGAGCAGCACCTGTGCCACCTTCCCCACCATCAACGGTTATAAAATCAGGTTGGATATTAGTTTCAATCATCGCCTTACACAGAGCAATAAACTCACTTTTTCTACCAATACATAATTTAAAGCCAATTGGTTTGCCAGCAGACAATTCCCTAAGCTGCTTAATAAAGTGCATCATTTCAAGCGGAGTAGAAAACGCCGAGTGTGTTGGTGGTGAGTCAACCCGCGTGCCAGGCTCTACTTGTCGAATTTCAGCTATCTCGATGGTATTTTTATCTGCAGGTAAAATACCACCATGACCAGGCTTAGCACCTTGAGATAACTTTATTTCAATCATTTTAATGTTATCTTTTATCGCAGTTTTGGCGAAACTGTCCGCATCAAAATCTCCCTCTTTGGTACGACAACCAAAGTAGCCTGTTCCTATTTGCCACACCAAGTCACCACCGTGTTTTTGATGAGCAGGGCTAACGCTACCCTCACCCGTGTTATGGAAGAAGCCACCTAGTTTAGCGCCTTTGTTTAGTGCTTCAATGGCGTTACTACTTAACGATCCGTAACTCATGGCTGATATATTAAAAACACTGGCCGAATAGGGTTGTAAACAATCTGGCCCACCCACTGTAATCCGTTGGTTTGTTGTCTCTTCATCTGCATGAATGGCGGCCAAAGAGTGCCCAATCCATTCATATCCTACTGCTTGAGTATTGACCTTAGTGCCATAGGGCACAGAATCTTGTTCACCTTTAGCTCTCTGATAAATAACAGATCTGAACATCCTATTAATGGGAACGCCGTCGGTTTCAGACTCGAAAAAGTACTGACGTAGAAAAGGTCGCAAAAATTCCATTACCCAACGGCTACGACCCACAAAAGGAAAATTTCGCCTTATTGCATGTTTAGTTTGATACATGTCGTATAGACCAATTAAGGAGATCGGGATCAACAATAGGCTGAACCAAATAATGTTCGGCCATTTAAAACTCAGCAATAACATCGCTACCCAAGCAGTGATGTTAACAATGACAAAAGTACTTCTCATTTTATGGACCTATTTTATGAGTTTATTTTAGGTGACTAAAAATACGCTTTATAACGCTGCTTGATAGGCCACAAGAACAACATAGCCAAGACTATCTTTCAATAGAAAATATATATTCTGTGAGAGGAGAAAAGTATTAAGTTATAGCTGCCAATTAATAGGGCTTTTACTTTGTTGTTTTAAAAGAGCATTAGTTTGAGAAAAGTGTTTGCAACCTAAAAAGCCTCGATGCGCTGACAGCGGGGAAGGATGAGGTGCACTCAGCACATGATGTTTTTGTTTATCTATCACCGCGCCTTTTTTTTGCGCATGACTACCCCACAGCAAAAACACCAGTCCATTACAATGGTCACTCAGTTGTTGAATAACTGCATCAGTAAATTGTTCCCAACCTATTTTTGCATGAGAGTGAGCTTGCGCTTGTTCGACTGTAAGCACAGTATTGAGTAGCAACACGCCCTGCTCTGCCCAGCCTTGCAAAAAGCCATGTTGCGGGATAGTAAAACCGAGAATGTCAGAGGCCAATTCTTTATATATATTAACCAATGAAGGAGGCGTTTTAACTCCGGGTAATACCGAAAAACATAAACCGTGAGCTTGATTAATACCGTGGTAAGGGTCTTGACCCAGTATTACTACCTTTACCTTATCGAGCTCGGTTAAAGTAAAGGCGTTAAATACATCTTGTTCGGGCGGAAAAATTGTTTTACCAGCAGCGCGCTCAGTCTCAACAAATTGTATTATCTGCTGAAAATAGGGCTGCTGCTTTTCTTCATTTAGAATATCTGCCCAAACATTCATCCTAATATTTTTAACCTAATAGACTGAACAAGTGGGCTTTGAGTGCTTGATAATCACAAGGTAATTCAGCTGACAATCCCTCTTTTCCAGCACAATCAGCTAATGGTTTTGGCAAACTGATAGGTTGCCCTAAGACGTTTTCTACTGTTTCGCGGAATTTAGCTGGATGAGCGGTACCTAAGAAAATACCTGTTTGGCCCTCTTCCATTTTTCTAACCAATGCTTTGTATGCAATAGCAGCGTGAGGTTCGCTTACGTAGCCTAATTGGGCCAACTGACGCATGGCTACCTGTGTATAATCTTCATCAACCGTGTCGCCTGAGATAACAGATTTATCGACAAGGCCTTGTTCAATTAGCGCTTCAATACGCGGCCAGTTATTGGGTTGACTCACATCCATAGCATTAGACAAAGTAGCAACGGTATCATTAGGCTTCCACTCCCCCGTTTTTAAATAGCGAGGAACAGTGTCGTTTAAGTTTGTAGCGGCAACAAAATGTTTGACCGGCAGCCCCATAACTTTAGCAATTAAACCCGCAGTTAAATTTCCAAAGTTTCCGCTAGGTACTGAAATTACTAAGTCTTCACGCTCTGCTGCCGTAAGCTGAGACACTGCTTCAAAGTAATAGCACACTTGCGCGGCTAAACGGCTAATGTTAATAGAGTTTGCAGAATTTAGGTGTAAGCCTTCACGTACATCAGGATCGTCAAAGGCACTTTTCACTAATTGCTGACAAGCATCAAAATCATCTTCAATGGCTACTGTGTGGATATTGCCACCTAGAGTAGTAAATAACTTTTCCTGTAACAGGCTGATTTTACCTTTTGGATATAAGATCACTACATTGATATTCTCGATACCATGAAATGCATGGGCAACTGCAGCTCCCGTATCACCGGAGGTTGCAGTTAAAATAGTAATCGGTTGACCATCAGAAATTTCAACTAAGCACTGGGCCATAAAACGACCACCAAAGTCTTTAAATGCCAATGTCGGGCCATGAAACAGCTCCAACGTATACACATTATCTGTCACTTTAGCTAACGGAGCTTTAAACGCAAAAGCACGCTCTACAACACCTGCTACAGTATCACGAGGTAACTCATCACCAATTAACGCGCTTAAAATTTCAACGCTGCGTTCCACAAAAGGCATGGCCAAAATTGTTTCAATGTCATCAAATTGGGGGAATTGTTTAGGAAAAAACAACCCTTGGTTTTTGCCTAAACCTTTTTTAACCGCTTCTGCAAACGTTACTTGCTCAGAGGCGTCTTTTAAATTAACAAGTTCCACTTTACTACCTTTTTAATACTTTAAATGTTGCACTAGTGACGAGGCTTGAGCGCCCAATGTTACTAGCTCCTATGAAATGAAAGCCTATTGCTTTCAAAAGTGGCTTACGGATGCTCCACTCGTATCTAGCTGACAAATATGACTAAAACCCGTGTCATTTTGAATATAGTTATCAACTAGCCATTGATTAATTATTTCAGCGTTCTCTAAATTATCGCATACGGCAAAAACTGTTGGTCCAGACCCAGAAATACCAAAAGCCAATGCTCCATGTTGTTCTGCGAACGTACGCGATTCATCAAATTTTGGCAACAGTGACTTTCGGTAAGGTTCAGCAATAACATCTAACATCATAGCTGCGGCGAGCTTTTCATCCTTGCGATACAAAGCATCGACAAACACAGCCAACTGACGACCAAATTGAATAGTATCAGGCATTGGGACCTGTTTCGGCAAAATATCCCGTGCTGCAGCTGTAGAAACGCTGATACCAGAGTAACAAGACACCCAATACCAGTTTTCAAACACTGGTAATGATAAGGCAACTTGTTCTTTATGTTCAGCCATTAACGTCAGACCACCTAGGAAACATGGCGCTACGTTGTCGTAGTGAACACTACCACTGATTTGCCCCTCAAGCTCCCCCATAACCAACAACAATTCATTATCGGTAAAGGGTGCTTTATCAAAAAAATTAGTAAAAAATTCATTCAATCCAAACAATGCCGCCACGATAGAGCTAGCACTAGAGCCTAGCCCACTTCCTATAGGCAAATGTTTATGTAGAGTCATTTTAAGTGCGGGGATAGCGTTTTTTGCGTATCCTTGCTTTTCCAATTCAGCAATGAAATGCTGATAACAACGAGTCACAATATTACTGTTCGCATCTGGCGGTAATTTATCTGCAAAACGTCCTGTGACAGCTAAACTAAACTGTCCCGCAATTTCGATATCGACTTCATCGCCTAATAAACCGCCATCAATGGGTTTTAAAGCCGCGCCAAGTAAATCAAAACCCAGACTGACATTACCTATAGAAGCAGGTGCATAGGCCCTTAGGATAGAATTTTTCATATTGAGGTCTGACATTATATTGATTGTTTCCATGGCATAGTGCGCATTACATCGGCAAATACACCTGCCGCAGTTACCGCAGCGCCGGCACCATAACCTCTAATAACATAAGGAATAGGTTGGTAATAATGACTATGAATAGCCAACGCATTTTCGCCCTCTTTTACCATATAAAGTGGATGTGACTCACTAACAGCTTCGATACTGACCACACATTTACCATGTTCAATCGAACCGACGTAACGCAATACTTTCCCTTCTTCCTTCGCAGCAGCTATTTTCTGGGCGTAGTAACTATCTAATTCAGGTAAACGTGTCATAAAGTCTTCGATACTGCCACTGGCATCAAAAGATGACGGCAATATTGGTTCAATGGTGATATCTGATAACTCTAGGGTTAAACCAGACTCACGCGCCATAATCAGTAGTTTTCTAGCGACATCCATACCACTCAAGTCATCACGCGGGTCTGGTTCAGTAAAACCATTCTTTTTGGCAATTTCTGTTGCCTCAGATAGACTCAACCCTTCGTCTAGCTTGCCAAATACAAAAGATAACGAACCAGATAAAATGCCTTCAAATCGGACTAATTCATCTCCGGCATAAAACAAGTTTTGTAGGTTATCGATAACAGGTAGACCAGCCCCTACTGTGGTTTCGTACAAAAATTGACGATTGGTCTGTTGCGCGGTTGCCCTTAGTAACTTATAAAATTCTGTACTCGCTGTATTTGCTTTTTTGTTCGGTGTTACAACATGGAAGCCATCGAGCATCATCTGAGGATATTGTTCAGCAATCTGGGAACTACTGGTACAGTCAATAATGACAGGGTTGACTAAACTATTGTCATGTACAAAATTCTGCAAATTTTCGATGGAAAGCGGTTTTTCACTTTGCTCTAAAGATTCTTGCCATGAAACATTTAAGTCAATGCCATTTGAATTCAACAATAATTTCTTACTATTTGCGATGCCATATACTTTTAAACTGATATTTTTTTCGAGTAAAGAAGCTTGTTGACGAGCTATTTGAGCTAGAAGCTCTTTTCCTACACTACCGCAGCCCACTAAAAACGCATCTATAGCGTGTAGGTTAGAGAAAAAATTCTGATGCACAACTTTAACAGCCTTTTTAGCCTTACTTGATTCAATGACGGTAGAAATTGAACGCTCTGACGAACCTTGAGCAATAGCCACATTGTTCACTCTTGCTTGTGCAAGTGAGCTAAAGAACTTAGCAGCTAAACCTTTAGAATGACGCATTCCGTCACCAACTAAAGTAACAATGGTCAATTCATGACGTACTTCAATCGGGTCAAGCAAGTGATTACTTAGCTCTAAAGAAAATGAATCTTCTAATAAATCCTGCGCACGACTGGCATCTTTACTATGAATACAAAAACTGATGCTGTATTCAGAGGAAGACTGAGTGATTAAACTAATGGATATATTTGCGTTCGACATAATTTCAAACACGCGACTTGCCATACCCACCATGCCTTTCATGCCGGGCCCTGCCACATTAAACATGGTCATATCATCTAGATGCGATATTCCTTTAACACTGGTCCATTTAGTACTGGCTTCATTACTGATTAACGTACCTGGTGCAGCAGGGTTAAGGGTATTACGAATTAAACACGGAATATGATGTTGAGCGATCGGCCCAATAGTTTTAGGGTGTAATACTTTTGCACCGAAGTAAGACAATTCCATAGCTTCTTGATAAGTCAGTTTATCAAGCAAAACGGCTCCCTCTACCTGGTTTGGATCAGCATTGTAAACACCATCCACATCAGTCCAAATTTCACAACACTCAGCGTCAATACAAGCAGCTAAAATAGCGGCAGAATAATCTGAACCATTACGTCCTAGCGTGACTTTTTCACCCGCTTCATTCACCGCGACAAAGCCTGGCATAATTAAAACTTGTTTACCTGAATTATCTACATCACTAAAACGAGCTTTACTAGCAGATACATCGGCAATACTGTCTAGATAGTCACCTTCAGCGACAATATATTTAACTGGGTCAATAATACTGTTGCCATGACCTTGACTGCTTAAAATTTCACTAAAAATATTTACACTGATATATTCACCAATACTTAATACTTTAGCGACAACTTGTTCAGGCGCACAGCGAAGTAATGCAAAACCTTCTAAATGCTGGTTAAGTTCATTTAATGTGTGTTGAATATATTCAGCTAAACTTGCTTGAGAAAAGTTGGGTAGGTTAGTTTGTAAGTCATCCAATATGCCAAACAACACCATATTTAATTTGGCAAACAGCTCACCGTAATCCTTGCCCGATGCCGCTTCATCACACAACAATGATAAGGCATTGGTAACGCCCTTTGGAGCAGACAATACAACAGCCGCACCTGTTTCGGTGTGACATGCGATACTAATATCTTTTACTCTTAAGTAACGTTCTGCATCAGCGAGGGATGATCCGCCAAATTTCAATACCTTCATTATTAATTCCTTAACTGTTTCAACACACAATGTTTAGCTTGTATTTTTTAGAGCAACAAAAAAGCCCGCTGTGGTTGCGGGCTTTTTATGTGTAATGCTTATGCACTAGCCAGCGACCACCCTATCAAAGGTGATAATCATCATGCCGGTGGTGTTTGTAATTATTTTCTTCATGTGCGCAATTTGCCGTATAGACGTCTATATGTCAACCGACAGTTAGCGATGTTTTGTTATTTGATATAGCTGCTTTGTTACTAGGTAAAGAAATGTCGGCCTTTTTTACTAAAATCCAGATTGACTTAGTCTTTTTGGTTTCACTTGTTGCTTCTTTCAAATTCCATGAAATATCATGTTTATGATTTTTTTAAAAGAATACGACTCTGCAGGCTGCTCACGAGGTACATACCGCAACACGGAAATCGTTGATGGCAATCGGCTTGTGACGTCATTAATCTCAGCTTTGCATCATAATAAAAATTAATTCGTTTATATTTGAACTACTTGGATATTTTACTAGTATTGATTACTAAGGCTAAATGACTATTCAATTATGACCGCAATGGCCGATGTTACTGTAGTAACAATTTTCTAGGAATACCTATGACTTATCCTTGGATTCAAAGTGCTAATAAAATTTTTAGAGTTGTTGTAGTTGTACAATGGTTAATATCACTATTCATTGCTTTTTATACCTCTAGCTGGCTCGCACCATTTTTACTCGGTTTGCCTTTCATGGCATTGCCAATCATTCTCAGTTATACCCATCCAACCAAACCTATCAGCCGATATGCTTTTGCCATAGCAGTTCAGCTTTTTACTGCGCTACATATTCAACAAGCTTATGGCATGACAGAGCTGCATTTTGAAGTGTTCGTCATGTTGGCGTTTTTATCTTATTTTCGAGATTGGAAAACAATCGCGGTTGGTACCGGTACTGTTGCTGTACATCACTTGCTTTTTTACTTTGTCCAGAGCAGTGGCGGCGGCTTAATGATCTTCGAAGAAGGTAGAGTAGTGTTTTATATCCTGGCTATTCACGCTGCATTTGCTGTTGCTGAAGGTGTCATACTTGGATTCATGGCCAAAAGTAGCTTTAATGAAGCTAAAGGAGCTTTGATACTAAATAAAACCGTGTCAGAGATTATGCATGAAAAAGGGATTTTGAACCTTAAAGTTGATATACCCGCTGATATTCAAAGCATTGACGAATTTAAAACCTTAATTGAGGCATTCAAATCGCTAATTAAAGAGTCCAATACTCTTAGTAGCAATGTTTCAACTGTAGCGCAAAAAGTGAATAACTCGTCTGGCACATTAGACACGTCTGTGACACTCAGCGCTGAACAAGTGAAATTAATCTCAAATTCAATTGAAGAAATAAGTCATACCATAGAAGATGTTGCGACTCGTTCCAAAGATTCAAATGTGCACGCTGAAAAAGCCAAAAGTAGTACCTTAGAAACGAAGGAATCTATAGCAGGCTCAAGTAAAAATATTTCTCAATTAAGAGAAACGTTAACAGTTGCTTCAAGTGCGATTCAAACGTTGAGTGACAAATGCAACAACATTTCAGAAGTGATGCAATCAATTAAATCTGTAGCTGAACAGACTAACTTGCTAGCGTTAAATGCCGCCATTGAATCAGCTAGGGCCGGCGAGCATGGTAGAGGCTTCGCAGTGGTTGCTGATGAAGTTCGAAACTTAGCAATTAAATCCAAAGAAAGCGCTGAAGAAATAGAACAGATCACAGTGGGCTTGATAACCAGCGCAAATGCATCAGTCACCCAAATGAATGATTGCGTAACTATGGTTGACGAAGCAGTTAACTCTTCAGGTACTGCAATGGAAAAGATGGATAGCGTAGTCAATAACTTTCAATTGGTAACAGATAATATCACTAACGTGGCTACTTCTGCAGATAGGCAGTCTAATAATGTAAAATCAATTAACGATTCAACTCGCTTGTTGCTTGAGTATTCTGGTGAAGAACAAAGTAATGTCAACATCGTTAAAAACGAGGCAATAGAACTCGCCGATTTATGCATTAAACTAGAACAACAGCTTAAACAATTTTCGGTTTAGCCGTTGTCCGCTAAATGGATTGTTGCTGTGTGGTGTGTGATCTGTTTAGCAGGGTTGCTGGCTCTCTCTGTTAGTCAACTTGACGATTTTGATCCTGAGTCGAGGCTCTCCTTAGCTATTACTGACATCGATTTCGAACAAAAATTTATTTCACAATTACAAAAATCTAACGTTTCGATAGGCCAATCGATAATTCATTTTTCAGAAAACAATTGTTTTTGTGAAACCATTGCCCAAACGCATATTGCACGCTTATCTAAAAACATGCTCAATAATGGCTTTAAAAGTATTCATATTAATATGAGTACTCTCCCGGAGTTTGCTCGTTTTGTTCCTTCAACTCCATCGGTTGCAATAGTGGGGGAATTAAAAGAGCTTATATATTTAGGCCCCTATTCGGAAGGTTACGGCTGTT
>ENA-OSET01005450-OSET01005450.1-sediment-metagenome-genome-assembly--contig:-NODE-5450-length-10722-cov-26.336684_pt1 | contig 10722 bp, 10 predicted proteins | sample MGYA00237882_ERZ534229 | MGnify/ENA primary metagenome ERZ534229 (study PRJEB26408, sample SAMN06266212) | sediment metagenome | isolation source: Hudson Canyon methane seep mesocosm | place...
GAGCAAAGTTTTTCTAAAGAGTGTTCTGCGTTCATGAGCTAGTCACTGTTGCGTTGCTCAAGTAAATCGATCATTTCATCTATCAGATCATTTATCAGGCTAATCTGAGATTGGGTATCGATATAAGCCTGCTCAATTTTTTGTGTGGTGAACCAAGTATAGGTTGAGGCAAAAAGTGCAAAGGCCAAAAATAAGGCGAGAATAATTTGAGGCAATGAAAAATGTTGGTGCTTATGCTGCAACTCTTCTTGCTGCACTCGAAATTGCGTGAGTTCTAGGCGAAGTAGGCGATTCTCTTCTTGCAGTTCCTCATAAGCGGTCTCTAGCGTGGACACTCGGGCATAGAATTTAGCGTTATTACCCTCTTTGATTTCCTGACTTAGCGTATGGCGAACTTCATCATAAACGGTGGGCACGTCTCGCTCATTTGCGTGTGTTTTGCACAAGCGGTTGAGCATAAGGTATAGCTTATCCCGGTCAATATGTTTCGAGATGACACCCGCTGCGCCGAGCTGATGTGCTTCTTCATAATATTTGTGTGCATGTTGCGAGGTATACATAATGACCGGAATGTGTTTCGTTTCTTCTTTCGCTTTTAATGCCTTTAACGTCTCAAAACCGTCCATGCCGGGCATGACATGATCGAGAAAAATAAAGTTAGGCTGATACCAGCTAAGTTGTGAGAGTGCATCTTCGCCGGAGCATGCTTGCTCGGTGTGGATATCCATTTTCTTTAAAATCTTAGCGAGAAGAATACGAGAGGTCGAGGAGTCATCGACCACTAAGGCGCTGATATTTGACAAAATGTTTACTCTATTATTTCTCTGTTGATTTTATAAATTGCCCGTATTAAGAGTGTAGCAACGATCTAACATATGGGTACCGCAATCTGCGGTGATGAATAGTTTAAAAACGCTTTTTAAAATGCAGCGTTAAGGCGTTGCCAATCTAGCTTGTAATCGGGATAATACAGCCCTTTTTTCTAGCGCACATATTAACGAGGTGTGATAAGTGAATACTGAAGGTATTGAAAACCATTTTGCTGATTGGACTGGGCGTGAAGCGGCGGCCGAAGCGATGATTCCGTTAATCGGTCGGTTATATCGTCAAAATAATGTTGTGACCTCTATTTACGGTCGCGCGGTAATTAATCAGTCAGTGATTGGTTTATTAAAATCACACCGTTTCGTGCGTCAAGTTGAGAAGAAGGAATTGTCCGCTCATGACACCTTGGCTGTTCTGGAAGTACTCGATCGGCTTGAGCTTGGTCGAGCACGTATTGATGTTGGTAAGCTTGCCGTTCAGTATAGAGAGCAGGGCGATGATCAATCGCTTGAGGCGTTTCTGCGTGTTGAGCTCGCGGATGTCGTGGGTGGCTATGAAGAAGAGCAGGCAGATGTTGCAGCACAAAATACAAAAGATATTGTCTTGTATGGTTTTGGGCGTATTGGTCGTTTGTTAGCAAGAATCCTCATCGAAAAAGCGGGCGGTGGCAACAATTTACGCTTGAAAGCAATCGTTGTCAGAAAAGGCAAGGCATCGAACGATTTAGAGAAACGCGCCAGTTTGCTTCGCAGGGATTCCGTGCACGGGCCGTTCGAAGGCACTATTTCTGTTGATAATGAAAAAAACCATCTGATCGCAAACGGTAATTGCATTCAAGTTATCTACTCGGACGGACCAGACCGGGTTGATTACACCGAATATGGCATCGATAACGCCATTGTAATTGATAACACAGGTATTTGGCGGGACGAAGATGGTTTGGGCCTGCATTTAAAGTCTAAAGGGGTTGCTAAGGTGCTGTTAACTGCGCCAGGCAAAGGAGATATCAAAAATATCGTGTACGGGATTAATAGTGATGACATCGCGGACAGCGACACAATCTTGTCTGCGGCGTCGTGCACGACAAATGCCATTACACCGGTATTAAAAGCAATCAACGATCAGTTTAATGTGATTGATGGTCATGTAGAGACTGTTCATGCGTTCACTAATGATCAGAACTTGATTGATAATTATCACAAAGGAAGCCGCCGTGGGCGGTCTGCTCCCTTAAACATGGTTATCACTGAAACAGGTGCGGCAAAAGCGGTAGCAAAAGCGTTACCGGAAATGGCAGGTAAATTGACAGGAAACGCGATTCGCGTGCCAACGCCAAACGTATCGATGGCAATTTTAAATTTAAATGTTGAGAAAGCTACCACCACCGAGGATGTCAATGACTATCTCCGCACGGTAAGTCTTCATTCTTCTCTTGCCAAGCAAATCGACTTCGTAAATTCCGAAGAGGTGGTTTCTTCTGATTTTGTGGGGTCACGTCGCGCCGGTGTCGTAGATGCTCGGGCGACTATTGTGAATGGTGGTCGAGTCATTTTATATGTTTGGTACGATAATGAGTTTGGTTATAGCGCTCAAGTTGTGCGTATTGCGAATCAAATGGCAGGTATCAGATACCCTGCGTTTCCTAGCAATCGCTGAGTTACCCGGATATAGAAAGAGCGCTTTGCGCTCTTTTTTTTGATCTGAATTTTTTCTCAGAAAATTCCACCCTGGGCTCGCATTTAAAGGCTTTTGAGTGCCAAGCATGAGGACAAGCGAAGAGGTGTGTTTGTCTATGTTTGTTAATTTTGCATGAGGCGATATCAAATAGTAGCAAAATGAAGGGCGCCTCTTTATAATTGCCGAGATTTTTGGTGCACCTTTTTAGCCCGATTAAATAATTATATAAAATTGAGCAGTACAAACTTGTGTTTTTCACGGTGTCAAAAGATGTCCTGAACACGGTTAAAAAAGGTGAAAACATTTATGATTTCTGATGCTTAGGCGGGATTAATGGTCAAAATAAAGAGAGGCCTCGATCTTCCAATTACTGGTTCGCCCGAACAAAAAATTACTAACGGGAACATCGTAAGCAAAGTCGCCGTTGTCGGCTTTGACTACGTCGGCATGAAGCCAACGATGGCTGTTCAAGTTGGTGATATTGTTAAAAAGGGTGAGCTACTTTTTGAAGATAAAAAAACCCATGGTGTTCGCTATACTGCCCCGGCGAGCGGCAAAGTGGTTGAAATTAATCGTGGCGAGAAACGCGTATTTCAGTCTGTGGTGATTGAGATTTCAGGCGATGATGCGGTTCAATTTAAAAAGTACTCGGCACAAGAACTTGCGGGCTTGACTCGCGAGCAAGTGCAAGACAATTTGGGTGAGTCAGGGTTATGGTCGGCGCTGCGCACGCGTCCCTATAGTAAAGTACCTGCTTTTGGTAGTGTGCCGAATTCAATCTTCGTTACGGCGATGGATACGAACCCTCTTAGTGCGAATGCCAAGTTAATTATTGACCAAAAGCCTGAAGCATTTTCAGCGGGTGTGTCGTTGTTGGCTAAACTCACTGATGGCATGGTCTATGTGTGTGCCAAATCAGGCGAAGAGCCATCCGTGCCTCAAAATGATCAAATTTCCGTTGAATCGTTCGAGGGCATCCATCCTGCAGGTAACGCAGGTACCCATATTCATTACCTTGATCCAGTGAATGCGACGAAGACCGTTTGGACCATATCTTATCAAGATGTGATTGCTGTTGCGGAGCTGTTTGAAACAGGTGAACTACCTGTTGAGCGCGTTGTGGCCTTGGCGGGTTCGCAAGTCAAGGCGCCTCGCTTGGTGCGAACACGTGTCGGTGCATGCTTGTCTGAATTAATTCGTGATGAACTTACGAGTTCAGCAAATAGAGTCATTTCTGGGTCTGTTTTAGGGGGGCGCACAGCTAAAGATTCTGTGGACTACCTGGGGCGCTATGCCAGTCAGATTTCTGTTATTCCGGAAGCGGGTGATCGAGAGTTGTTTGGTTGGCTGTCACCTGGGGCGAATAAATTTTCGCTATTAAATATTTATCTTTCGAAATTCAAACCAAGCAAACTGTTTGACTTCTCAACTACAACGAACGGCAGTGAGCGTGCCATGGTGCCAGTAGGTGCTTATGAACGTGTCATACCGTTGGATATTTTACCGACGCAATTACTGCGGGCGTTAATCGTAGGCGATACGGAGCAGGCACAGCTTCTAGGCTGCTTAGAATTAGATGAAGAAGATTTGGCACTGTGTACCTTCGTTTGTCCCGGAAAATACGAGTATGGTCCGATTCTTCGCGACAACCTAACGCTTATTGAGAAGGAGGGTTAATCATGGGTTTAAGAACAGTATTAGACGGAATGGAACCACACTTTCACAAAGGTGGTAAGTACGAAAGATGGTATGCGCTGTATGAAGCGGTAGATACTATTTTTTATTCGCCGAGCAGCACAACGTCTGCAAATGCACACGTGCGTGACGGTGTCGACCTAAAACGCATTATGATCACGGTTTGGATGTGTACGTTTCCAGCCATGTTTTTTGGTATGTGGAATGTTGGTTTTCAAGCGAATTCTGCCATTGCAGCGGGTTTAGGGTCGATTCCAACGGATTGGCACAGCCTGTTCTTCATAGGGCACGATGCGTCAAATGTCTGGCATAACTTGGCCTATGGCGCCGCATACTTTTTACCAGTATACGCAGTAACATTTATTGTTGGTGGTTTCTGGGAGGTGTTGTTTGCGTCGGTACGGGGTCATGAGGTTAATGAAGGTTTCTTCGTTACATCGGTCTTGTTTGCGTTAATTTGCCCACCTGATATCCCGCTGTGGCAGGTCGCTTTAGGTATATCTTTTGGGATCGTTATTGGGAAAGAGATTTTTGGCGGTACGGGTAAAAATTTCCTTAACCCAGCGTTGACGGGGCGTGCGTTTTTGTTCTTTGCATACCCAGCTGAAATCTCGGGTGATGCCGTTTGGACAGCTGTTGACGGTTTCTCTGGTGCAACGCCACTTAGTATGGCAGCTGCGGGTGGTCTAGAAGCGATTGCCGCAGGCCAAATTACTTGGCTGGACGCCTTTCTCGGTTTTGAGCAGGGTTCGATCGGTGAGACGTCTGCACTGGCGATTCTACTCGGTGGTGCTGTACTTCTGATGACGCGCATTGCGTCGTTGCGCATCGTGTTAGGTGTGTTGGCCGGAATGGTTGCAACGGCGTTATTGTTTAACGCGATAGGTTCGGATACCAACCCTATGTTTGGTGTCTCGCCACAATGGCATTTTGTCATGGGTGGTTTCTGTTTTGGCATGATTTTTATGGCCACAGATCCGGTGTCGGCTTCAATGACAAACACTGGGAAATGGGCCTATGGCGCCTTGATCGGTGTAATGGTGGTCTTGATTCGCGTGGTGAATCCAGCCTATCCAGAGGGTATGATGCTAGCGATCTTGTTTGCGAATTTGTTTTCGCCGGTTATCGATCATATCGTTGTGCAAGCAAATATTAAAAGGAGACTGGCGCGTGTCTAATAAGGAAACGATGGGCAAAACTCTTACGGTCGCTCTTTTGTTATGTATTGTGTGTTCGATTGTTGTCGCGGGTTCAGTGGTCGCGCTCAAACCTATCCAACAAAAGAACAAAGCGCTTAATCTCAAGGCGAATATTCTTTCTGCCGCAGGCTTACTTGAGTCGGGTTCTAATGCAGAGAAAATCGAAGCCGATTTTGCCGCAATCCAACCAAGGTTGGTCGATTTAGAGACGGGTGAGTACGTTGATCCGTCAGTTGTCGGTAAAACAGCTGCGCTCGATTATGATCAAAGAAAAGCGGCAAAGGACCCCGAGCTATCGGAGGCAATTGACGGCAGTGAAGATATTGCTAACATCAAGCGACGCGTGCGTTATGCGAAGGTATACGTAGTCGAACAGGAAGGTCAGTTGGAAACAATCATTCTGCCAGTTAGCGGTTACGGGCTGTGGTCTACCTTGCATGGTTTTTTGGCATTAGAGGGTGACGCAAACACCATTGTGGGCCTGGGTTTCTACGAGCATGCTGAAACGCCCGGATTGGGCGGTGAAGTCGATAATCCAAATTGGAAGGCCATTTGGCCAGGCAAGAAAGTTTACGATTTAGACGCGAGCGATACACCAAAAATTGAAGTAGTCAAAGGCGCGGTTGATAGATCGCGTACTGATGCGCAATATTTGGTGGACGGCCTTTCAGGTGCAACGCTAACGAGCCGTGGTATCACTAATCTTGTCCAATATTGGGCTGGGGAACATGGCTTTCAGCAATACTTAAATCGCTTGCGTAGTGGAGTTTAAAAATGAGTAGTGTAACGGCAAAAAAAGTTTTATTTGAGCCAATTTTTAGTAACAACCCCATTGCCTTGCAAATCTTAGGTATTTGCTCGGCGTTAGCCGTGACAACAAGCATGAAGTTGTCTGTGGTGATGGGCGTAGCAGTTTGTATTGTAACCGGTCTCTCTAACCTCGCTGTGTCTTTAATTCGTAGTCAGATTCCGTCGAATATTCGGATTATCGTTCAGATGACGATTATCGCGACGTTGGTAATAGTGGTAGATCAAATTTTACGTGCTTATGCTTACGAAATAAGTAAGCAGTTATCGGTGTTTGTAGGATTGATCATCACAAATTGTATCGTGATGGGGCGGGCGGAAGCGTTTGCAATGCAGAACGGTCCAGGCATGAGCTTTTTAGACGGCGTAGGGAATGGGCTAGGGTACGCCGTGATCTTGCTGTTTGTCGCGTTCTTCCGGGAATTGCTCGGGGCAGGCAAGCTGTTCGGTGTCGAGATCTTAGCAACGATTAACGACGGGGGTTGGTATGTACCGAACGGTCTATTACTGCTCCCACCGAGTGCGTTTTTCTTGATCGGGATCTTTATTTGGGCCGTGCGCAGTTGGAAGAAAGACCAAGTTGAGGCACCAGACTTTAAGATGTCGGCGCACAAAGTTAAGGAGGCCTTCTAATGCTTGAGCATTACTTGAGTCTATTCGTAAAAGCGGTTTTTGTTGAAAACATGGCGCTGGCCTTCTTCTTGGGAATGTGTACCTTTTTAGCCATTTCCAAAAAGATTCAAGCGGCGTTTGGTCTAGGTATAGCCGTGGTTGTTGTCTTGGCGGTTACCGTTCCAGTAAACAATCTTATATACACCTACGTATTGAAAGAAGGCGCACTGGCTTGGGCCGGGTTCCCAGAAGTGGACTTAAGCTTCTTGGGGCTCTTGACCTACATCGGTGTTATTGCGGCCCTTGTTCAAATTTTGGAGATGGTATTGGATAAGTACTTTCCTGATTTGTACAACGCTTTAGGCGTATTTCTGCCCTTGATCACCGTTAACTGCGCAATTATGGGTGCCTCTTTGTTTATGGTTGAACGCGATTACAACCTTGGAGAGAGTGTCGTCTATGGCGTCGGTGCGGGTGCCGGTTGGGCTTTGGCAATTGTTGCCTTAGCGGGTATTCGTGAAAAATTGAAGTATAGCGATGTGCCGGAAGGGTTGCGCGGTTTGGGGATTACCTTTATTACCGTTGGGCTTATGTCGCTTGGTTTTAGTGCCTTCTCTGGCATTTCACTTTAATACGTTAGTTGAAAGGGTAATGAGGTAGTCATATGAATGCAGAATTAGTGCTTGGCGTCGTTATGTTTACCGTAATCGTACTAACGTTGGTTGCGGTGATATTGGCAGCACGCGCGAAGCTGGTAAGCTCGGGCGATGTGTCAATTTTGGTCAATGAAGACCAAGATTCGGTTATAAATACGCCTGCGGGCGGAAAGCTCCTTCAAACGCTCGCAAGCGAGGGTTTGTTCTTGTCGTCTGCATGTGGCGGCGGTGGCACGTGTGCTCAGTGTAAATGTAAAGTGTTAGATGGCGGCGGGTCGATGCTTCCCACTGAAAGAACGCACTTTACTCGCCGTGAAGAAGCCGAGGGATGGCGACTTTCTTGTCAGGTACCAGTTAAACAAGACATGAAAGTCGAAGTGCCTGAGGAGGTGTTTGGCGTTAAGAAGTGGGAATGTACGGTTGAATCAAACCCCAACGTTGCCACCTTTATCAAAGAGCTGACCTTGCGTTTACCGGATGGGGAGAGTGTAGACTTCGAGGCAGGGGGCTATGTTCAGCTAGAATGTCCTGCCCATGTCGCTGATTATAAAGATTTCGATATTGAAGAAGAGTACCGTGGTGACTGGGATAAATTTAATTTATGGCAGTACAAATCAGTCGTCAAAGAAGATGTGATCCGCGCTTACTCGATGGCGAACTACCCCGAAGAAAAGGGCGTGGTTAAATTTAATATTCGTGTAGCGACCCCACCACCGGGTACTGATCTGCCACCGGGGCAAATGTCCTCGTGGGTATTTGGTCTTAAGCCGGGTGACAAGGTTACTGTTTACGGGCCGTTTGGTGAATTCTTTGCCAGAGAGACCGATAACGAAATGGTATTTATCGGGGGTGGTGCAGGCATGGCGCCCATGCGGTCGCATATTTTCGATCAGCTAAAGCGTATTGGTTCCGAACGAAAAATGTCATTTTGGTACGGTGCGAGAAGTCTACGGGAAATGTTCTACCAAGATGAGTACGATATGCTTGCAGACGAGAATGACAACTTCGTTTGGCACGTTGCGCTTTCTGATCCGCAACCGGAAGATAACTGGGACGGCCATACCGGCTTTATCCATAATGTATTGTACGAAAATTACTTAAAGGATCATCCGGCTCCAGAAGATTGTGAATACTACATGTGTGGACCGCCGATGATGAACGCTGCAGTAATAGAAATGCTAAAGGGTTTGGGTGTTGAAGACGAAAATATTCTCCTTGATGACTTCGGTGGTTAGTAGCTGGTTAATAAGTGAGTCAGCCAGTCCTGTCGTGTAGATGAAATTAAATGCCAGGGCTTTCCTGGCATTTTGCTTTTATATGTTTAGATATTAGGTCGAATATCGATGCGAAGATGGTTGCTGTTTGCGAGTATGCTAGTCCTGACTGCTTGTTCGAAAGAGCGAACAATAGAAGTCATTAACGGATCCATTATGGCGACTCAATATCAAGTGAAGTTGGTAGTGGATGAACCATTAAGTCCCAACGAGCTAAAGGATATTAGCGATGGTGTGAGTAGTACACTGCAGTCTATTGACCAGTTAATGTCTACTTATAAAGCGACGTCTGAAGTTAGCCGATTTAATAGAGCAGCCATTGGTGATTCGATTAGCGCGTCGTTCGAGACCCTAGAAGTATATCGTTTATCGAAAAAGATATTCGATGCGTCTAACGGTTATTTTGATCCGACTATAGGGTCGCTAGTCAACGCTTGGGGGTTTGGTCCAACTGGCAAACAAAAGACATTGGAGTCTACTCAAGTAAGCGAGTTATTACGTTTATCTGCTTTTAAGGCTGTGTTGTTAGAAGATGGGCGGCTTCGTAAGCTAAACAAAGGTAGTATTGATTTTTCAGCGATAGCAAAAGGGTATGCGGTCGATGCGGTGTCAGAGTATCTTTCGCGTATCGGTCAAGAAAACTACCTTGTTGAACTGGGTGGTGAGATTTATGCCGCGGGTACCAATCAAGCAGGCGTTTCTTGGCGGTTGGGGATCGAAGAGCCAGATTTCATGGGCCGGAAGTCTTATAATGTCGTAGAGATTAATAACCAGGCACTTGCAACCTCTGGCGATTATCGAAATTTTATCGAAGAGAATGGTCATAGGTATTCACATACCATTGATCCAAAAACAGGTTATCCTGTTGAACGTAGTGTGGCGTCAGTAAGTGTCATTGCGGCTACGTGTGCCGAAGCGGATGCGTGGGCCACTGCCTTATCGGCGATGGGGTCTGAAAAAGCGGTAAATTTTGCCGAAGAAAATAAGCTGAATGCATTTTTTATTTTACGCCAGGACGAGAGTTTTTTGACCGCGGTGACTGGTGAGTTTGGTCGACATCTGCTAACTAAGCAGGGCTAGTTTTTTGGGAGAAATGATCATGGATTTATTTTTTATTGTTTTGTTTATGATGTTAGTGCTCGTTTGCGCAATGTCTGTTGGAGTTATTTTTGCAAATAAACCAATAAGTGGATCATGCGGTGGAATGAGTGCGCTGGGTATGGACGTTGCGTGCGATATTTGTAAGGGTGATCCTGAGAAATGTGATACAGAGATGGATCGGGTAAATGCTGACAATGAGGCAGGCAAACTGGCTTACGACGCGTCGAAAAGCAGCTAAGCTGATACGGGTAAGTAATTAAAACGATTTGGGTTATGAGGTAAAAAAAAGTTATGGCTGAGTATCATTACGACGTAGTTGTTATCGGATCAGGACCTTCGGGCGAAGGGGCGGCAATGAATGCTGCAAAAGGTGGGCAACGTGTCGCGGTGATAGAAGAAAAAGAAGTCGTGGGTGGCAACTGTACTCATCTTGGCACCATTCCGTCAAAAGCACTTCGTTATGCGGTTAAGCAGATCATTACGTTTAATACGAACAGTATGTTTCGTGATATTGGTGAGCCTCGCTGGTTTTCATTTCCGCGTGTATTGAAAAGCGCTGAGAAAGTAATGTCTAAGCAGGTAAAGCTTAGAACACAGTTCTATGCGCGCAATCGTGTAGATTTATATCAAGGGCGTGGTCACTTTTTAGATTCAAACCGTGTTGAAATTCATGGTGGAAAAACCTCAGATACATTGCATGCGGATACATTTGTAATTGCGACAGGGTCTCGGCCATATAAGCCAGCCAACGTTGATTTTAGCCATAATCGAATTTATTGCAGTGATTCTATCCTGCAACTTAGCCATACGCCGCGAACTATTGTCATATACGGTGCAGGTGTTATCGGTAGTGAATATGCTTCTATTTTTTCTGGT